>JAEIGA010016565.1_pt1 | contig 11208 bp, 10 predicted proteins | sample 9270691 | NCBI WGS metagenome assembly JAEIGA01 (sample SAMN17057246, study PRJNA624740) | gut metagenome | biome: biome; isolation source: fecal sample | host: Bos grunniens | place: China: Xizang | collected 2019
ATATTCTTGTTTCTCAACATTAAAAATTTCCATATATGGAAGACCATCTATGTATTTCCATCGTTCTATATACGTTGGCTTAACAGCAAATAGTCTTTCATTTTCTAAGGAACAATAAAAATTAAATTGTTTTTCATTTCAATAAATTAAAGTAAAGTATTTTTTAGGATAGGTATCTACCAATAGGGTAGGGCGTATCTTGAAAAACTATTGTTTTATATATACAAAAGTTCTGCTTCTGAAAGTACAAGGGCTCCGTCTTTCTTAAATACAACTCGGTCGAACAATGTGTTGTAGGAAGCAATTTTTTTCTAAATCCTATAAAATGTCCAACCCGTATTTATCTAACACTTCATTAATTTCAAAAATATTATAACTTTTATGGTATAAAAAATGTTGAATTATCAAGTCTGTTTTGCTTGAAGAAGTAAAAATCAATTTTTCTAAAATAAGCCCTCTATTATTAGTGTAGAACTAATGGTAGAGGGCTTTTTGTTTTGTTTTTACAACATGTGAAAAAAAATCAAAAATTTTCTATTTAATTTGTCAATTTTTGGACTTTTTGTACTCTAATAAAATAGTTAAGGGAGAGAGTACTAGTGAGTGTCTAGATACCATAAAAAATGATTTTGATAAAATAAAAAATAGTTAAAATTTTGGAGGTTAATATGAAAAACAATTTTAAATGGCATAAAGAACAACTTAATGGGAAGTGGTATTCAGTATGTGACCACGAACATGTACCTTTGATAGAGCACACAAAAAATGGTAAGTATAAACTTCGAAATGCCAATGGAAAGACAGTTATCCATGAGGATTTTTCAGATGCTATTAAGTTGGCTTTAGAAGTTTTCGAAAAGTTTAAAAAATTTAACAAAAGTTTTACAAAATAATTTGTCAATTATTTTGTAAAAAACACTCCATTTAAATAAAGAAAAATGGTTTTCTGCGACTTGGAACACTGTCCATAAAAAAGTCAAAAGAAACATTTTTTTACAAAAATGGATTAACGTGATAAAATTATTTTATAGATAGGAGAAAAAAAATGAAACTAGTATTTTCAACAATTCCAATGCAGAAGGTAGATCCCGTATTTTATAAATCAACAGAAAATAAAGCTATTGAATATGAAGGAGAAGTTAGATTTCCAATAAATGGACTTCTAGCAAAAACTCTAAAAAAAGATGATAAAGTAAAAGTTGTACGAATAGTTACAGAAGGGGAATTTTCTGAAGATAATATAAAACTTCAACAAGAAGAATTAGATAAAATCAATGAATCAATTGGTGCTAAGATTTCTTACACAGAAGTGAGAGAAACTTTCAAAGAAACAAGCGATATTGTTCAATCAAGATTCCGTCAGATTGTTGGAGCTATGGAAAATGGTTGTGAAATTTACGCAGATATAACTTATGGACCAAAAACATTAACACCAGTTTTGTTTTACGCACTGGGATTTGCAGAAAAATTCTTTGATGCTGATATTAAAAATATTGTTTATGGAAAAGCTGTCTTTGATAAGGAAAAGACAGCAATCCCAGGTGCTTCAGAAATATTTGATGTAACAGCATTATACTATTTGAACTCTCTTACAAATATAATGTCTGCACCAGATGGAAAAACAGCCCTAGAAAGACTAGACAAATTTTTTGAATTGTAAAAAAGGGAAAAGTTTATGACACCAGAAAAAGAAGAAAATATCAATTCTCTCTGTAAAAAATATTTTACTCCAGAACTTTGTGATGAACCTGTAACAGAAAGTAAGATGTCTTTGAAGGGAAAAATATATACACAACTATTAAAACTTGGTGATTGGATTTGTGATAAAAATTTTTCTAGATATGGAGGTAGTGATGCTTTTTGTGAAATTGTTATCAGTACTATAGAAGAGTCTTGGAAGAATTGGGAAGAAGAATCACGAAAGTCATATTCAGCTTATTTTACAATATCTGTAAAAAACAATGTTAATTCTTTTCTAAAATCAAAGCGGGGACAAATAAATTCAACTGCCGTATCTCTTGATACTCCAATTGGTACAGATGAAAGTAGTACTCTTTTAGACAAAATTGAAGACAAGATGTCTATGGAGAATGATGAAGAAAAGAAAGAGATTGCACGAGAGAATATGAAAAAAGTTGAGGATTATCTAAAAGCTGTAGACTCTTGGTTTAAAATTAGGACTCGCCAAGATTGGAATAAATCTTTTGTTACTGCAGAACTCTATACAGGTTTACATCAATATTTTGACTATTATCCAAACAAAAAGATTACAAGATTTAGTTTTATTGATGAAAAAATCTATAATTTACCACAAGAACCTATGAATAAAGAATTAGCGATTATTATAGGTAAATCGGAAACTCAACTAACTCATAAAAGAAAAGAGTTTCGGGAACAAGTGGGATTTTTATTTAATTCTTCACAGGAATAAGAAATGACTTTATCGTATCAACAATTTGATTTTACGCTAAAATTTCAAAATCCAGCAAAAGTTGATGTAGAACCATTATTCATTTTACGCAGTATGCTTGGAAAAAATCTACGTTCCATGTGTTGTATTTCAAAACAATCAACTTGTCCAGAATGTATGTACAATAAAACTTGTGCCTATGCCTATATCTTTGAAACAATTATGCTTCAAGAAAACTCTTTGCTTCCAGGAACAAATCGGGCTTCTCATCCTTATTCTTTTTCCACAAAAAGAGTCCAAAGAGAAACTACTTTAACCGAATACAATTTTACAATTACTTTATTCGGAAAAGCAATAGAATATCTTCCATATATATACGCTGCTTTTGTAAGAAGTGGAAAAGATGGATTGTTTAGGGATAGAACAGAATTTGAAGTTGTGAATGTTTCTATTGATGGAAAAAGCATTTTGATTAGTGAAAATCAAATTGATACAAGTATTCCTTCAAAAGAATGGTTTTTTTGTCTCAATAATAACGACAAAACCCAAGCAGAAATTTTGGTGGAATTAAAGTCTCCTTTGCGGTTTAAAACGAATGGAAAATATTCACTTGATTTTTCTTCTAGTGATTTTATGAAATGCTTGTATCGGCGAGCAAAAACCTTGTGTATGCTCTATGGAACGTGGGAAGAAGATTTTAACCAATATAACCCAACGAAAGAAATATTGATAGAAGATAAAAAACTTCGTTGGTTAGATTTTAATCATTATTCAGCAAGACAAAAAATAGGGATGGAATTAGGAGGAGCTTTTGGAAGTTTTAAACTTTCTGGAGAGTTCTCAAATTTTGAACTTGCTTTGTTTGAATTGAATAAAATTACAAATGCTGGAAAAAACACAAACTTCGGTTTGGGACAAATAGATTTTTGGAAAAGGTAAGAAGGAGGAAGAGAGAATGGATGTCAGTAGATACACAGACACAACAGAACTTAAATTTGAAATAGAATTTATTACACCAACTTTTTTAGGTGGTGCTGATGGTAATGCAGAAATAAGGACTGCTCCATTTAAAAATTTGATTCGTCGATGGTGGCGAATTGCAAATGGAAAGTTAAGTCCAGATGAATTATGGAAAAAAGAAGCAGATTTATTTGGTTCAACAGAAAAAAATCCAGATATTGTTGAAACTAATAAACATAGAAAATCATCAGAAAAACAGCCTGAGATATTTGGTAAGAGTAAGGTTGAAATTAATATTTTAGAAACAAAATGTTCTATTGTTAACAATAAAATAGATATTGGTAACTTTGAGACAGGATACGGTAGTATGCCAATATCAACTTATCTAGGTTATGGAGCTATAGGAAAAAAATATATTGAAACTAAGAGTGTTATAGAATTACAACTTTTATGTCCTTTAGAATATAAAAATGAACTGATAAATACTATTTTCCTTATTCATTTATTTGGTGCCATTGGTTCTAGGTCTCATAATGGCTGGGGGTCTTTGTATATTACTCCTCGGAATTTTAATTTTATGCCAGATATTGTTTTTAATAGATTTTCAAATTGGGAAAACATAGTTGGTTCTAAAAAAAATTATCCTTATCTTGTTGGAAAAGATGAAAAAGGTGTTTTATGTTGGAAAACAGGTAACTGTAGGTCTTGGTCAGAAGCATTTTCTGAAATAGGAAGTGTGTATCATGAACTTGTTAATGAGATAAAAAAGAACTGTTATGATTTGAACTGTAGGAAACTTTTAGGATTCGCTACAGGAAAAGAAAGGATGCCATCTCATTTTTTTATTAAAGTAGTGAAAACTAAGGTAAAAATAAGTGATAATGTTGTAATCCGATATTATGGACAAATTCTTCATATTCCCTATATCGTCAATATGGCTAACTGGAGTTCGAAACAGCAGATGGATGCAAGTTTGTTTATTCATCAATATTTAGATAAAAAATTATATGGTTGGCAACGAAATCCTACAGGAGGAACTTCAAAATGATTAATAAAACACCAAATTATTGGCAAAATAAAATTGCTGCGTGGTTGAATGAACCTGTTGTAAAAGTTTTTGATATAAAAAATAGAGATGAAAATGCAAATAAAATAAAGGAATCTTTGAAAGTTATTTGTTCAACGGTGAATAGTGAAAAAGTTCAACAAGCTGCTTACATTGCTTCTGGACTTACACGTGCTGCATTACCTTATGATGATTCAGAAATGATAGTATTAAAGCATCCTCTTGTAGAAAAAAATGAAATAAGGTTTCCTCTTCAAAAAAAGGAATGCCAAAGCTTAATAAATGATATAAAAAATCTCTTGGAAACAGATTTAGCATATCTTTCCAAAGAACTATCAGAAGAGGAAAAAGCCAAGGAAATATTTAATTATTTATTTTTTGCATTCAACAAACAATTACGAAAAAATGATATTGGAGACTTAGGACCTTATTGGGATATTATTCCTGCTGATACTAGAATGCCTGACCATCCAATGTGGCATCATTTTGGTATGACTTCAGCAATATATTCATCTTTAGAACGTAATGAAAATGATTCTAAAGAAAATTTGAGTCTAGTTGTTTATTCCATTACTCCTGTACAAGATTTTATTGGAAAAGCAAGAAAATTACGTGATTATTGGACTGGTTCTGTCATTCTTTCATATTTAGCGTTTTCTGGAATAACCGCAGTTATGGAAAACTTAGGACCTGATCATATTTTATATCCTTCTTTGCAAAATCAATCACTAGTTGAGGATTGGTTAGTAAACAAAAATAAAGGTTTAAAAAAATTATTAGAAGAGAGTGATGCATTACAAGAATTAAATAAAAACTCTCAAAGCATTGCTTCTTTTCCTAACAAATTTGTTTTCTTGTGTAATAACCAAGATATACAAGAGATGTGTAATTTGATTGAATCTAAAATTAATGAAGAGTGGGAACAAACTTCAAATATTGTAAAAGAATATGTTATGAAAATAACGGATTCAAAAGATTCTGAAGAATTTAATAGAATCTGGAATAATGCAATATCTGATTACTGGAAGTTATCATGGGCTGCTACTAATTTTGCTACAATCAATAATAAATCGGAATTAGAACAACTTCTTCCTACAAATAAATGGAAGAATGAGTTTGAAACAATGGATAAATTTAATAGTTGTTTTGATGAAAAAAATAAAGTTTTTCCAAACTACGATGCATCCAATTTATATGGAACAACACATTCGTTAGTACAAGGATTATTAGCTGCGGGAAAAAATAAACCCATAGTATCAAAGCCAAATCAACAAGGTGAAAAATGTCCTCTTTGTGGTGAGCATGAGGTTTTAAATAATAGTAAAACTGATATAAAAGCTGCAGACTACAATAAAAATGTGACTCAATTTTGGGATAAATTAAGAAAAGTTTTGAATCCTGAAAATAGTAATTCTCAAATAGGAAAAAATGAGCGATTGTGTGCTGTTTGTACATTAAAGAGATTATTACCTTTGAAAAATGTCTTCAAAGATGATAAACACATTTTGTATAAAACACTTGTAAAATCTTATGATGAGAATTTCCCTTCTACAACTGAAATGTCAGCATGGGAATTTTTAAAAACACTTCCAACTGATAAAAGAAAAGTTGTGGTTGAACGATTGCATTCAAATGAATTTGATTCAGATGATGAAAAGCTAAAATCGATTTTAGAGGGTTCAAAAGGTTATGAAACAAAATACTACGCTTTCTTGTTAATGGACGGAGATAAAATGGGTGATTTGATAAACGGTGAATCCATTGAAACATCTTGGAATGATGTAATTAACATAAAAAATAAAGCTAGTACAGTTTTTACAAAAGAAGATTTTGCTAATCAAAAAAGAACTATAAATCCAGCTTTGCATTCTATGATTTCTGATTCTCTTAACAATTTTGCCCGTTATGGGGTTCAACCAATAATTAGTGAATGTGAGGGAAAATTGATTTATGCAGGTGGTGATGATGTTTGTGCAATTATGCCTTTATCTACAGCATTCAAAGCAGCAGATAAGATTCGCCAAGTTTATCAATATTCTTTTGCAAAAGTTACTTCTGAAGGGTCAAAACAAATTGAATCTGTAGATGCAGATACAAAGAAAATTGTTGTGCATTTGGGACATAGTAACAAACAAGATGAAACAAAGATTTCTCTTTCAGGTGCTATAATTATTGCTCATCATAAAACACCTTTGAAGGAAGTAATAACCCAAGCTCATGCAGTGTTGGATGGTGTTGCAAAAGAAAAATCAGGAAGAAACTCTTTGGCAATTCGTCTTGATAAGCGTTCTGGTGGTTCAAGAGATACTTGGTTTAAATGGGAAGATAAAAATATTTTCTCAAATGATGCTAATCTTACCTGTAAAACTTCATTTGAAGAAATAATTAAGATTGCGCAGAAGAAAGAATTAAGTACTTCTTTACTATATAAGATAGAATCTCTTAAAGATAGTATTGAACCATTAGCAGCTGATATTGAAAAAAACAAAGACTTAATTATTAAGTTGTTTGAATATGAAATTGCTCATAGTGGGTATAAAACAGAAGCTCATAAAATGGCAGTTCATTTAGCAGGTTTGTGTGTTAAATACTCAAAAATTTCAGATACAGATGATTCTTGGTATAATCCTGAAGCTGCAATTATTGCAAATTTTATGGCGAAAAGTGGAATAAAAATCGAAGAAGGAGAAAAAAACGATGAGTAAATTTTATGAAATTCAACCATTAGATACATTGTTTTTTAGAGGGTCTACACCTATGGAAGCAGGATTGATGAACTCTGTTTCAATGTTTCCTCCTTCTGAATCTGTAATAAAAGGTGCTTTTTGGACTGCTTATTGCAATGAAACAGGTAGATGTTTTTCTGAAGGACTTATAGATGAAAAGATTCCTTTTAAAGTTGAAGGCTTTTATATAAAAAAGGATGAAAAATATTACATTCCATGTCCTACAACTTGGTATTATGATTCTGAAAAAAAGGTTTCTCTTGGTAAAGAATTAAATGGCAAAAAACTAGTTGTTGCAAAAGATTGTTCTGAAATTTTGAATACTTTGGGAATGAGTTCTTCTGCAGGAAAAACAGTTTTTGTAAAACCAGAAGTAGATGCACAACCTTTACTTGGGGCTTGGGTATGTGTTGACTATTTTAAGAATCCCAATGGTGTTTTTTCTAGCGATGCAATTTTATTTTCAAAAGAAGTATTCACGTTTGAAAGTAGAACAGGAGTTGCTCTTAATGAAAACAGAAAATCAAAGGAAGGTCAATTATACTCATCAAGTCACGTTCGATTGAATGAAGATGTATCGTTTGTAATTCAATTTAGTGATGACATTGATATAAGTGATAAAGGAATTATTTCGCTTGGAGGTGAAAAAAGACTTTCAAATTATGAAAGAATTGATGGACCTTTTTTAGAATTCATAAAAGATGGTGAACAATATCTTTCATTAATGCCAATTGAGGCAACAAAAGAAAATCTAGAAAGTGTAATTTCTAGTGGAAAACTGATTGTTACAGCTGGTTGGGATTTAGCAAAAGGTTTTCATAAACCAACAACAAATTGGATACCAGCAGGTGCGGTATTTAACAAAAAAATAAACAATTCATGTGTAGCAATTACACAGACAAAATAAGGAGATTTTATTATGAACAAAGATTTTTCTATTGCAATTATGTACGCAGTAACACCTTGTCATGCAGGAAGTGGGTCTGCACTTGGAGTTGTGGATTTACCTATTCAAAGAGAACGCCATACAAATTGGCCAATGATTCAAGCAAGTGGTGTAAAAGGTGCATTTAGAGCGAATTTTGATAGATATAAAAATAATTTGTCAGATGAAGAAAAAACAAAAGTGAATGAAATTAACAAACTTGCTGATTCCATCTTTGGAACAAGCGAAGGAACTGGATATGCAGGTTCTTCATCTTTTTCAGATGCAAAAATTTTAGCATATCCTATGCGTTCAGATGTGTCTCCATTTGTTTGGATTACCTGTCCAGCTGTTTTGAAGAGATTGCAGAAGGATTTATCTTTTACGGGTGAAAATATCGAAAAATGTAAAATTCCTGAAGTAAAAGAAAATGAAGCTGTTTTAATTAAAGGCTCAATATCAGGTGATGTATTACTTGAAGATTACGAAGTAAAAGTTTCAAATGACAAAAAAGTTGAAGGATTTGATGCTTGGTTTGCAGGAACCGATCGTCTTATTTTAGTGTCTGATGAAGTGTTTAATTATGGAGTTTCAAATTGTACACAAATTATGGCACAAATAAAAATCGACTCAAAAACAGGTACAACTGCTGAAGGTTCATTACGATATCAAGAAGAATTACCTTCTGACACTTTGATGTATACAGTTATTCATTGGGGAGATTCAAAAAATACAGCAGAAGATAAATTGAAAGCTGATACAATCAAAAGATTTATAACAGAAGAAGTTATTAAAAATCATATCCAGATTGCAGGTGACGAAACTTGTGGTCGTGGAATTTTTGAACTTACATGGAAATAATGGGAGAGAAAAAGTATGGAAACTAAACAACAACAAAGAGCAGCATTTGCGTTAAAAGCATTAGAGAAGTTTAAAGAAACAGGTGTAAAAAAAGAAGATTCCCAATTCATTGTAGGTATGCCAAATATGATTCTTTCAAATGGATTAGGTCAAACTTTAGCATTTTTAAAAGCAAAGAGTTCAAAAGAAGAAAGGAATTTTGTTTTTTCTGTATTAAAAAAATATTTACTTGAAGAATATAAGTCTGATTTTACAAATGTACAGGATGATTTTTCATTTTTAGAAAAAATAAATTCAATTCCTCAAAGCAAATATATAAAAATGCAGGAAGAAGTTTTAAGAATGCTTGAATGGTTAAAGAGATATGCAAGAGCTTTTGAACAAGCAGATAAAAAGGAATAATTATGGGAAATAATTACGACAAAAATCCTAGAGAGCATAATTCAGAAAAGCCAAAAGATTTTTCTCCTATTCCTGCTGAACAAGTACAAAAATTAAGTAAACAAACTGCAAATTTTTCTTTATGTTCCCCAAGACTTGTAAAATGGAAAAGAGAAAAAAATGAGTTAAATCCAAGCACAAACTCAATAGAAAATTTATTCAGTATTTTTAATTCAAAAAGATTGTCTGACGAGATTGCAAATAAACAAGCCAAACAATCTTCCTATCTTGAGTCTCTTAAAAAATTAGGTGTTCAAACTTTTTCTATCAAAGCAAAAACAACTTCACCTTTTATTACAGGTCTAGGTTCTGGCCATCCAACAAAAACAGGTATGATTCTTGATAGAAATATTGGAGTTCCTTATATTCCTGCTTCTTCAATTAAAGGTGTTTTGAGACTTGCACATGCGATAAACATTGCGAATGGTCGTAAAGATGTTTCTGATTCTGAATTGGAAAGATATTTTGGAACAGCAGATACAAAGCAAGATAAGCAATACAGAGGGCAATTGGTTATTCTAGATGCATTTCCAACTAAAGATGTACAATTAAAAGTTGATATTATAAATCCTCATTATACAAAATATTATGATGGAACTAATAAACAACCTGTAGAAACGGAATCACCTGTTCCAATTAAATTTCTTACGGTAAGGGAAGGAACAGAATTTTGTTTTAACTGTGTATTTATGCCATTAGACTTAAATGATAAATGTAACGAAGATGAAATAAATGCAATGTTTACTACTGCATTTGAAAGAGTTGGCTTTGGAGGAAAAACTGCTATTGGTTATGGTCGATTTGTTAAAGTTGATGATAAGTCTAATGGTGTAGAACAACATAATATTCAAAATCAACTTGTAAAAGAAGTTAAGATTTTAGAAGCTGGGGAATACAAAGCAACTGTAAATAATGTTGATAAAAATCGACAAAGTATCTATTTTGAAATTGATAAAACGAAGGAGAAAGCTGTAATAAGAAATTGTAAGCAGAAAGATTATGCTATGTATCCTAAAAAAACGAAAGTAAAAATAAAACTTGACGGGACAAAAAATAGTCAAGATGATTATATTGTAATCGAGATTATTGAAAAAATATAAAATTGATCCCCAAAACAAAACTCAACAAGTTTTTGCTCCTTATTCTCAAAAACTTGTTGAGTCCCTTCCTTTCTCTAAATATCAAAATCCTATGAAACAAAATCATTAACTATAGTACAATAATCTTTTTCAACTTTTGCAACTTTAAAATCTATATATTGTTTTTGTGTTAATGGTTTTTGTGAAAGAATAAAGATTTTTCCAGAATCTAAATTTTCACATATAGTTATTGAATCTTTAGCTTTTATGTGGATTAGATATGACCAGTTGAAAATTATTTTGTCTGAATATCCAAGATGTTTCATAAGCAAATCATAATTATTTTTGTCATTAACAATTTTGCTTTTTGTTAAGTAATGTGTAGAAATACTAGAATCTTCAGAATTAAAATGTCTTTCTGAAACATTCTCTCTGTAGAATATGTCTTGTGTATTTTGTGAAAGTTTGATTACTTTTTCAAAATCATAGTTACTAGGATTCCCTTGTAAATAATAATAATCTTTGAATTTTCGTTTTCTATCTAAGCGGAATCCATATTTTTTTATTTCTGTTTCTAATTCAGCAACTTTTGCTGAAGATATGTAACAATATTCTTTCTTTTCAGAAACAATTTTTCCATTTTTTATTAAAATAGGACTTGAATCTTTATATTTTCGTATAAATCCTTCAATTACTTTTTCACCTTTTTTTAGAGATTCCTCTAAATTTTCAGAGGTAAT
>JAEIGA010016566.1_pt1 | contig 11208 bp, 7 predicted proteins | sample 9270691 | NCBI WGS metagenome assembly JAEIGA01 (sample SAMN17057246, study PRJNA624740) | gut metagenome | biome: biome; isolation source: fecal sample | host: Bos grunniens | place: China: Xizang | collected 2019
ATGAAAGTAATATTAGCAGAAAAACCTTCGGTAGCAAAAGATATAGCCAGAGTATTGGGAGTGAAAACAAAGAAAGACGGCTATATGGAGGGCAATGGGTATCAGGTAACTTGGGCATTCGGACACTTAATATCACTAGCAGATCCGGGTGTTTACGGCTATGAAAAATGGCTAAAAGAGGACCTGCCAATGTTGCCTTCATTTTTCATATACAAACCTACAGAAGACGAAGGCGCGAAAAAACAGCTAGACACCATAGAAAGACTTTTTGCCTCTGCCGACAGCCTTATTTGTGCCACTGACGCCGGCCGTGAGGGTGAAGCTATATTCCGTTACATTTACAACGATAGTAAGTGTAACAAACCATTTGAACGCCTTTGGATTTCGTCAATGACCGACGAAGCCATATTAGAAGGCTTTGCAAATCTAAAGCCAGGCACAGAATACGACAATCTATATTTTTCAGCGCGTAGCCGCAACGAAGCCGACTGGCTTGTGGGTATGAATGCCACACGTGCTCTAACATTGGCTTCTCGTAGCAAAAAAGCCCTTTCGCTTGGTCGCGTGCAAACGCCAACTCTTGCACTTATCTGTAAGCGTTGGAAAGAACACACAGATTTCAATCCAGAGCCTTTCTACACCGTTGAAACACAACTTTTTGCAGAAAACCAAAGTTTTGTGGCACGTTATCCAGAGCGTTTTATGCAAAAGGAAAAGGCAGAAGCGTTGGCAGAACTTATCACACCAACTGTTACTGTTGTAGATAAGCAAATAAAACAAAAACAAGAAAAAGCTCCGCTTCCTTTCGACCTTACTTCGCTTCAAGCAGAAGCCAACAGACGCTTCAACCTTGGTGCTCAACAAACATTAGATATTGTGCAAGCACTTTACGAACGTCATAAAATGCTAACATATCCACGTACAGGTAGCCGTTACTTAGGAGATGATATGCTTGCTGAGGTGCAAAAGAAACTAGGTGCTTTAAAAGAAAACGACTTTGGAAAATCGTATCTTACTGCCATTGAAACACTAGAAAAAGGTAAACTAAACAAGGCATGTTTCGATAGCAAACAACTTACAGACCACCATGCTATTATTCCTACCTTTCAGAATATGAAATCATATTCTACACTCACAAAGGAGGAAAAGAACATCTACGAAATGGTTTGTAAACAACTAGTTATGGCACTTCTTCCAGTTTGTAAAAAAGAAGTTCTTTCATATAAATTTCATTTTTCAGACGACAAAGAACTCCTTGAAGCATCTGGCACAAAGATAAAAGAAGCAGGATGGCGTATGGTTTTAGACAAAGATGTGCCAGCAGCAGAAGATGCCGAAGCAGAGGACGAGCAAGCACTTCCAAATCTTAAACTTCAAGATATAGTTGATGTGCAGGAGAAACGCATCAAAGAAGGTATGACCAAAAAGCCTGCCTTAATGACAGAAGCCACACTTCTTAAAGCAATGGAAACCGCAGGCCGCCAACTAGACGACCCAGAAGCTGTGCAAGCAATGAAGGATTGTGGTCTTGGCACACCTGCCACTCGCGCAAATATTATTGAAACTCTGTATAAACGCAATTATATAGTAAAAGAGAAGAATAAACTTATTCCTACCGAGCTGGGTTATCAAGTTTATGAACTAACAAAAGAACTTCCTATCGGTAACCCATCGCTAACAGGCGAATGGGAAAAGAAACTCAATCTAATGGCAAAAGGTGAGTATGAGTCAGATGTGTTCTACAAAGAAATCTTAGAATTTACCAAGGAAGAAACAGCGCAAATTTTATCCACTGGCGAACAAGTGCAAACACAAGTGTTAGACGGTGTGCGTTGCCCCGTGTGTGGAGAGCGCCTAAAAGAACTACCAAAAGGGTGGGGCTGTGTTGGCTTTAAAACCACAGGCTGTAAATTTGTACTTTGGAAAGAAATGGCAGGCAAAACTTTAACAGAGAAACACCTACGCCAAATGATTGAAAAGGGCAAATCTGAAGTAATAAAAGGCTTTAAAAGCAAGAAAGGCACAGACTTCGATGCCCGCGTAAAATATAGCGCAGAAGAGGGTAGAGTGGTGTTCGACTTCACTCCAGAAGAAATAGGCGAATGCCCTATCTGTGGAAAAGACATTATAGAAGGCAAACGTGGATTTGGTTGCAGTGGCTATAAAGAAGGCTGTAAGTTTGTTCTTTGGAAAGAAAAGTCTGGCAAAACAATTACACTTTCTCAAGCACAACGCTTGCTTAAAGGCGAAACTATTGCGCTTAAAGGTTTCACTGCAGAAGACGGCACAAACTTCGACTCAAAGATAAAACTTGTACCAACAGAAGATCCTGAAAATCCATATAAAGTGGACTTTGTGAAAACAGAAAAGAAGACCAAAAAGAAATCGGAATAGTGTTATAAAGTAATGTGGCGAGCCTCAATACTTTCTTGTAGGAAGGCAGATGCAGACTTTTTAAACTTATCCACAGACTCTGTAGTGTAGAAAGTGCACTCGCCATTTTTACTAAGACGAGTTTCCATTTCTGGATGTCTAAGAAGATAATCCTTTAGCCTATCGGCAATGATAGGACCTTGAGAAATAATTTGCATGTGCTTTGGCGCATGCATTTTTATTTTGTCCACAAGTAGTGGATAATGTGTGCAAGCCAAGATTAAAGTATCAATCATTGGGTCTGCACTAAGAAGTTCGTTAATGTATTTCTTAACGAAATAATCAGCTCCGTCAGAAAGGTGTTCTCCGTTTTCAATTAGCGGTACCCACATAGGACAAGCCTGCCCATTAACCACAATCTCAGGAAAGATTTTGTTTATTTCAATAGGGTAGGAACCAGACTGAATAGTACCTTCTGTGCCTAGAAGTCCCACATGAGAAGTCTTTGTAAATTCGCCTACCTTTTCTGCAGTAGGGCGTATTACGCCAAGTACTCTTTTGTTTGGAGCGATAAGTGGTAGATCTTTTTGTTGAATAGTGCGAAGCGCTTTTGCAGATGCGGTGTTGCAAGCCAAGATAACTAAATCACAATCTAGTTCAAATAGTTTTTTCACACATTCAAGTGTGTATTGATACACCACTTCAAATGAGCGTGTACCATAAGGAGTACGAGCATTATCGCCCAAGTAAACATAGTCGTACTCAGGTAATAATGCTCGGAATTTTTCTAGTATTGTTAAACCTCCGTAGCCAGAATCAAAAACGCCTATTCGAGCCATAGAGTCTAACAATTATTGAATGTTAAGTGCTTTTTTGATTAATGGCAATACGTTGTCTGCGCTAGGAGAAACGTATGGTAATACATTAGTTGAGTTGTCTATAATATATGTGAAACCATTCTCGTCGCCTACTTTTTTGATAGCTTGTTGTAATTTATTAATAATAGGCATCATCAATTCTTGTTGTTTTTTCTTGATATTGTTTTCTGCATTTGCAGCAAACTCTTGGATTGATTGTTGTAGGCGTGCAAGTTCAGTTTCTTTATATTGTCTGATTGCAGGTTCTAGAGATTCTGCAGCGCTAACATACTCTTGATATTTCTTTTCAAACTCTTCTTGAAGTTTTTTGACTTCTGTTTGGAATGTTAGATTCATTTTTTCTAATTCATTCATTGCTGTGTTATATTCGGGCATAAGTGTAATCACTTCATTAGCATTGAATACACCAATTTTTAGGTTTCCTTGAGCCATTACGGTGAATGGAAGGAACATAAGTAAAGCAATAATTATCTTTTTCATATTGTAATAGTTTTATTTATTTAATTATTTAGCGTAGCCAAGTTTTGTTAATACTTCATCACTAATATCAACAGCAGGATTTGCAAAAAGAATGCTTGGAGAAGAAGCTCTATCATCTACACGCATATATTTTTTAGCTTCAGCAATGTCTTTGATAGCATTGTAAATTTCTTCTTGGATTGGTTTCATCAAACTTTCACGTTTTTTGTAAAGTTCGCCGTCGTTGCCGAAGTATTTACGTTTAAGTTCTTTAACCTCAGTTTCTTTGTCAAGAATTTCTTGTGCTCTTTCTTTCTTTTGTTCGTCAGTTAGAAGAACCATTTCTGATTGATAGTTTTTATAAAGTGTTTGGATTTCTGTGTTTAGAGCAGAAATTTCTTTTTCCCATTTTTTAGAACTTTGTTCTATTTGTTGCATTGCAGATTCGTATGCAGGAATATTTTTCAAGATATATTCCATATCTACTAATGCCCAGTTTTGTGCCATTGCACTAGTCAATGTGCCTAATGCTACGATTGTTAATAATAGAATCTTTTTCATATATTTTCGTTTTTAAGTTGTTTACTCAGTTGTTTAGACGATGTTTATGTGTATTGGTTTAAAATTTAGAATTACTCGAAGCTAAAGCTTCTCGTGATTTTAGGCTACGCTCTGCATAACTTGTTTACTCGCTACGTCAAAAAAAAAACTATCGTTTTTTTTAATTAACTCTTATAATTCCTAAATCTAAGTAAACTTATCTTTATGAATTCTAATAGTTAATTTAAACCTCTACGAGGTTTTGACTACGCTTCGTTTACTAGTTCTGCTCTCGCTTGCACTAAAATTCTTGTCCTATTACAAAGTGGAACTGACTACCACTTACTTGTCCGTTGACTTTGTCGAAACCGTATGCCCAGTCAATACCAAGTAGACCAAACATAGGCATATATACTCGCAAACCTACACCTGCAGACTTCTTAAGGTCTAGTGGGTTGTAATCTCTATAATCCTTCCAACAGTTACCTGCTTCAGCAAATGCAAGTACCCATACCATAGTGCTCTCTCTCATTACAATAGGATAACGCAATTCCAAGCTAAATCTAGTATAAATGTTACCAGCTTGGCCACCATCGTCGTAATATGGAGTAAGAGAACCATTTTGATAACCACGAAGTGCTACGGTTTCTGTAGCATATGTACTGCTATAACCACTCATACCATCACCACCAACCCAGAAGGTTTCAAATGGTGAACGTTTATGAATATTATAATAACCCAAGAAACCAAATTCTGCACGTCCCATAAGCACAAGTTTATTGTCTTTTGTAAGTGGGAAGAAGAATTTAGACTTGAATTTCACTTTGTAATACTCAATCCATTTATATTTTTCTTGCATAGTGGCATTTTCATAATCTACACCATCCCATGCAGAATAAGGTGGAGTAAGAGCCACAGAAAGCGATATATCAGAACCTCTACTAGGGTAAATAGGTTGGTCTAGAGAGTTACGAGACAATACTGCAGAAATATTGAAGTTGTTTGCAATACCATCTGTTAGAGCAAAATAACTCCAGTTACTTAAGTTGTAGTTTAAGTATGCTACTTGACCATACAATGTGAAATAGTCGTCTGGCCAATTTAATCTTGTACCAATACCTGCAGTAATACCTAAAGTTTTAATATACTTATCTGGATCGTAGTCGTATGAATACCATGAATTGTCGCCATAATAAGAATTACTATAGTTGTAACTATATGTGCTACTTACACCAGATTGGATAGAATAGTATGCAGAGAAACTAAATGTGTTTGGACGTTTGCCCCCAAGCCAAGGCTCTGTAAATGATAAACTATAAGCTTGATAATACAAACCATTGGTTTGAGCACTAATAGAAAGTGTTTGACCATCACCTTGTGGTAGTGGACGATATTTCTTAAAGTTGAATAGGTTCTTAAGTGAGAAGTTTGTAAATTTCAAACGAAGAATACCTACAACACCAGTTTGACCCCAACCAGCAGAAAGTTCTATTTGGTCGTTGCGTTTAGATTCCAATACATAGGTTAAATCTACGGTGCCATTTTCTGGGTCTGGAACAGTTTTAATGTCCATTTTTCCTGGTTCTGCAGAGAAGTGACCAGTGGCAGCAAGCTCACGCATAGAACGCATAATGTCAGATTTACTAAATAAATCTCCAGGTTTAGTTCTAAGTTCGCGTCTTACAACTTGTTCGTAAAGGTATTCGCTACCCTCAATGTTAACTCTATTGATAGTAGCTTGTCTACCTTCTATTATACGTATTTCTAGGTCGATAGAATCCTTGTAAATATTGGTTTCTACTGTTTGAAGATTGAAGAATAGATAACCATTGTCTAGGTAAAGGTTACTTACACAATCATCATCTATATTTAATCTCTCGTCTAGCTTCTTTTTATTATAGATGTCGCCTTTCTTTAAACCCAAAACTAGATTTAGATAATCTGTATTGTAAATAGTGTTACCAATCCAGTTTATATTTCTAATTTTATATTGTTGACCTTCGTTTACTTTAATATAAACGTTTACATATTTCTTCTTGTCTGTACTTTTTGTCGTGTCAGGGAAAACACTATCACATAGGATTTCTGCATCTCTATAACCAAGTTCGTTATATTTGTCAATAAGTAGAACTTTGTCATTTTTATATTCTTCTGGAATGAACTTTTTACTTCTAAAAATGTTCATTATATTATTTCTGTCATTTGTTTTTTTCATGGCACGGTCCAATTTCTTATCAGAAACTTGATCATTACCTTCAAAAATCAAATGATTAACTCTGGTTTTTGCTCCTTTATCTATTCTAATATCTACGATTGTTTCAGCACCTTCTTCCTCGCGTGGAGTGATAGAGGCCTTAACATAATAATAACCTTTTTCTTGGTAATATTTGATTATAAATCTTTTAGCTTTATCAATAGAGTATGGAGTGATTTGACCTCCTTTGCTAAGTCCCATGCCTTTCTCAATCTCTTCTATTTCTTTTTTCTTAGCACCTAAAAAGTTAATTTGAGAAATTTTTGGACGTTGGTCTAAGTGAATGTTTAACCATACTTCTCTGCCTCTAATTGCCGCAATTTCTACTCTAACGTCTTTAAATAAACCTTGTTTCCAGAAGCGTTTAACAACATTAGAAATGTCATCGCTAGGGATAGTGATTTTCTCTCCTTTTTTAAGTCCAGAATAACCAATAAGCACATAGTCTTCATAGTTGTTCTTGCCAGATGTAGTAATTTCAGAAATGATATATTCCTGTGGATGAGAGTAGTTTACTTCAGGGATTTCTTCGCCAGAAAGTACATTGGTCACCTCTGTAGTAGATATACTATCAGTATTCACCACTTGAGCCAATGCATTGCTAGCCGTTAGCAGTAAAAGCAGGTTTATAAATATTAATCTTAGATACGAGTTCATTCCCTGCTTATTTTGTTATTTGTTCACTAGTTTTGCCAAAACGGCGTTCTCTAGATTGGTAATTTACTATTGCTTTATATAGATCTTCTTTTTGGAAGTCAGGCCATAGAACTTCTGTAAAATAAAGTTCGCTATAAGCAATTTGCCATAGGAGGAAGTTACTAATTCTATATTCGCCACTTGTTCTAATAAGAAGTTCTGGATCTGGAATGTTTTTGGTGCACATATAGCTAGAAATAAGCTTTTCTGTTATTTCTTCTGCTTTGATAGTGCCAGCAGCAATGTCTTTTGCTATGTCTTGTGTAGCTTTTGTGATTTCCCAACGAGAAGAGTAGCTAAGTGCCAATACCAATGTTAGACCTGTATTATCTTTTGTTGTTTCTATGCAAGCTTGAAGTCTTTTTCTAACATCTTCTGGCATACGAGAATTGTCGCCAATGCTCAGAAGTCTGACATTGTTTTTATTTAGGGTAGGGGTTTCCGCCTCAATTGTGTGAATAAGCAGACTCATTAAACCCTTAACTTCTTCTTCTGGACGATTCCAGTTTTCTGTAGAAAATGCATACAATGTAAGGAACTTGATGCCCAATTCTGCCGCAGCTTCTGTTACTGCACGCACAGAACTCACACCGTTGTTGTGACCAAACAAACGAAGTTTTCCTTGTTTCTTTGCCCAACGACCATTACCATCCATGATAATTGCCACGTGTGATGGTAAATTTTGCTTGTTTATTTGTTCCTTATATGTGTTCATGTTATCTACAATATTTTTTTGTATCAAATAAGTTCACAGAAAGTGAAATGTTTGCTAATGAATAAAAGTCTGTGTCTAAGAATCCAACCTTTGGAGCTCCGGTAGGATTGTTTAAAATTTTGTTATTGTCATTTGTTACATCAAACTTATCTGTAAATAGTTTGTGTATACTCCATTGAATGCTTAAAGTCAATCTTTTGTTGATTTTCCATTTGCCACCAATGGCAACAGGAATAGAAAATTCAAACATATTAGCACCACCATATAAGTCGTTGTATGCGCATAACCCAACGCCTATAAGAATATATGGGGTGGCATCAAATTTCTTTTTATAATAAGTATTTTCGCCAATATCTAGGAAGTTAAACTCTACTGCAGCTTGAATATCTACAAAACCTCTCTCAAATGTGGCGTATGGTTGTCCATTTGGCAGAATATATCCAAAGTCTCTTGTGTCTCCCTCTACTTTTGCGTAGTTTACATCTAGTTTTACTGCCCATCTAGAATCTATATTGTATCTATAAAATGCACCAGCAGTCCATTGTGCTCTGTTGAATGGGGTAACGTGATTTGCATCTCCTAGATAAAAGGCTGTTCCGCCAGATAGCCCAAGTTCATGGTTATATTCAGCATGACAGAAACTATAGCATAAACACATAAGAGATAGTAAAACATAAATTCTCTTATGATTTTTAATGTTTAAATTCATAAATTTTAATTAGTTAATGCGTAGAGTTCTGTCAATAATATGCCTAATTTGAATTATCTTGCAAATATAGTGAATATCTTTATTTTTAAGGGTATATATGTTGTAAATAATCATATCCAAAATCATAAAAAAATTAAAAAATATTTAGTTAAATATGTTTTCAAGCATATATAAAAATAATGAGTCGACTTTAATAGCCGACTCATTATATAGTGTTTGAGATTCTTTTTTATTAATATTCCCAAAGGTCTTGCTCAAAGTTGATGATAGCAGTTTTGATGCGTTCTTGTTCTTTGTGCATTTCTTCTGCTGTGCTATTATATTGAAGCAAGTTGCGGTTCATTGTTGATGATGCTTTGAAGATATAACTACCAAATCTACGTTTGATGAATAAGTCGTCCATACTTTCACGAGCACCATTGTTTCTGTCAGAAATAAGTGCTTCTTGTTTTGCTAAATAAGGACGTAATTCGTCATATCTTATCCAGAATAATGGAGTTTTTTGAAGCCCCATGTCGTAGTCTTGTCTATACCAAATTGGACAAAGCGCAATTAATCTAACATTGAACACAGAGTTGTGTTTGTCAAAATACCATACTTCTTTTGCATAGTATTTTAGGATTTCTCTGTTAGGGATATTACTTTCGTCTATTTCTTTAGATAGGGTATCACCAGAAATAGAGTCTGTTTTATAGGTGATAAGAATATCGTATGTTTTAACGAATTCATCAAATGGTACTAACTCATTTTCAGTGAAGATTTCTTTCCCGTCTTGATACTCGTATGCTTTAATATCTCCTCCTTCATAAAGACGGAAGATAGTTGTAAATAGACTTCTGCGGTTATCACTTTCTTCTTCTGGGAAGTACAGAGGATAGTTGATTTTTTCGCGTAGGTCGATTATACGATATACAACTTGTTGCCATACAACATCATCTACTCTAGGGTTGTTGTACTCTACAGGCTCGCGCTCTGACATGTCTATTGTTGTAGGTAGATTTGAAAGAATCTCACCTGTTTCTGTGAAGAAAGAAATGTCAGTTTGTGCTACTGCAGAAGCTGCACTTAGCGAGAATAAACCAATTAATATGTTTCGAAAAAACTTTTTCATCATTTATGTATTAATTTACAATTACTTCTATAGGAGGAAGGATTTTTTCTACACCGTCTGGACCTTTAGCACGTACACGAGAGATGAAGAATTTTTTACCTTTACTCATTTTACGCATAATTTCTTGTTGCTCACCAGTAAATTTACCGCTAGAAGATGCTTTAACAAGGTTGTTACCCATTGAGTCAAAGAAGTTAAGGTCGAAACCAAGTACTTGGTAACGTACATCTAAGTCTGCGTCGTCTAGCTCGGCTTTGATACCTTTAGCGCTAAGTAAAGCACCTTTTGAAATAGGTTTAGAACCTTTGTATTTGTCAGGGTTTCCATCTTTTGTATATTCAATGTATGCTACTGGAGGAGGAAGAAGTTTTACACGGAATGGTTTAGCACCGATGTTTTGAACTTTTCCATTGTCACCTTTTGTAGATACAGAGATTTTACAATCTGTACCAGCTTTTGTAGGACGTACTGACCAACCTTTTGCTGTACGAGTTAATCTACCATTGCTAACTGAAACCATGATGTTTTGTGCTGGAACACCAGGAACAGAAACACTGATAGGGTTTTCGATACCTGCGTAGAACACGTTCATCATATCAGCAGAGATAATTGCTGTAGGTTCGCCTACGATGTATGAACTGCTGAAGTCGTATGGTTGTACTGTACCGTCTGCTCTTGGAAGCTCGATTTTACCAGAGATTTCAAATTGACCTACTTTTGGACAGCTTACTTCGTAAACAGAGCTATCTAATACAGCACCGTTAAGAGTGATTTTAGGACGTTTTGTAGAGTCGACTGCTGCTAGGATGATGCGAGCTTTGTATGTACCACCACGAGTGATGTATGAAGCGTCTGGAATAACTTCTGCTGTAATTTTATTTACACGGAAGTCACTAGCATCCACTTGGTTTTTAAGGTAGCTTACAACTTCTGATTCTGTGTTACGTAAGTCTGCTTGAATCTTTGTTAAAAGAGTTACAGTAGCAGATACAGGCATAGAACTGAAACGAGCATTTTCCCAAGACATTGGATCTCCGTTTACAATACGGTCTTCTGTGTTGAATGTTTGTTTTAATGCTTCTTGTTTAGCAGAGTCAGTTACAAGACTAATCATGTAATCTCTATACTTGTTAAGGTCGTTCTTAAGAATTACACCACGTTGGTTTTGTGGAATAACTCCAGAAGGAAGAGCTACTTGTGCACTTACGTCTAGGTTGTCTTTACCTTGAATGTTGTTAACGTCTGCTTCTTCACCGTCTGCTGCTTTAACGATATCGTATTTTAATGTTTCGATAACGCCATATAATGAGTCAGTTTTAGCTTTAACAGTGTTTGCAAGATCTAACCATTCACCAACCTTTTTAGGGTTTTGAGACTTAAGAGCTCCAAATTGCTCATAAAGGTCTTTGTTTTTGATCTCAGTACTTTCGATAGTCTTGCTAAGACTTTCTTGTACTAAAGAGAAACCGTTTA
>JAEIGA010016567.1_pt1 | contig 11207 bp, 7 predicted proteins | sample 9270691 | NCBI WGS metagenome assembly JAEIGA01 (sample SAMN17057246, study PRJNA624740) | gut metagenome | biome: biome; isolation source: fecal sample | host: Bos grunniens | place: China: Xizang | collected 2019
CACGACTCCCAGAGAACCCGTTGTTTCCGGAATTACATATCATAGAGAAGCCTGCGGCATGAGTAAAGGCGACTTGGCAGATTCCCTGGGAATCAAAACACCAGATCTTTGGCGCTATGAAAATGGAAAGAGAGCTTGTCCGGTTGGTGTATATCAAAAGATAGCGACTATTTTAAACGTATCCATCGACCAGTTGTTGGAAAATTACAGTTGTTAGCATTTTCGACAATTTTTAGTTTTTTAGATATTCACTAAAATGCATATTTTTCTGCATTTTGCGGAAATATTTTCGTTTTTATATTCCTAAAGTTCTGAAAACAACTATATTGTTCAAAAATCTCACTCTATATTTACAAAAATATCTTAATTTTTCTAAAAAGCGGAATTATAGATATTGCACAACCAGAATAAGATCTATAGATTCAAGATTAACCTATTAAATTGACAAATATCCCTGTTTCAAATACAATAAAGTTAGAAAATAGGGGTGATTGTCATGTTCCAAAATTCTGTGTATACTGTCCAGCAAGTTGCCGCAATTCTGCAAGTGTCAACAAAAACTATGTATGCCATAATTAAATCAAAGGATATCGACTCGATTGCCGTACGTGGGCAGATCCGTATTACCAACGCAGCATTACAAGCCTATCTACAAGGAGAAGCAAAGAATGAAAGATAAACCACCTCGTGGAACGATATATGCCAAGAATGGCCACTATTACGCTCGCATCAGTTACTATGTCAATGACAAGCGCCGAACCAAAGACCATGCTACCGGGATTGCAGTTGACGACAGCACTCCGAGAAAAGCAGAAAAACAAAAACGTGCCGCCCTTAAAATAATGCAAGATTATCTGGACAACTTTGTCGAAACTACGGCGGATCATAAAGCTGACTCGAAAGAACAGTCAGTCATCGAAACCGCCCAAGCATGGTTAGTCCATACTAGCAAGTCCAAGGCTCCCGGTACGGTTGCCAGCTATACTACCAGTGTGCGGGATATTACCCAGTATTTTACGGCGCACCCTGTCCGAACTGTTGACCTCACTGCAACCCAGGTAGAGTCTTATCTCGACTGGGAGCGTCAGCGTCGCCAGCCTGACTATCAGGGGCCCAACAAGGTTAAGTCTCGTTATAAGGATGCCTCTGGCATTGAAAGTACCGTCCATCACCGTTACACCGCCTTGCGCAGTATTCTGCAATTTGCTGTCCGTGAGGAAATCATCGGCCGCAATGTGGCCTCTAAACGTGATACCCATATCCAGATACCGACACCGCAACGTCAAGAGTTTGACATTTTGACCAAGGACGAGGCATTGGATCTTATTCGTCACCTGGCCAGCGAACCGCTTTGGTTTCAAATTACAGTCCTTCTCGGGCTACTACTGGGATTGCGTAGATCCGAAGTCATCGGTATTCGCTTGTGCGATATTGATTGGCAGCGCAAAATCTTGACAATTCGTCGCACGGTCACGCAGCAAACTTTGAATGGTAAAAATACTATTATCGAAAAACCATTTACAAAAAACAGGCGGCTGAAAGTGCTCAACTTAAGCCAGGAACTTTGTAATTCTCTGCATTACTATATCAAAGAGCAGGAAGAATACAGCAATCTATTTGGTCCAAGCTATCAGCATAATTGGAATGGCTATCTGATGCGTTACCCAGACGGCAAACGTGTCCCTCCTAATACGATCACCCAGCATTTCAATTCTTTTCTCACAAAACATAGTTTTAAAAAACTGCGTTACCATGATCTCCGCCACAGCTGTGCCAGTATTTTATTCTCCAATGGGGTCGATCTTCTGACAATTCAGCGAATTCTTGGCCATGCACAATTAACCACGACCCAAACCTATCTTCATCCGCTTGCCGACAGACAAAGCGAAGCTCTGAACACAATGAGTGATCAAATCCTGCTCCCTGTCGCCATTGAAAAGGAGGAATCTCAAAATTGATAGAATTTTTGATAGAAAACATTCTAAACCGTAACGGCCTGACAATTGCTTCCAGCAAACAAAAAAGTCCAAAACCCTTAGAGACTCTAAGGATTTTGGACTTGGTGCCGGTGACCGGACTCGAACCGGTACGCCATCGCTGGCGGCGGATTTTGAGTCCGCTACGTCTACCATTTCATCACACCGGCATTATGTCTGTATAGTATAGTACACATGCCGTGAAATTGCAAGAAAAAATTTTCGCGGGGCAGGAAAGGGAAAATGATTTTTATACAGACAATAATCCCGATTGACGTAACGGGTAAAAAGCAATATACTGATTACAGAAATAACAAAATTGCAAGGAGTGGTTCTTATGGCAAAACTGCTGCTGAATAAAGCAGAATACGGCTGGTGGAAATCTGCCGTGTTTTATCAGATCTATCCCAAGAGCTTCCAGGATACCGACGGCGACGGTGTGGGTGACCTGCGGGGCATTATCTCCCGGCTGGACTATCTGGAGAGTCTGGGTATTGACGGCATCTGGCTGTCTCCTGTCTGCGCTTCTCCCCAGGTGGACAACGGCTACGATATCTCCGATTACTGTGCGGTGGATCCCATGTTCGGCACCATGGCAGATATGGAGAAACTGATCGCTGAGGCGAAGAAGCGCGGCATCTCCATCATTTTTGACCTGGTTCTGAACCACTGCTCCGATCAGCATCCCTGGTTCCTGGAGGCACTGAAGGGTGCGGACAATCCATGTTCCGACTATTTTATCTGGCGTGACGGCGACGAGAATACCCCTCCCAATACCATGCGCTCCGTCTTCGGCGGTCTGGCCTGGACCTACAGCCCCCAGCGGAAGCAGTGGTATTTCCACCAGTTTGCTCCCCAGCAGCCGGATCTGAACTGGGAAAATCCCAAAATGCGGCAGGATCTTTACAAGTTCATCCGTTTCTGGGTGGACAAGGGCATCGAGGGCTTCCGCCTGGATGTCATCGACCAGATTGGCAAGGACGCGGATCTGCAGATCTCCAACAATGGCCCCAAACTCCACGACTATCTCCGGGAACTGTCCCGGGAGGCTTTCCGGGAGGAAGGCCTGGTGTCCGTTGGCGAATGCTGGGGCGCCGATCCGGAGCGGGCAAAACTCTACAGCGCTCCCGACGGCAGCGAAATGTCCATGGTATTCCAGTTTGAGCACATTGGTCTGGACCAGGAACCCGGCAAGGATAAGTGGGATATGATCCCTCTGGAACTGCCGAAGCTGAAGGAATGCTTCCGTCGCTGGCAGCAGGAGCTTCACGGCAAGGGCTGGAACTCTCTGTTCATGGACAACCATGACCTGCCCCGCATTGTCTCCCGCTGGGGTAATGACCGGGAGTACCGGGTGGAATCCGCCAAAATGCTGGCCACCATGCTCCACGGCATGCAGGGTACGCCCTACATCTTCCAGGGTGAGGAACTGGGCATGACCAATATCTGCCTGCCCATTGAGGAGCATGTGGATATCGAGACACTGAATGCCTACAACGAGCGTGTTGCCATGGGTTACGATCCTGAGGACGTTATGGCATCCATTCACGCAAGAAGCCGCGACAATGCCCGCACTCCCATGCAGTGGACCGCGGAGATCAACGCAGGCTTCACCACCGGAAAGCCCTGGGTTCCTGTGAATCCCAATTATACGCAGATCAATGCCGCTGCGGCCCTGGAGAATGAGAATTCCGTATTCCACCATTACCGGAAGCTTATTGAACTGCGGAAAACCTATGATGTGTTCCGCAACGGCAGCTTCAGCCTGCTGCTGCCGGAGGACAAGGATATCTTCGCCTATACCCGGGATACGGAGGAAGAGCATCTGCTGGTTGTCTGCAATTTTACGGACAAGGTGCTTCAGCTGGATGCGCCGGAAGCATTCCGCGGAGCGCAGGTTCTGCTGGCCAACTATCAGGAAGCTTCGGATATGCTGCGTCCTTACGAGGCGGTCATGCTCTACTACAAGGATTAAATCAGAAAAACCCCTTTGGACAAAGTCCAAAGGGGTTTCTTTCAGTTTGCTGTCAGAATATATTCGATCAGATCCAGAGAGCGCTGATAGCCGGCACTGTTTGACGGCATGCACAGATAAACCGGATCGGAAAGCCGGTAAGCCTGCGCAAAGGCGGTTCCGGTGAGATCCACTCTGAAAGGATCGCGCATCCGGTCCTCAGCCAGGGTCTGCAGATTTTCCGGCCAGTTGGCCTCCAGATCTTTCAGTGCTTCCAGTTCCAGCAGATACTGAAAACTGTCTTCATCCACCAGGAAAATATCCGGCTGTCCATTGGCCAGCCAGACGGAAACTATGATGCGGAAATCATCCCGTTCCTCACTGTGAGGAGCTGTGGTCAGCAGATGGAACGTTTCGTTGTCCTCCTGGAAATCCACACCGGCAAGCCACCGGGCTGTCCATTCTTCGTTGTTTTCAAAGGAAGCGTCGGCGAAAGCCACAGTAACGGCGGGTTTTGCAAACAGCGTTCCGGTGACCAGGTTGACCAGGAAAGAACCCAGACAGACGGTCATAAACAGGGCGAAGGCAATTCCCAGAACCGGAAATTTATAATATTCCCAGACATATTCCCAGCGCTTTCCGGGGGGCAGGGAACGGATTTTGTCAAGTTCTGCCCCAATGGGAGATTTTTCTCTGGGGGGATTCTTAGCAGACATGGTGATGCTCCTTCCGGTTTTGCGGTATGCATAAACTATAGCATATCCGGACCGGAGGTGTCAAATGTGAGGCAAAAAGAATCTTTTCTTGACTTCTATTGGAAAAAAACGCATAATATAGAAGATTGTTGAAAAAATTACTGCCTTTTCGGAGGAGATATACTGTGAACGGAAAGAAAATACTGCTGATGATTCTGCTGATACTGGTGCTGCTGGGTTCGGTGGCGGCGGGACTTAGCTGGAATCTGGAGAATTATGTGCTGGTGGAGCTGCAGTTTTATCCCAGGGCGGCGCAGCAGCTGGACCTGCGGGATAAAGACATTTCTGTGCGGCATTATCAAAAGCTGCAGCGGCAGCTGCCTGGCTGCGAGATCCTGTGGAATGTACCCTTCCAGGATCAGCGGATCCCCAATGACGCGGCGCAGATCGCGGTGGACACTCTGTCGGAGCGGGATCTGCAGGTGCTTTCCTGCTTCCCAAATCTGGAAACGGTAAATGCTGCAGAGTGTTCTGATTATGCCGCTTTGCTGAAACTCCATCAGACAAGGCCGGATCTTCGGGTGGAATACACGGTGCAGCTGGGTACCGAGCGCTTCTCCGGAAGAGCAAAGCAGATTTCCCTGGAAAATGTAACGGATGAGGATATTGCCAACCTTGCCTACCTTCCCAATCTGCAGAAAGTTCTGTGTGCCGGCGGTATGGCGGAAACCATCACCCGGCTGCAGGACTACTGCCGGGAACGGAATCTGGAATTTATGGTGGCCCTTGGCGGGGAAATGATCTCTCCGGATGCCAGGGAAGTGGTGGCCGGTGCCATCACCGATGAGCAGCTGGGTCTGCTGGAATTCCTGCCGGAGATGCGGTCCCTGCACATCCGGAACCCGGAGACTTCTGTGGAAAATCTGCTGGCCCTGCAATCAGCCCGTCCGGATGTGGATATTACCTGGGAACGGGAAATCTACGGAAAAGTGTACGCTTCGGATGCGGAGGAAATGGATTTTTCCGGAACGAAGATCAGAAATCTGGAAGAACTGGATGCGGCAATGGCCTATTTCCCGGATGTGGAAACCGTATTCCTGGGAGAGTGCGGCCTGGACAATGAACTTCTGGCAGCCCACCGGGATCAGGTGCGGGATCAGTATAAGCTGGTCTGGACAGTTTCCTGCGGCAATAAGCTGAAGACCCGTACCGATGCCAAGACCTTTATGCCGGTCCGGGAACGTGTATACTATTTCAACGATGAAGAAGCCTATAACCTGCGTTACTGCGAGGAAATGGTGTGCATTGACATCGGTCATATGAGCATCCACAACATTGATTTTGTGGAGTATATGCCCGACCTTCAGTATCTGATCCTGGCACATACCCAGCTGAATTACATCGAACCCATCCGGCACTGCAAGAATCTGAAGTTCCTGGAGCTGGACTGGAGTCCTCTGAAGGATCTGACACCGCTGAAGGAATGCACGGCTCTGGAGGATCTGAACCTGGGCAATACCTTCGCGGATTTTACCCCCATTAAGGAAATGACCTGGCTGAAGAACCTGTGGATGATCGACTGCAGCACCCGGGCCAGATATGAAATGACCCAGGCTCTGCCGGATACCAGAGTTATGGTTACCGGCGCGGCAACAGTGGCCAACGGCTGGCGGGATCTGGACAATTATTATGCCATGCGTGATCTGCTGGGCATGCATTATATGTCCTGGTAACAGAAAAACAGCACCCCGGATGAGAGATCCGGGGTGTTTTTCCTGGTGTTCCGCAGTTTTTTCTTGACTTCTGTGGGGAGAAAACGCATAATAGCAGTAATTGTATTTGGAGGAAAACAGAATGGGTAAGTACGCAAAAGCACCCGGAAAAAAGGGTGGCAAGAAAATACTTGTGATTGTTCTGGCTGTGATCGCAGCGGTGCTGGTAGCACTGGTTGCCGCGGCCGGTTTCGTGGCGATCCGTTATCATATTGTGGATGCCAGGTTCTACGCCAAGGATTCCCAGGTTCTGGATCTGCGGGGTCAGGAGATCCGGCGCAATCATTTTGACAAGATCAGCGAGAAAATGCCGGACTGTGAGATCCGCTGGGACATCCCCTTCCAGGGTGGTGTGCTGGCTGATGACGCTGTGGAAGTAACACTGACAAATCTTGCTGTGAAAGATATTGAGATGCTGTCCTATGCCCGTCAGCTGAAGACGGTCAACGCGGAGGGCTGTACCGATTATGAGGCTCTGGCGCAGCTGCGGCAGCAGCGTCCGGACCTGGAAGTGAATTACAGCGTGGCACTCAGCGGCGGAAATTACAGCTGGGATGTGGAAACCCTGCTGCTGAATACTGTGGATCAGGCAGATATTGCCCTTCTGCAGCATCTGCCCAATCTGAAGACTGTGGTGCTGGGTGACGGCAGCTACGATGACCAGGCGGTGGAAGCACTCCGGGGCGCGGTACATAATGCCGGTCTGCAGTTCGGCGTGACCATCGGCGGAGATGTGCACCTGGATACGGAGCAGGAACTGCGGATCAGCAATGCCGGCGATGAAGACCTGCAGCTGCTGCGGTACATGACGGAGCTGAAGACGCTGCACCTGCAGAACCCCCTGGCAGATGCTCAGACCGTCTTTGCTCTCCGGGAGAATCTGCCCGGGGTGGCAGTGTCCTGGGATGTGACCCTGGGCGACAAGACTTATGATGAAACCGTGACAGCGGTGGATCTGACCGGTGTGGAAATCACTGATCTGGCAGAGGTGGAGCAGAAAATGCAGTATCTGCCCAATCTGGAGCAGGTGACTTTCGGTGTCTGCGGCGTGGATAATCCCGAATGGGGCAACAGCCGCTCCAAGCTGACCGCCAGCCCCATCCCCAATGAAGATATGGCCGCTTACCGTGACCGGGTCCGTGACAGCTACAAGGTGGTCTGGACGGTCCGTCTGGGCCCCAGCATTGCTCTGGCTACCGATAAGGATAACTTCATGCCCAACCATTTCGGCGTAGGTCAGCTGCCGGACAGCTATGCCTATAATCTGCGTTACTGCGAAGAGATGGTCTGTCTGGACGTGGGTCATATGACTCTGACGGACATCAGCTTTGTGGAATATATGCCCAATCTGAAATATCTGATTCTGGCCTGGACGGAGGTTCAGTATATCGAGCCTATCCGTACCTGTAAGAATCTGGTATTCCTGGAGCTGGACAACAGCTGTATCCGGGATCTGTCTCCTCTGGTGGACTGCACGGCTCTGGAAGATCTGAATCTGGGCAACACCTTCTGTGATGTGACCCCCATTCTGGGGATGACCTGGCTGAAGAACGCCTACTTCATTGACGGCAGCCGCGCTTCTGCCTATAAGTTCAGCCAGGCGGTTCCCACTGCTCATGTGGTTGCCACCGGCAATGCAACCGTCGGCGGCGGCTGGCGCAGACTGCCTAACTATTACGCAATGCGTGATTGCCTGAATGCGCCGTATATGAATTGATTTTGGAGAAAAACGTAATATTTTCTTAAAATTCCCCGCCTTGACATGGTGGGAAAATCCACTATAATAAGAGCGTGGAGGGATACCTTATGAAAAAAATATTGTTTACAGTTGTTGTGCTGGTGCTGGTGGCAGCATTCGGTATCAGCGCGTTTATGGTAGGTGACTACCTGGTGGAAGGCAAGCAGCAGGCTGACCGGTACGATGAGCTGTCTGAAATCGCCAACGGCCAGGCCACCGAAACCACGGAAGCTACAGAAGCCACCGAAGCAGAAGCGGAGACCACAGAACCCACCGAGGCTGACGACGGCGGTATGCTGAAAGGCTATGAAGAAATCTACGGGATGAATGACCATACTGTGGGCTGGATCAAGATGGAAGGCACACCGATGAACTATCCTGTTATGCAGACTCCCAACGATCCCAACTACTATCTGTACCGGAGCTTCGACAAGACCGACAGCGCCCGTGGCAGTATCTATGCCCGTGAGGTCTGCGATATCAACGAGCCCAGCGATAACATTACCATCTTCGGCCACAATATGGCTGACGGCAGCATGTTTGCCTGCCTGCACAACTATATCAACAAGAATGCCTGGGACAACAACAGCCTGATCTTCTTCGATACCCTGTATGAGTATCACACCTACAAGATCTTTGCTGTATTCAAGACTTCTGCCAACATCGGCCAGGGCTTCAGCTATCACCAGTTTGTGGATGCGGAAAACGAGGCGGAATTCGATGCCTTTGTTGCCAAGTGCAAGGAACTGTCTTTCTACGATACCGGCATTACTCCTGTCTACGGCGACAAGCTGATCTGCCTGTCTACCTGCGAGTACACCCTGGACAACGGCCGCCTGGTCGTGGCTGCGGTCCGTATTACCTAAACCCAAAAGCTCCTGGTTTTCCGGGAGCTTTTTCGTTTTGCGCACGCGGGAGGATAATTTTCTTGCTACTTGTCCTTTGGCAAAAAATGTCCTATAATGACAAAAACAGAAGTTCTGGGAGGGCTTGATATGCTGTCTCTTTGCAATCAATGGGAATTTGTTTCATCCTGGTTTGAAGGATTTGAAACGGGTGAGGGACAGGGACAGTCTGTCCGGCTGCCCCATACGGTGCAGGAATGTCCCCAGCACTATACGGATCACAATGCCTATCAGATGATCTGCGGTTACCGGCGGAAACTGGAACTGGGAGAAGACTTGGCTGGAAAACACCTGTTTCTGCAGTTTGACGGAGCGGCGCACATTGCTACGGTATATCTCAACGGCAAAGAACTGGCGCACCATCGCACCGGTTACACCGGTTTCCGGGTGGAAATCACGGATGCCGCGGTCCTGGGAGGGGAAAATATTCTGGCGGTGAAGCTGGATACCCGGGAAAACGGGGAAGTGCCTCCCTTTGGCTATGTCATTGACTATCTGACCTATGGCGGTCTGTACCGGGAGGTCTGGCTGGATATCCGGGAAAAGAGCTATATTGAAGATCTGTATATTACAACGCCCACCACTACCAGCCTCCGGATCAGCCCTACTCTGCGGGGTGCCTCCGGCTGCATTGTGCTGGTGGAACTGCTGAAGGGAGAACGGCAGCTGCTGCGAAAAGCCTTCACGGCAGTGGGTATCATCAATATCGACTGCCCCATGGTCAAACCCTGGGATACAGAGCATCCCATCCTGTATACCTGCCGGGTATCCCTGCTGAAGATCGGCAAGGTGCTGGATGTGCAGGAAGTAAGAGTGGGTTTCCGTACCGCGGAGTTCAGAGCGGACGGATTCTACCTCAACGGTCAGAAGACTTTCCTCCGGGGCTTAAACCGTCATCAGTGCTTCCCTTATGTGGGCTACGCGGTTCCGGAAAAACTCCAGCGGGAGGATGCCCGGATCCTGAAGGAAGAACTCAGCTGCGTGGCGGTGCGCACTTCCCACTATCCTCAGAGTCACCACTTTATTGACGAATGTGACCGCAGAGGACTGCTGGTCTTTACGGAGATCCCCGGCTGGCAGCACATCGGCGGCGAAGAGTGGAAAGCACAGGCGGTGGAAAATACCCGGGAAATGGTGCTGCAGTACCGCAACCATCCCAGTATCATTCTCTGGGGCGTCCGGATCAACGAGAGCCAGGATGATGACGAACTGTATAAGCTGACCAACGCGGTGGCCCACGATCTGGATCCCAGCCGGGCTACCTCCGGTGTCCGGTATCTGGAAAAGAGCAGCCTTCTGGAGGATGTGTATTCCTATAACGATTTTTCCCATACCGGCAGCAATCCCGGCTGCAAGCCCAAAAAGGCTGTGACTGCGGACATGGGAAAAGCGCTGATCATTTCGGAACATAACGGACACATGTTCCCCACCAAGTCCTACGATACCTGGGAAAAACGCCAGGAACATGCCCTGCGGCACATCCGTGTTCAGAATGACGCGGCGGCGGACGGAGAACATGCCGGCTGCTTTGGCTGGTGCATGTTCGACTATGCCACCCACAAGGATTTTGGTTCCGGTGACCGGATCTGCTATCACGGTGTCATGGATGCCTTCCGGAATCCCAAACTGGCGGCCTATGCCTATGCCAGTCAGGGAGAGGGCAGACCGGTGCTGGCAGTGGGATCTTCCATGGATATCGGTGATTACCCCGGCGGCCGGATCGGGGATATCCATGTGTTCACCAACGCGGATTCTGTGAGCCTGTATAAGAACAATCAGTATGTCACTACCCTGGAGGACGGCCAGTGGAAGGCTTTGCCCCACGGTCCCAAGGTGCTCAATGACACGGTAGGGTGTCTGCTGGAGACTCAGGAAGGCTTTGATAAGAAGAAGGCTGACCTGCTGCGCAGCTGCCTGCTGGCCATTCAGAAGAAGGGCCTGGCGGGTATGACCCCGGCGGATATGGCGAAGATGGGCTATGCCATGATGAAGTATGGCATGAAGTACGAAGACGCTGTAAAGCTCTACGGAAAGTACATCGGGAACTGGGGTGGGGAAGCTACTGTCTGGCGGATCATTGCGGTGAAGGACGGCATGGTGGCGGCAACCTATACCTGCAGTCCCGGCAGCAGACTGCATCTGGAAGTGATCCCCAGTCATACCACCC
>JAEIGA010016568.1_pt1 | contig 11207 bp, 4 predicted proteins | sample 9270691 | NCBI WGS metagenome assembly JAEIGA01 (sample SAMN17057246, study PRJNA624740) | gut metagenome | biome: biome; isolation source: fecal sample | host: Bos grunniens | place: China: Xizang | collected 2019
CCATATTCAATGACAAAGAAGTGAATCTTTCTGTTTTCTGTTCTATTGTCAATCAGAATATTTGTCATTGTCTGAAGGACTTCTGCCTGCTGATCTGTGAGAGGTTCGCCTGCATCATGACGATACATACACTCGATAAGCTCACCGGCCAGGTCAACGCATGTGAGATGATGCTCCTTTCCTTTCTGATCCTCAAGCACCATACCCATTTCATATGTCGATGTAATAGGCGTTCCTTCAGGAAGGAGGCCAATGGCATTTGGAGTACGGAAGAGGTTCGCGAGTCTGGTCATATAACCATATCCCTGGCAATCAGGATCCCTGAACATGGACTTTGCAACTTTTCCATTATTGGCGACGCTAAGGATAGCACCCAATGCACAGCTCTTACCTGATGAAGGGATACCCCAGAAATAGACCTCTGTACATGGAGACTTTGTAATCTTCTCCAATTTCTCAGATGGTGGGAATGGTGCGAGCGTTGTCTGGACAATCATATTCTTTATGAACTCCATGTCAATCCCTGCCGCCAGGAAATCCGTATGCGAAAGATATCCTGCATCGAACAATTTCTTGGCAACTGCACTGCTGATAAGATTATTATCATCACGCAACGCACCCAAAAAATCATGAGTTGTTATCTTTCTACGGGAAAGATAATCTGCAATAGTACTATAAGTCGCCTCTGCCTTATCGATGATAAAATTATCAGTCTTGATTTCCTTTATCTTCTGGACCAGAGTATTGATATCCATTCCGATGATATCAGCAATAGTCAACTCATTGATGAGTTTTCTGGCATCCTCAGCAAATTTACTATCAGGGTGAGACTCGACAAAAGTTCTCAAGCTTGACATATCGTACTTATTTACCTGTTCCCATGCAATGGCATCCGCGCCATTCAGAGCAACGGCGTCCAGTTCTTCAATACGATTTCTAGCCTGATCTCTATATTTGCCGTCAAGACAAGAATCAAGATACTCCATGTACGCTTCCTTCGTATCAAGATACTGTGTCCTCTGCCACATTTCGTCATCTCTATCTTCCTCTGGAGACTCAATGCGGCTCTTCACAGCATCACGAAGGGACTTCTTTATAGGTATTCCTGCCATTTGAGCCTCTACAAGAAAGTCATCGTATGTATTTATGCCTGCCGCTCGCAGATCGGCAATCAATTGGCCAATGTTATTTTCATAACTGTTGACGTTATCAAAAATCTCTTCTATATTTTTCATTATCAGTAAGTTTTATTCTAGAATTCAATAGCAGAATACTTATTAGTCTTTTTCTCCTTGGCACCGTTTGCACTATCTGTCTGAATTATAGAGTTGGCAGGCATAACTCCCTCACGAACTCCCCAAAGTGTATATATGCTCTTAGTATTTCTCTGCTGGATAAGATATGGGAATATCATCATTAAGTATATGAGCAACAGCAATAACAAAGCAAGAATTGTAGGGAAGCCCCATGAAGTAAACTTACCCCTTAAGTCCTCCAACTGGGATTTCGCAGCTACGACGCTTGGATGAGCATCAGTAAAAGATTCTGTATCTTCATATTCATAATGCATCCTCTTTGTAGTAAAGGCATTCAATGAGACATTCCAATTATCGATAGCCTCACGCACCATATCTACATTTCCTATCATGAAAACGTTCCAGACACTCACACCCTTGGCCTTGTTGACCCAGTCGACCGCTTCCTTTTTCAATGAAGTGTAGTTGTCGGCTATCAACTGCAGACGCATGGCTTCAAGCCTGTTGTTACGCGAAAGCTGAGTTCTGACCAGCGAATCCCTGCTGATCAATGTATCCAAAGCTACAGCATAGGATGCTATTCGATCCTCAGAATACGTTTCATATCCTGCGAACATATCCTCTGTCTTTGTAACTGCAGCTGCAAATCCCCCCTCGATCTCCTGTCTGTTGTCGAAAACTGTCCAGAAGTGTATAAAAGGAAGCATTATGGCTATATAGACTGGTATAGAAAGATATATGAAAGCCCTTTCCCATTTGATCTTACGGTCGAAGCGCACATCGGTTCCCTTCAAGAACTGAGGTACTATAAAGAAAATGAATGCAAGCAGGTCTATTACGAACACACCGATTCCTGCAATGATGAAGGAGCCTCCTGTAGCATACGTAAGACCCATGAAAGAGACATAGCTGATGAAGATCATTGCCAGGAAAGCAATGATATGTCCCCATGAAAACTTAAGTTTTACATTAATTGCCATATGTATCTATATATCTGTTTTATTCTAAGCCGTTAGTTTCATCTTGTCAGAGTGAAATTGCATACATGACGTTGTTCTCCTTCGTTATTTAGCACTCCTGTATATTCTTCTGTCTTTGAACCATATTTCACCGTCACTTTGTATGGTGCAGAAATACCCTCATGCTTTCTGTAATATGTCACATACACTTTGTATGTGCCTTGTGGAGCACGTCCGGAAGGCCAATAAATATTCTCTATCGGATTTCGGCTGGAAGGATAAGAAACATTCATATCAATCTCAAGCTGACCACCGGTAGGAGATGTCTTCTTGCTGTAACATATATCATTTCCGCTAGGATCGACACACCTAAGATCTACATCGTTATAGTTGTTCCAGCTCAAAAGGATCTGCACATCACCTGTCGACGGGACTGGTGTAGGTACATCGATTTCCCCGTTCATTACCATCTTGAGCGCCTTATCTATCTGAATAAGCTTTCCAATCTTACCATGCACTGGAAGGCCTGTCTCCTGAAGAATAGATATGATCTGCTCTGAAGTAAGGTCCTTTTTCAAACTCTTCATCAAAGCTACGGCTCCTGTCACAATCGGAGCAGCCATACTTGTACCCTCCAAAGTCTGATAATTATTTGAACCTACAGTACTATAGATCCCAACGCCAGGAGCGGATATGGTAGAATAATCCCCATAATTACTGAACCATGCTCGACCAAGTGAAGACATATTCTTATTGACAGCAGAAACCACTATTACATTGTCCGGTCTCTGCAGAGCATCAATTCCAGCCAATACGGTATCATTTCCGGCTGCAACAACAATCGTAGCCTTATATCTTGCCGCAATTCGGGAGATCTCACGCCAAAGTCTTTCCTCTTCCTTGAAATTCTCTTGGATAAGTCTCTTCTGATAGCTTTCATCAACACCAGAAAGCGCTTTGAACTTATATCCAAGCGAGAGATTCACCACATCAGCGCCCTGATATATCGCATATAACACTCCGTCAAGAACTGAAGTCACGGTCATAATATCTTTGGAATTGGCAACCTGAACAGGCATAAACTTACATTTTGGAGCAATGCCGCTTATACCCTGAGCATTATCTGCAATCGCTACTGCTGTTCCAGACACATGAGTTCCATGATCATCCAGCTGAGGGGAAACCTGATTTGAGTGAGTCCACACATTGTATGGTTTGTATACCTTGCTCTTCAACTCTGGATGATTAAGGTTGAATCCGTTATCCACGATTGCCACAACGATCTCCTCAGATCCCCTTGTGATGTCCCATGCCTCAAATGCATTGACAGCATCCAGATACCAAGCTTTACCCGGATCTGAAACTGCCGGATCATTTGGTTTATATGAGCCTTCAAATAAAGCCTCATCAAAAACGAACAGGCTGTACTCTGGAGAGAACTTTGCCGGTATTTCCTCCTTCAGACGCTCACGGGCATCAGGAGGAATCATAATCTGCATTCTCTTGATGACATCATCGTAATATATGACCTTATATGTATCCCGAGGATATTCCCTCTTGAATGCTTTAGCAAGATCAAGAATTGACTTATCAGGATTTTCCATAAGGATATTCAGACGGTTGCCAATAATATACGGATGTCCAGGAATGACTACAGGATCATCTTCAAGTGGAGGCAAAACACCCTCATTTGGAGGCAAAACACCTATATACTCCGGCGGAGTAGGCTTTGGAACAGTTGGAGTCGGACTATAGATGCCACCCGGATCAGGGGATTCTCCCCAAAGATGATCATCACCACCCCTATAATATCCTGTTCCATTTCCTCCTTCATCTCCGCCACCTACTGGAGGAGTATCAGAAATCTTGTCATTATTGTCCCAAGGCAGATGCATACTGCTGCAGCTGCAATCCTTCAACAGATACAGAAGGAGAAGAAGGAGCAAGAGTGCCAGCAACCATTTCCACCATGATGATCTTTTAAGCCATGCCCAGAAGCGCTTATACCATGGGATCTTCGAAGGGATCACAGGCTTCACCTCTTCTTTGCTGATCATAGCCATGATAGTAGTATCAGCATCAAACACAGATGCAGGATTCACTGTCCATCCTTCAAACTTATATCCTTCCGCAACCTTGACTTCTGGGACAAATCCAGGAAGAAGACTGGTTCCCTTCTCAATGAAGAAATCAGACTGGCCTACAAGTTCGCCACCTTCCTCACTCATGAAACGTACTGATACCTTTTCAGGCTCCACCGGTGGAACGTATTCATACTGAGCCACAAAAGTCATCGGCTCAGTAACCTTAAGTCCGACAGGATCAGGCGACCATGACCTAAACACATAACCATCTTTAGGCGTGATCGCAGGCAGGTCTTCGCTGCTGATGACAGAACCTTTCGCAACAGATTTGGATGCTTCCAAAGCATTCACAAATCTGCCATGCTCGCCAGCCTGGAAATGGAGTTTGATTCTCTCCTTGACTATAAGATTTTGCATCACCTTACCTTTGACCACATGCTGGTTGACGTCGACTGTCATTCCCCATGCAACGAGAACAACTTTATTGTCATAACAGAACAACATATCCTCATCGACATACTTGATAGCACCTTCAAGGATCTGTCTATCCTGTCCTGTCAAAGAGAGACATACACGACGATACTCTGCGACTGTCCTTTCTTTGATTCCCTTATATTTTTCAGCATCGGCACCAGATAAATCCTTATAAGCTGTAGGTTCCGTGTTCCACGATCTTACATACCAAGAAATGCAGTCATCGACATCTGAATAAAGAGGTTGAGCCAGAAAATCTCTGTATTCCTCCGGAAAATTCTTCTCTACAACCGCATTGACACTATCAAAGCGCTTGTACAGAGGATCTCTTCCAATACCCTGGAAATCTGTAAAATCCGCTACTTCTGTGTAACAGATCTTTATTTTATTATACAATGTATGTCCCACCATAACGCTTAATTATAAAGTGAAGAACCAGAATCAATCAATGATTTCACTGCGCTGTTTGCAACAGGATCTGCATGAGATATATCACTTGAATATATAAGTCCGATCGTGATGAAATTCTCCCATCTCTGATAGCTGTCCCAGAAAGGAAGTTTCTGTAATGTAGTGAAATCGATCAGTGTATCGTTGATCGTATGTCCCATCTGATCCAAGGCAGACAGCACATCCAGCAGCGGTTGAGGCTGCACAGACGACGATGCATCTGAGGATGACAGATCGATCTCCAAATTGCATACTTTTGCTTTCTCTAAGATCGCCTCTTCATCTGCCGAGGTCATGTATTCGCGACCTACAGTGCTGACAAAATTGTTCAATGTCAATGATGCGAAGTCTGCGATTGCATTCGGCAATCCGCTGGTGTCGAACTTATTGTAATATTCGTCTATCTTAGTTGACAATTTCTTCTTGATGCCGAGCTTGGAGAGAAGGGTCATCATCATGAACGCAATCTCATCCACATGAGGAAGAACATCGCTGAGACGGCCTACCTGCTCATTGATATGATTGTTCCAAAGATCAACTATGTGCTTGGTAATCACATCAGGAAGAGTTGCGAGAAGCTCGCTGTCATCCGAAATCACATCTTCGAGATCAACTCCCATCTTCTCACGGAAAAAGGCCCTCAGTTCTTCTTCATTCTTGTTGTATCTTCTGCGCATCTTGTCAATATTTACAGAACGCTCATCGCTGGTATCAATACCACACAACGCACGTATCATCTTGATGGCTGACACAACCTTCGGCTCCTCAGTATGACGGAACATGATATCATACACAAGTGAGCGGATGTCAGAGGACGATATCATCAGGCTGTCGATGATCTGTCCGAAGAGTTCCGGCTTTTCACCAAATGCGAACTCTGTCCACAACTTGATGTCACCTGTGATCTTCTGAAGTTTGATATTGTTCTGATCCTTGTCGTCAGGCTCATAATATACGCTGAGTCTTGAAACGATCTCGTCTCTGATCTTCTGAAGTTCCTTCTGATATCTGTTATGTCTGGCATCATCAAGGACGTCAGCTATGGCATCGAGATTTCGGATGATAGCCTTCGATCCGTCATTGTTGACCGTTGCGACATCATTCCAAGCCTGCTCAGGATGTTCAAAATGCTTTTTCACAAATGCATTATCCAGGAAGCTCTGCTTAAGGTCATCGAAATATTCAGGATACTCGCTATGCACATGAACAGACCTTTCTACAGTCTTCAGTGTCTCACTGAATCCGTCGAACACCTGATTCTTTGCAGACCAATAGAAGTCTCGGAGCAGGTAGACATTTCGGAAGTGCCTTGAAGAGAACGCACCACCCTGCGGCACCCAATCCTCCAGCCATTCACTTGGCTTTATAATCTCAGGGATTGTACTATCGAATCGGCTCCAGTGCTCGTTGAGCTTGAATGCAGTCTCCCTTGAGTCATTCTTTGTCTTCTCCAAGTCGATATTGAACTTTGTGCAGACAAAGAACAAAGGTGCGATACCATTTGTCTTTGACAGATGCTCCGCTCTTTGTGATGGAGTCTTACCGATATTGCCCTCAATCCAATTATTTATCGACAGTCCCAAAGAAGCCTCAGCCTTCATGTGATTATGATGACAGAAGAGCACAGAACTGATCTTGAGCGAACGTGAGTACTTATTGAACAGGTATGCCACTTTACCTCTTCTGAGGACTGTAGGAAGCATTTCACCTAATTTATCTTCTGCAATCTTCTCTCGCGATCGGGCTCCTGGAAAATCCAGCAAGTCAATCTTCTTCAAGAATCTACGCTCGTTGGCAAGCTTTTCCGGAAGCACAAAACTCAACTCTCCGATCAATGCAGAAAGAAATGCCTTGCTGAAACCGGAAGCCAGCAGATTTCCATTCTGATCATATACATCTGTATAAAGCTCGTCAAGTGTGCTCTCATTGTGGATACCACATACCGAATCAAGCCAATCGATCTTGAGCAATGTACCCTTGTCTCGAAGAACAGCCTCGAAAGGGACATAGACCTCAGTCTCATAATTGAGTTTCTTATATTCAGAAATCAAGGCGTTGAACAGCCTGTTCAACTCAGGATTATTGTTCCATAGCAAGCCGAAGACATCCACCCACTTCTCTGACGGAATACGATGAATGACCGGACCTATGACATCTCTGAATGTTGACTTTCTCAAGTTCAATGAAGCATGACCGATAATATCTCCAAGGTAGTCCATGATATCATCAATATCATCCTCTGTAATGATCGTATGGTTGAGGTTAGAGGAAGACCATAGTGGAGTCATCTGACTCAACCTGTTATCTATCTGATCCTTGAGGAGTGCATCTGAAGTGATGTTCACATCATTGTAATACGAATCAGTCATCAGAAGGATCAAGTCGACTACGGACAGATTTCTCACCTTGACAAAGTGCTCCATTCCGGCCCTGTTCGGACGGATGGTGAATCTTGTGATGATTCCTGTAGACTCCTTCTGCGTGTTGTTTCCACCGCTTGGATTGATCTTATCGATGAAGCTGTATGACACACCTCCATTCTGGATTTCGAACGGCATCTCCGGCGTAGAAAGAAGACTGCTCATCAGGTATGACTTGCCGACCTGGCTTTCTCCATATGCCGCAGCTGAACAGTTCTCCGACAATGCGTCGCCGATACGTCTGAGCTGGCGACGATAATCTTTGAAGATTTTTCTTGGAAAAGACTCCTTTCCATATTTATCAGCCCATAACAATGACTGATGGATCACTTCTTGATTTTTGCTAATATCTTGTATCATAACTCATTCCATTAAAATTCAAAGATTCCGGAATCCAACCAGTACAGATCATCCACGCCAAGACTCTGAATGTGAATCTCGATGCTGCTGTCAGCCAGATTTGCGCCGAATTTATCCTCGATATTGGTTATATAGAGATGCTCCTTATCCTCAACATCGCGTTCGATGGTAAGTTTGAAAGGCATTCTCGCTCTGTATGATTTCACCTCATCAGCTGCCTGAGCCAGAACTGCAGAATCTGAAGGATACAGGCCCTGAGCCTGTGCCTGCTTTCTGATCTTTTCAGTCAGTTTGACGTAGTTGAAATCAATCGAATACAGTGCGCGAGCCGGATATGACTCAAGTCCGAACTGTCTGACATTCAAGGCAGTAGGAAGCTTCGTAATCACAAGGTCGCTCTGCAGTTTATCAGGAGTGATCAGATATTCGATCGGCTGGCCATCACGAGTAGCCTCAATATAATTCACAGTAGACTTGAGATTTGTTCTAAGCTTGTCAAGTCTTATGGTGAACTTATCCAGATTTGAGTACTCGGAAGCATAGTGCGCGATAACGCCACCCATAGCTACGATTGTCTTAGGATTTGTGATGTAACCTGTGTTGTTACCGAACGGATACCAGTCACCCACATAATAATTATTAAGTGAAATGAGCCTGTTTGGCGATACAGGGTAATATTTCAGGAAGATATTTCTGATCGCAGGCAAAGAAGCCGGACGACCAGACAGAAGGATGACGTCACAAGAATAAGCATACATCATCGCAGCCACTTTCTTGAACAACGGTTCGAATTCCTTTGTTATGATATGCTCGACATATTCCTTGTCGTATTCCCATACCAATGTGGTGATATCGATACCGGTCTTGGCCTTGAAATGAGCAATGACTCTTTCATTTGGTTTGTTCTCCTTGAATACTTCATTGTACTTCACTGCACAATTCTCACTTCCAGAAGACGCCAGACCCAAGAAATACGTCATCAACGGAATAGAATACTGAATGTTGAAATCTTTTCTGGCATTCCTGTCCTCGATTGTCTGTCCATTCCAATCCGGACCAAAATAGTCCTTGATTTTCTGATGGTACTCAGCCTTCTGACAATCCTTCAAAGCAGTACGGAACGCACTATGTTTCTCATCAAGCAGCATGACATTCTTTATCAAAGCCTTAAGCATGTCATCACCGGCAAAATAGAAACTGTCATAGAACTTCGGATCAGGGATCACCTCGGTAACATCTCCCTTTTCATATGAATACTGGCTGATCATCAGATCGGACGTACCGGCTCCGATATCGAATGAACCGACGGTAAGTGTCGGCTGAGTCTGACCTGGCAACTGTTTTCCATAGAGATTGAAGAACTCGCTGCACACTCCTTTGTACTTGTGTCCGATCTCACCATAGATATACACAAGCTGAGCACAAGTAGCCTCATCATAATACCAAGCACCTTCCTCATCCCTCATAGAGCGGAACGAAGGAACGACCTCTATCATAGACTTTGCATCGGCACCCTTGAATTTATGAGAGAGTGCCACAGCATCCTTAGCGCAATGGATCAAGGCCTCACGCTCGATCTTAGACATTGCAGTAGGACATGTCACGATAATCCTCGAGATCTTTCTTGGAGCAGTCATCCAACCGTAATCCTTTCTATATTTCTCACTATTTATCTGATTTTCAGCCTGCGCGATCATTTCAAGGAAGGCGAAAGTCATCAGAGTTCTGCGTGAATAATATGATGACCTGCCACCATCGGTACCTGTCAGATCGACCTTTCCATCACTTCTCAGATACGAACTCAAGCCATTCACATTCAGGATATGGCTCTCTCTCTCATCAGGAAGAACCAGGAACTCCCACTCCTTCTTGCTTGGCTTGTCATCCCATAGATATCTCTTAGGACTTGAATAGGTGGATTCCTGAGTCTCCGAATCACAAGCCTTATGAATCAGCGAAGCAGCCTCCTGACCGAGACGGACAAAGCTTGGATATACAAACTGCTTGCTGTCGGTGATGCCGAACGAACCGAAATCAACATTTCTGAACGCCAGGCGCATATCGAACGGCTCATTATATGAATGAATCTTGACATCTCCTGTTTTCTCATCGTCGATAATAAGCTTCGAATAATCGATCAGAGATAGAGGCTTCACCTGATTGAAGTTGGAATTATCCTCAATCAGCAAGGCAGTTGTTCTGGAGTTTCCTATATCGATAACCATATCCACGAACCTTGTCTCCACATCCTTATCCTTATAAAGCTTCACTCGTGGGAACATATTATTCTGAGCAAGATAGTTCACGAGGAACACATAGGAGGCGATATAAGACATTCTTTTTGAACGCACCCCCTTTATCTGCTGGATATTCGAATACTGCGGATAGACCAGTTTGAAGATATACTCATCAATATAGCTCCACCTTTCATTTGCAGAACAGTAATCCATTAGGAAAAACTCCTGGCTGCAAAGATCGAATGTCATCTCTGAACAATATTGATCAGGGAATACCGGATATTCATTGTATGCATCTGAAGTATAACCTGCCCTTGTGTCAAAAGCAAGGATCACATCATATTCCTTCTTACTGCCAGTCATGCCTCTCGGAATGAGCTTCATACGAGACCAGTTCATCGGACTGAACTTGAATCTGTTTTCTGTCCTCTTGAAGAAATATGGGACAGGCAGCCATTTATTTTCGAAATGGCTGAACATATTATTCTTGTCGGCAAACGTAAGTTTGTAAATCTCACCGCTTACGCCCTCGCAAAGATCGCCATCGATACTCAAAGGGAAGATATCATCCTGTCTCAATTCCGCAACATCGTATTCAATGGTAGGGTCTATCAAATAACCGGCATTGAAAAGTGATTTCTTGTCGTAAGAATACTGAGTTTCCTCTATTACCAGATCGTGAAGAAGTTCAAGCTGCCAAAGATTCTTATCTTCATCATACCACTCGTGAAACAGCATCTTGAACTTGTCCTGCAGGTCGATTGACATACGAAATGTCATCATCTGAATACCTGAGTTAGCTATTAAAGTATATTCCATCAGAAAATACCTCCAAGAATTAAATGGTTAGTTATGGTTTTCAAACTTACAAAGTTACATTTTTTATAATCAAATCAAATACAATGACACGTCTTTTGATATTGCGAAAGTTTTTGATTACCTGTATATTTGCATTACTAATAGATTC
>JAEIGA010016569.1_pt1 | contig 11206 bp, 10 predicted proteins | sample 9270691 | NCBI WGS metagenome assembly JAEIGA01 (sample SAMN17057246, study PRJNA624740) | gut metagenome | biome: biome; isolation source: fecal sample | host: Bos grunniens | place: China: Xizang | collected 2019
AATCGGAAAGTATTACTTCCCCTGTACGAACGCGGGTGTACCCCCAGTCGGTCGATGTTAGTTGCGATCTCTCATCGACTTCTCCGCAGGCTCGGATTTTACCCCGAACGCGTTCAATTTACCACAAAAAATTAACCGAGTGCGAATTACGAAGTAATGCCCGGCAGACGCGGTTTGCCGGGCTTTGGAAGGATTTATCCTCTGTGAAGTTTATATCTCGCGCAAGGGGGCGTCACCGGGAAAAGCGTGGTTATATGTCATGGGCCCAGGAACTGAGAATCTGGGTATGTTTTTTGATGATTTCGTCCTTACCAGCCCCTTTGCGTTGGTGCTGACAGGGTTTGCACCATGATGAAGCAGTATTTGCAGGAGTGCAGCTTATACCGATGCTTTCTGGAAGTAAGAAAAATCGGGAGTGGCGGAGAAATGTCGGGCCGTGGCGTCGCAAGCGTGTAAGACGGGTGCTTTTATCTTTTCTTACATGCTTCCTGTATGATTTTTATGCATTTTCTGCCGAGCTTTTTGTTGTGTGTTTTACCGGTTGTATAGCCGCCTTCTTTGAGGATGTATTTTGCTGTTAGGAACTTTTCGCTTCTATATTCCGTTGCGGCATGAGTCTTCGCGTATTCAAGTAAATTATGGGGGCTGTTGCCGGGAAGCATAGGATCTGCTCCATGCGCCAACAGAATTTTTATGGCCACAATATTACCACACAGTGCGGCGGTGTGGAGCGCAGAGGGTCTGCCGTTTCTGTGTGTGTGGTGGATATTGGGATCTACTCCTTCTTTGCTGAGTAGTTTTATGAGAGTTGATATGTAGAAATTTTCGGTGCAGAATGCCAGAAGCGCACTCTGCGGATTGCTTTCCTGGTTCACATCAAAGTCCGGATGTTGAATCAACTGCTCGATGATTTCGTGATTGTGCGTGTTGAAAATTTCTTTTATAGCTGTGATGTCGTTAACGTAAATTTGGGGGTGTTTCAGAAGCTCTTTTACGCATTCGGCGCTGCCTTTACCTTTTGCCGCGTCTGCGAGAGATGCACTGTACACCTTTGCTTTTGGCAGAGACAGGAGAAGCTTCAGGCATTTCACGCTGCCACAACGTGCAGCCAGGGACAGGAATGAGCAGGATCCCCATATGTTTCTATTTGTGCTGAACGGCTCTTGTTGTTGCAGTTGGCTTAATTTATCTGCATCATCGTTTGCAATTGCCTCAATGTGGGCAATGTAATGGCATTGTCTGACATCTATATGTTTACAGACTGCAGATATTACGTGTGAGTGTCCGTTATTGATGGCATCTGTGAGACGATGCTTCCAGTTTGTGTGCTTGAAATGGCCGGTGTTGAGAAGAAGTGCAATGCATTCATCTGATTTTCTATGATCCGCCCATTCTAATGCAGCATTGAGGTTAAGTCCGGAATCGGATTCGAGAAGGAGTTTTGCAATTTCCGGCATGTTGTGTTGAACTGCACTTTGCAAACACCTGTTTCTCTGCTTTGTGTCCAGATTGCTATGCTTAAGGATAAGTTTAGCCATTCTGGTATCTCTTTTTATCATGGTGATGCCGAATGGGGTCAGCCGCACGGATGTAGTAGTTAAACTTGCTCCTGCAAAGATTAATTTTTTTGCCGCATGATAATCTCCCGCCATGCAGGCATCGTTTAGAGTATTACCAGATTCAAATTGCGGAGCGTTGCGAATGTAACGATCTGTTTCCCTGTCCTGACATGCATACAACTGTTCGGGGGTAATCCCGTCTTCGTAAGCGCCGGCTTTCACCAGAAGTCTGACGGAGATGTTCTTTTTTACGTTTTTTTTATCTATATTGTTCGGTGTATGGGTAATGGCGTAGTCAAATGCATGATTGAGCGTTTCCTGATTCTGGCCCGCTAAAAGCAAGTCTGCCAGGATTGGAAAGCAGCCATCATGGATTGCTTGCAATATGGCTTCTTCATAGATATCGGGGGTAATACCATGCTTTTTCAGCCTGGCGCAGGCTTCGTTTCGCTCTTTTTCAGATGGCGATTTGAGATTCACTTCTGTGTTCAGCCCTTCTGCTGCCCCTGCAATGCTGCCATAGTCCCGATGTTGTTTTTTGTTACTTTTTCTGCCGGATTGCGTGGTTGTGTCAGAGAAGACAAAAGGAGCCATGAACGCAAAAGTAATGGCCAGAAGTCCAACTGCGGCGATGCATATGAGAATATGGTGGCGTCTGAGAGCCATAATGGTAGAGTGTTATGTTTAATGCACGTTGCTGTTTCTCCTTAGGGATGGAATATCTTTCATTTTAAGGATTTTGTGAGAAAATGTACAGCAAAAAAAGCCCGGCAGACACTCGTCTGCCGGGCTTTTGAAAGGATGAATCCCAGAATATTTACTTCTCGGAGAGGGAGCCGATGCCGGGAAGCACCTTGCCTTCGAGCAGCTCCAGGGAAGCGCCACCACCGGTGGAGCAGAAGGAGAGCTTGTCGGCAACCTTGAACTTCTTGGCTGCGGTCACGGAGTCACCACCACCCACGATGGAGGTGCAGTCACTCTCGGCGAGGCATTCAGCCAGAGCCTTGGTGCCCTTGGAGAAGGAGTCGAGCTCGAACACACCCAGCGGGCCGTTCCAGAGCACGGTTTTAGCACCCTTGATGATGCTGCAGAATTCCTCGATGGCCTTGTCTCCGATGTCGATGCCCATGCCGTCTGCAGGAACGGAACCACCCTCAGCCCAGGGAGCGGTGCAGAATGTTTCTGCGCCTTCCTCAAACTTGTAGGAGTAGCGGGTGTCGGCGGGAAGCACGAAGGTCACGCCCTTGGCCTTGGCGTCAGCCAGAATCTGGTTGGCGAGGTCGAGCTTGTCGGCTTCAATCTTGGAGTTGCCTACATCATGTCCCTGGGCAGCCAGGAAGGTGTTGGCCATAGCACCACCGATGATGAAGGTCTGGCTCTTCTCCATGAGCTTGGAGAGCACCTGAATCTTGTCGGAAACCTTGGCGCCGCCCATGATTACCACGAAGGGCTGCTCGGGGGAGTTGAGCTTGCCCTCGAGGTACTCGAGCTCGCGCTCGATGAGGAAGCCCATGGCGGATTTCTCTGCGAAGTGGGTCACACCCTCGGTGGAGGCGTGGGCGCGGTGGGCAGAGCCGAAAGCATCGTTCACATAGAGGGTGGCGTCACCCAGCAGAGCCTTGGCGAACTCGGGGTCGTTCTTCTTTTCCTTCTTGTCGAAGCGCACGTTGTCGAGCAGCATCACATCGCCATTCTGCAGGGCCTTGCGGGCAGCAGTGGCGGCTTCACCGATGGTCTCGGGAACGAAAGCAACGGGCTTGCCGAGGTGGCCGGCGAGGCATTCGGCAGCAGCAGCGAGGGAGAACTCAGCCTGATAGCCAGTGCCCTCAGGGCGGCCCAGGTGGGAGCAGAGAACGAGACGGGCGCCGTTCTCGAGCAGGTACTTGATGGTGGGCAGAGCGGCAACGATGCGGGCATCGTTGGTAATCTTGCCGTCCTTCATGGGCACGTTGAAGTCAACGCGCATGAGCACTTCCTTGCCGGCGACATCGAGGTCGCGTACAGTGAGTTTAGCCATAGTTACTATTATATTATGTGGTTGAAGTTTTGGGGAAAATTGCGTTGGCAATTGCTCCGTGCGGCGTATTTTATCGAAAAATCCTCATTTTTCAAGGCTAAATGCATGGACTGGCCGGAAAAATGAACGAAATAGCTTGATAATGATAAGGAATGTGATAGAGTGGAAGAACAATATGGGTGGAAAGTACCGTAAGAAGAAGGATGAAGAGATGACGCTGCGCCGGCATTCCCGGCCGAGGCAGCGTGCGGCGCGGCGTGTATCCGTGGCAACAGCCTGGGTGGCGCTGGCAGTAGTGGTGGCGGCGTTGCCGCTGGCTTCCTGGGTGCGGATGCTGCAGGCGGGGGAGCAGGTGAACTGGGTGCCGGCGCTTCTGGGGACTGCGTTCATGCTGCTGGTGAGCGTGCTGTGTATGCGCACAGCATACCGCAGGCTGCACAGCCACCGCTGACGCAAGCGGTTTCTAAATTGTATTCAATGGCGTGCAGGGGTGTTGGGTCACACCTGCATGCGGAAGTTGATAAAGCGTGCCGGGCGTAGTTTGTTGGGCTTGTTTGAAGTGGCCTGGCATTATCTGGGGAGCCTTGCCGCGGTGAGTTTATTTGCGGCGGTGCTGGGACTGGGTATTTACCATGCAGTGGTACAGGATGTTACTCCTCGCTATTATTGTTATGCCGGGGTGCATAATCCGGCGGGGGCGGAGCCGCCGAGTGGCATCATACCGCTGGGCGAGTCTGTATCGCCAGGTATTCCGCATGTGCGCCTGGAATATAATAATAAGGGTGGGTTGCAGCGCATGAAATATGTGGATGCCGCCGGGCGTTTATCGGCACTGCCCGGTAGTGCCGTGGCAGTGCAGCTCTTGCAGTATGATAGTGCTGGCAGGCTGTTGAAACGCGAGAACCGCGGTGTTACCGGGACTGCGGTGTGTGATGCACAAGGTGTGGCTGTGCGGGAATTTGAGTATGATGCCGCGGGAAACCTGGTTCGCATGCGGTTTCGGGATGCTGCCGGAGACCTGGTGATGCCGCGTTTCCCAGGCTATGCCGAGAGCCGTATGAAGTATGATGCACTGGGGCGTCCTGTATTAGTGGAGTATCTGGATGAAACCGGAAAACCTGTTGTAAATGCCGCAGGGGAGCAGCGCGTGGAGTATGTATACGCTGATGATGATAAAGAGGTGAGCCGGCGGAATTATATAGATGGAGCACTGGCAGATAATTGCTGCGGTGTGGCGCAGGAGGTGTACCACGTAACAGAAACGGGGGCTGAGCGCCATTGGCTGAATGCCAGGGGAGAGCGAACGCTGCATCGCGGAATCTGCGCGTCTTCGGTTATATGCGATACGTGCTTGAGCAAGGGAATAACCCGGAGGCGGTATGTCGGCGCCAGTGGGAAAGAGGGAATGGTTACTCCCGTTTGTGCTGAATATACGGCGCGTTGCAATGCTGAAGGTAAGCCGGTGTGGGAATGTTTTGGCGGGGTGGATGGCTTGCCGGTGGATAATCCTGCGTGTGGTTATGCGGAGCGCGCGTGTGTGTACGACGCCCGCGGTGAGTTGGAAAGGGAATACTTCTGGGATGCGTGCGGAAATCCTGCAGCTGTGTGTGAGGTGCATCATGTTCCTACCCCTCAGGGGAATTATGCGTTAAGTCTGCATGCCGATGGCGCCACTTCTGTGCAACCGAAATAGAATGAATCCACAATGAATGGCTGAGTATCATTTATGTGGCTTTGTTGTTGAAATATGGTGGCTTGTGGTGTAGTATGGAGTGCATGAAATGCTCTCTTACGATGCTGGGTACCGGTAATGCCGCCGTTACGCGTTGCTATAATACATGTTTTGTACTGCGGCATGGGGAGCGTTGTTTTCTTACGGATGGCGGTGGGGGAAACGGCATTCTGGAGCACCTGGCGAAAGCTTCTGTTCCACTCGCTGATATTCATGAAATTTTTCTGACGCACACACATACGGATCACATTTTCGGTGTCGTGTGGGTGGTGCGTATGATTGCTCAGGGGATGAATGCGGGCAAGTATGCTGGTGAGCTGCGCGTGTTCGGGCATGCCGAGGGATTGCAGACTCTGGAGATGATTTGCCGGGCTACGCTGCCTGGTAAGGTGACGGCTCACTTCGGCCATGATATTCTTTTTATGCCTCTGGAGGATGGAGACGTTTTTTCTGCTGCCGGTTTGCCTGGGGTGGCTTTCGATATAGGCTCTACCAAGGCAAAACAATTCGGCTACGCTCTCACCCTGCCGGATGGTCAGCGCCTGGTCTGCCTGGGGGATGAACCCTACAATGAAAAGAACGAATCCATCGCGCGAGGGGCTGATTGGTTGCTTTGTGAGGCGTTCTGTCTGCATGCCGACGCGGAGCGTTTCAAACCTTATGAGAAACACCACAGCACTGCGCTTGATGCCGGGCGTCTGGCTGCTGGGCTGGGGGTGCGGCATCTGCTGCTCTACCACACAGAGGATGCAACTCTTGAAACGCGCCGCGCTACTTATGCAGCAGAGGCTGCCCAGCACTTCTCTGGCACTGTTTATGTGCCAGATGATGGCGAATTGCTAGATTTATGCTGAAAATTGCCATTTTGCTCTATTTTTGTTAAAAGTTGTAACATGCATATAGTGAGTTGCATGTAGATAAAAATATGTCGAAATAGGCTCTTCTGGCGCGCGTGTAGCACTGCGTTCCGTATATCTGGAGGGGGATTTTACCTCCATTCGCAGGAAAAACGCCATTGATTTGTTTGTTTTGGGTGTCAAAACACCGGCTGTCCGGTGCTGTGTTTTTTTTCCTGAACGCTGTGGATTGCCTGAAAAGGAGCGGCGCGGCTGCGTAAGCGCGAAAAACTGGTCAAAATTCCAGAATTTTACATGAAAACGCATTTCCGGTATCTTATAAAACGCACAGTAGCAAAACGGTAGAATATAAAACGATGTGGTGTAATGACATTGGTAAAAAATGGGCATTGGTGTTAAAACGGTGTGCAAAAATGGGTGAATTCCGGTATATAAACACCCGAAAACATGTGTGTCAGCGGGGGTGTTTATGGTTGAAGCAGGTAGGGTGATATGGTACTGTTTGCGGAGAGAAGAAACGAGACGCATATGCCCCCAGTAAAGAGAGATGCAAGCAAGCGACCGGTGACATTCTGGCTGAATGCCGAACTGCACGCGAAGTTCACGCACCTGGTGAAAGAGCGAGGTGACAGTATGTCTGAGCTGCTTACACGGTTCATCGAAGAAGTGACCAAAACGGTGAAACTCGACCCGAAAGAACAGGCTGAACTGGATGCCTGGTTTCGCAGCAAGGGACTTCGCTGAGTAAAACAGGAACTCATTTTATCGCCATGTCAGAGCAGCAGAATCAGAGCGCGCGCAAGCCATCGTGGTTGAAGGTGAAACTGCCGAAGGGCAGGGTGTTCAAAGAGGTGCAGCACCTCATCAAGGATAATGGGCTGGTGACGGTGTGCGAAGAGGCCATGTGCCCGAATCGCGGTGAATGCTGGAGCCACGGCACAGCCACCTTCATGGCATGCGGCGATGTGTGTACCCGTGCTTGTGGGTTCTGCGCCACCCGCACCGCCAAGCCCAAGCCGCTCGACCCGGAAGAGCCCCGCAAGATTGCCGAGAGCGTGGCGCACATGAATCTGAATCACGCCGTGGTCACCATGGTTACCCGTGATGACCTGGCTGATGGTGGTGCCGCCCATATTGCAGAAATTATCTGCCGCATTCGCGAGTTGAGTCCGCAGACTGTGCTCGAGGTGCTCACCTCCGACTTCCGGGGCAGCGAGGAGGCACTGGCCATGGTCATGGATGCTGCACCGCATATTTTCAATCACAACCTTGAGACGGTGGAGCGCCTTTCCCCCATGGTGCGTTTCCGCGCCAAGTACCGCCTTTCTCTGCACATGCTCCAGCGTGCGCTGGAGATGGCACCGGGACGCGTGGTCACCAAGAGCGGCATCATGCTCGGCCTTGGAGAGACGCGAGAGGAAATAGAGCGCACCATGGATGACCTGCGCGAGCACGGTGTGACCGTGCTCACCATGGGGCAGTACCTGCGCCCCTCTCCCCGCCACCTGCCGGTTATTGACTACATCCGCCCGGAGGTGTTCGACGAGCTGCGTGAGGTAGCGCTCAGTAAGGGCTTCCGCCATGTGGCCAGCGGACCGCTCATCCGCTCTTCGCATCACGATGCGGCTTTCCGTCCGGAGCTTGATATTCTGGAAGCCATGAATGCCTACCTGGCGAGTAAAAAGTAAAGCTCGCGATAGTAATTTTTTTCACCGCGCAACCCGTCCCGGGCTGCGCGGTGATTGTTTAAAGTGCAAAAAATCCATGCACTGAAGGGCCTGCCCGGAAATTTTGCTGTACAAGGGGGTGAAAAATAAGTAGAATCAGCGCGTCGCGGCGTATAGAGACAGCCGCGCGCAAGATACAACCAGTGTACCACAATGGCTGAAGAAAGCACGATGAACCCCATGGAAGCCCTTGAGGCTTTGTACGGAAGCGATACCTTTGGTATCAAGACCATGGAGAAGTACCTCTCCAAGAGCGCTTTCAAGAAAATGATGCAAACCATCCAGAAGGGTGGAAAGCTTGATATGAGCATTGCGGATGAAGTGGCCCAGGCCATGAAGGTGTGGGCGCTTTCCAAGGGTGCTACGCATTACACGCACTGGTTCCAGCCGCTTTCCGATGCCACGGCAGAGAAGCATGATTCCTTTGTGGAGCCGGATGGTAAGGGTGGGATGATTTTTGAGTTCACCGGAAAGAACCTCATCCAGGCCGAGCCGGATGCCTCGTCGTTCCCGAGCGGTGGTATCCGCGCTACGTTTGAGGCGCGCGGATACACGGCATGGGACCCGACCAGTCCGGCGTTCATCAAGCGCACGGCCAATACCGTGACGCTCTGCATCCCGACCGCCTTCTGCTCGTACACGGGCGAAGCTCTGGATAAGAAGACCCCGCTGCTGCGCTCGATGGCTGCGGTGGGGGCGCAGACCAAGCGAGTGCTGGCCTGCTTCGGCATAACCCCCACTACGGTGGATACCAACCTGGGTGCAGAGCAGGAATATTTCCTCATCGACCGCGATTTGTATATCCAGCGTCCCGACCTTATCGAGACCGGCCGCACGCTGTTCGGTTGCCTGCCGCCCAAGCACCAGCAGATGGAAGACCACTATTTCGGTTCCATCAAAGAGCGTGTGTTGGAGTTCATGACCTCGGTGGACCACGCGCTGTGGGCGCTGGGGGTGCCGTCCAAGACTCGCCACAATGAGGCTGCTCCCGGTCAGTTTGAAATCTGCCCGCTGTTTGAGCCCTGCAATGTGGCGGTGGATCACAACGTGCTCATCATGGATATACTGGAGCGTCAGGCGCTCAAGTTCAACCTGGTGTGCCTGCTGCACGAGAAACCCTACAGCTCGGTGAACGGCAGCGGTAAGCATAATAACTGGTCGCTTTCCACGCCGGAGCTTGGCTCTCTTTTCTCCCCGGGCAAGACCCCGCACAGCAATGTGCTCTTCCTCACCTTCCTGGCCAGCGTGATTCAGTGCATTGACCGCCACGCAGATTTGCTGCGCGCCTCTATCTCCAAGGCCGGCAATGACCACCGTCTGGGCGCTGCCGAGGCTCCGCCCGCCATTATGAGCATTTTCCTGGGAGATGAGCTCACCGACATCGTGGAGCAGATTATGCACGGTGGTGCCAAGTCCTCCTGCGCCAAGACCACCATGGAGCTGGGGGTCGACACCCTGCCGGAGCTGCCCAAGGATACCACTGACCGCAACCGCACTTCTCCCTTCGCTTTCACGGGAAACAAGTTTGAATTCCGCGGCGTGGGGTCTTCCCAGACCTGTGCCTGGCCCATGACCGTGCTCAACACGATTATGGCCGAATCTCTGGATGAAGTGGCCACGCGCCTGGAACCCGTGGCCGGCACGCCGGAGTTCAAGACCGAGGTGAAGAAGCTCATTGCCGAGATGATTACCGCCCACAGCCGCATCATTTTCAACGGCAATGGCTACTCTGATGAATGGGTGCAGGAGGCAGAGCGCCGAGGCCTGCCCAACATCAAATCCACCCCGGAGGCGCTGGAAGTGCTTTCCCGCCCGGATACGCTGGAGCTCATGGCCAAGTATGGCGTGCTCTCCAACGCAGAGCTGCTGGCCCGTAAGGAAATCCAGATTGAGAACTACGAGAAGCTCATCGACATTGAGGCCAAGACCTGCCTCCACATGCTCGAGACTATCTACATGCCCGCCATTGCCGAGCAGATGACCCAGATATGCAATACCGTAGCCGCCATTCAGTCTGCCGGTATTTATGCCGGTCTGAAGGCTGCCACCGGCAAGGCAGTGGCTGTGGGCGCGCTGTACGACCTGCTGCCCGAGCGCATTTCCGACCTGGCCGTTGCCATTGAGGAGGGCAACCCGGCACACATGCGCGCTGCCATGGTGGCCGCACGCGAGGTGGTTGACAAGCTTGAAACCATGGTGGACGCCAGCCTCTGGCCCGTGCCTACCTATGCTGAGATGCTCAACATCCACAGCAAGTAATTCCGCTGCTGATTTTTGCTGAGAAATAAACCGGGAGAAGGCCACACACTTGCCTTCTCCCGGTCGCTTTCTTTCTGTTGGTTTTGTCTTCTGTTTTGTTCAGCCTGGGGCTTATTCAGCCCACGTCCAGGAAATGTTCTTGGCTACGCCCGGGGCTATGGCTGCGCCCACCGGACAGTTTTTTACCGCTGTTTCCAGCACCGCCCTGCCAGCGTTGTCTACAGCGTGCGGCACTGTGATATGAAAGTTCAATGCGGTGATGCCGTTTTTGCCTTCCTCGTAACCTGCAGCTATGCTGATGCCCTCTGTATTCAGCTGCCGGCGTGCGCCCAGGTAAGCCATCATGCTGCTCATGCACGAGGCTACTGCTGCCGCCAGCAGTTGCGCGGGGGAAGGCTGTTCTCCTTTGCCGCCCAGGGCTGTGCCTACATCCGTGGTGAATCGGGCATCTCCTTGCGGAAAATTTGTGCGGCAACGCATGCTTCCTTCGTGTACTGTGGTCGATGTATATTGGCTCATATGATGCTCTCCTCTCTATCTTATTGCTTGGAACGCTTCTAAATTAGCATGCGTGCGAGCGAATGTCAACCTTAATTTCTACCAATTATACAGGAAATATGAAAGATTGAAAATTCATGTCAGAACGGAGAGAAAGGAAAAATACGGCTTGACAAAGAGAGAAAGCGTAGTAAAATCTCGTCGCGCTGCGACGGTAACGCAGCCTCTAAGACTATGAAGGCAGACATCCATCCTAAGTACAATCCTGTTGTGTTCGTGGACATCACCACGGGCCGCCGTTTCATCACCCGCTCCACCGCTACTTCCGCCAAGAAGGAAGAGATTGATGGTGTAGAGCACTACGTGATTTCCTGCGGTATTACGTCCGACTCCCACCCCTTCTTCACGGGTAAGAACCAGTTCGTGGACACCGAGGGTCGTATCGACAAGTTCCAGAAGCGCTTCGGCGCTGTGCGTCGCGCCAAGAAGCCGACCCTGGGCTAAAGAAACCCTGTCTTCCGACAATTTCTTTCTATTGGTTTGGAAACCCTGGAGCT
>JAEIGA010016570.1_pt1 | contig 11206 bp, 16 predicted proteins | sample 9270691 | NCBI WGS metagenome assembly JAEIGA01 (sample SAMN17057246, study PRJNA624740) | gut metagenome | biome: biome; isolation source: fecal sample | host: Bos grunniens | place: China: Xizang | collected 2019
AAAAGAGAAAGAGCGTGCTTACACAAATTATAATCCGAATAACCCAAGAAGACCATATGACTATAAATTCTCGTATGACTTTTATGAAGAAACCGGTGAAATCATTTTCGATGATGAACAATACAATTTTAAGCATAAGGGTTTCTTTAGGGGAGAAAATGGAGTCTGCGAAGCATATATCAAAGCCGTAAGAGATGACTTTGCTGAATTAAAAGAGAAAATAAAGCGCTCAGGCATTTCCAACATAGATAATATAATTCTGAGTGGCGGTGCTTGCATTATGGGATGGGTACAAGAGGAAATCACAAAAGTCTTCGGGACAAATGTTAGAATAATTCTTGATACTGATCCTGAATATGTCGTATCTAAAGGTATAGCATCATATGCTAAGGCTCAAATGCAAGCTTTAGTAAAGTTACAAAATACTTTGCGGAGTATTGATTTTAGAGAAACATATAAGCAGGCTGATTTAAAAGCAACTCTATTAGCAACAGAAGAATTATTTCCACCAATACTCAACGATATAGAAGGATGTTCAGATTTGACTTGTAATGAAATTTTTCTCAAAATAGCAAATTTCTTTTATGGTTTAAATTCTTTGAATGTGGACTATAAAAATCTTTTAACAAAATGCATTAATGATGAGTTGACAATAAAAATTTCATCATATATTAAGTCTGCCATAAAAGATGTGTTTGGTATTGAGGTTGATACATCTGATGTTAAGTCTAATATAGACGTTCAAGTAATGAATTTTAGAGAAGAATTCTTTACTGAAGGTAATGGTGGAAGAATTATATATGAACTATTGGCAGATGCAACAGGTCCTCATATCTTTACAGATATTGATCCTGAAAAAAGGAGAAGTATTGATGTGCGACGAGATATAGTAAGACGATGCAAAAGTAAGTTTTTCACATCTGACCCATTTGGTATTGGATATGAAGAAGATGATCTTAATACTATTGCAGAAGAAGTAAAGACCATATCAATTAATGAAGCCGAAAAAGTTTTTTATAAGAAGCAGTTGTTCTCTACAACTTTTAAAAGGTAGCAAATATCATATGGACTGACTAAAAAGTTGAGATTTTACTAAATTGAGGTAAAAAATACGCTATTAGACTTTAAGCAGGATTCTATCATTGTTGTGCCAGCGCACAAAGTGAATGGAATTCTGCTTTTGCAATTATAGCATTAAAGGTGCTTAAGGAAATAATCGAGATACTTTGAGAAAAATTATATGGGTAGATGCTATATATTATCACAGATGTTGCTCTATAATAGAAAAAAGAATTATAATATGATTGAATTAAATAAGGAACGAAAAATTGAAGTCTATGGAGTTTGTTTTAGTGGAGTAAGTGAACTTAAAAAAGTGGCATTATCTAAGAATCCAAAAAATGGAGTATATGTAGGTGTGCAAATGGAGAGATATCCGTGTTTTGACAGTTCCGACTATGCGTACGAAAATAGATATTATACTCATTTTGTTTTTGCTCACAGTAAAGAAGATTTGGAACTTAAACTAGACGTCTTAAATAACCCGGAAAAATATAAAGGCATTGACAAGAGAGAATCCATATTGGCTCCAATGGTATATTGGAATGGTGACACCGATGACCCAATGCTTGTGCCAGAATGTGATGAAATCTTCGTACATGAGAAAAGAAAAAAGGTAAAACCGTTTACGACTCAAGAATGTAAAAACAAGACAAGAATGGAACGTCTTATGGAACGGTTAAAGCAATATAAGTAATAAGCATAAATATATCATATACTATGGCTAAGATTTGTTTTCCACATCATTCACAAGGTGAATTTAGCTCATTAAATGAGGCTTTTCGTTATTTGAGAAAAAGAGAATACGGATGGTCTTGGTTTACGTTGACTGAGATTGTGAAGTACAATATCTTTTATCGTGATTACTTGAGAGAGCATGGCATAGATTCTCTAATTAGAAAGATTATAGAAGAGGTTCCAGAACTTTCTGAAGATAAAAAAGCATTAAATCATCTTCGAGAATGGGCAACAAAAGAAAAAGTAGCTATTTATGATATACAATGCTACAATATCAAAGATAAAATTACTGTTTTAGGCCATACGTTTGATGGGCTAGAGGATGTAATCAAACATCGAGAACTTATTGGTAAAGAGTTCATGCGAGGTTTTGATTGTTTTGCTCCTCAGAATGTAAATGTGTATTCGGACATTCACATTGGTGAACTTTATGAAAACTATCCAATCTTTGACAGTTACGATTTGGGCGACGATAGGACCTATCAGAATTATATATTCAGGAAGGACAAGATAAGTCGACAAGATATGGAAACAGCATTTGCTGTTTATCATAAAGGTAACTTCTGTATGGTACACGAGCAAATTCCAATCAACTTATTACCATTACTATATTATAACGGAGATGGTAATTATATGTTGTTAGCAACAAAAAAATAAGATGAATATAGAGGCAATCTTAAATACTCAGATTGAAAATATAGATGTAGCTTATGGCGGAGTAAGAGGTACAACGCTCTCTTCTCGCCATAATATACGTCATTGGCAAACTGTAGTTGATAGCGGAGTCCGTACTATTATTGAATTACGTGATAAGGATCATTCTGACCGTTTGTGTAGAATGTGTGAGAAGTTTGGTATTAGCTACTTTGCCTTTCCTATGGATAGCCATACTTTTCCAAACGAGACAATAGCGGCGAATCTACAAGAGTTCTTTGATATTATAGATAAAGGGGACTTTTACATAGCCTGCGCAATGGGGCTACACCGAACGGACTTAGCCCTGACTATATATTGGATGTTCCACGGTGCTGATAATGGCCTTCAACCTCCATTTTTGAAAGGTCATATAGTAAATGGAGAGATTGTGGAGAGTAGACTTCATAATAAGGTGTTCAGACGATTAAATAGCTTGTATACCTATTTGTCGGAAAACCCAATAATCAATATTCCTGACAAGGGTACATTTAACTGTAGAAAGAAAGTGCTGACTAATAACTTTATTCACTAGCATTTTGCAAGATAGAATTATCGGTTATCCTACTCTAATACATTGAATCAATAATATGGGAATAATGAATATAAACAACAAGAGCAAGCGACTAGCATATTTGCTTCGTCACGATCGTAAATATCAGTTTGATTCAAATGGTTGGCGAGAGGTTTCTGATTTAATCGGCAAGCACGGATTCACATTTGAGGATCTATGTGTGATTGTTGATACAAATAATAAGCAACGCTTTGAGTTTTCTGAGGATATGCAATATATTCGAGCTCGACAAGGACATTCCATTCATGTAGATGTTGAGTTGGAGGAATGTGCTCCACCTCCCTTTCTGTTTCATGGAACTGCGGAGCATTTTGTGAACACTATTTTAAAAGAAGGTCTAAAGTCACAGAACCGATTATATGTGCATCTATCATCGACGATTGAAACAGCTATTAATGTAGGGACGCGTCATGGCATACCTGTAGTTTTTAAGGTAGATACTCAAAAGATGTTCAAGGATGGAGCAAAGTTCTATTTGTCAAGAAATGGGGTGTGGCTTACAGATTATGTAGCAACAGAATACTTGTCATTGGAATAAAAGTATTAAATAAGAGTATGGAATATAGAGTTACCCCAGTATGGATTGATTCACTCAACGAGAATGAAATATTCGTTTTTGGCTGTCGCAATTCGGGACGGCATTTTGATGGTGCATCGAACTTTGCATTAAAGAACTTTGGTGCAGTGATGGGACAGCGTGAAGGTCGTCAGGGACAATCATACGCCATCCCAACTATTGGCGGTACAATCGGGTTGAGTGATATTCGTAAATCAGTCAATACTTTTACTGAGTATGCAATCGAACATCCCGAACTACATTTTCTTGTGACTCCTATTGGATGTGGAGGCGGGTGCTGTAAGGTATGGGAGATCGCTCCAATGTTCCGAAAGGCTTCAAAACTATCGAATGTTAGTCTGCCAAAAGATTTCTGGATAGAGCTTGACAAGGGGCGCTTGGCAGAAGTAAAGCAGAAGTTGGTTGTCCTAAGGGAAGCGTGGTTGGATGTGGTGTCAAAGTTTTTTGGAGAGCTGAGATTTATGAGGCTAAAAACGATGTCTCCAAACCAGCTATATAGGGAGCTGGTAAGCCGAGATTGCCACACGATATCACTATCTGAACAAATGGAGTGGGCTGATTTCTATGATGCAGCTATTACTTGTTCTTGGAATGCTCGATATCTAATAAATCATTCTACTCAATGCGCCTACATAGTCAAAGACAATAAAAAGAAAGTTGGATGGATTAAAAATAAGGACATAGATTGGGACGGAATTTCTGAATTGCCCAAAGAGGTACAAAGAAGGATATGCGGAAGAGTATGCAAATATGATTTTGGAATCTTTGACTTTGAAAATGGGGCTGCAAAGATTATGTGGCAAATAAGCCCCAACGGCGAGCATCACTATCTTGACAAATACTATGGGGGCAAAACTACTGACGAAAAAGACATCAGACTTTATGGAGTGATTGATCCCAATTGTAGGGTCGTGGAAAAACTTCGCATAAAAATTAAAGACAGTTAAAGTGAAGAAAAGGATTCATCACAATACCTTAAACTATTAATGTAAAATGGAAGAGAAAAAGATAATTATCGATGGTCATGAAGCAGTAGATTTGGGGTTGAGCGTCAAATGGGCAACTTGTAACATTGGAGCAACAACCCCAAAAGATTATGGCGATTACTTTGCCTGGGGAGAAATAGAACCGAAGGAGGAATATATTACTCGCAATTACCCTCATATATATTATGATGAGAAAAACTATATCAATTTTAAGGATATTGGAAAGGATATATCAAATAGTCAATATGATACTGCACATGTTAAATGGGGTGAAAAATGGCGAATGCCAACATGTGATGAATTGTATGATTTAATCGATGAATGTAAGTGGGAATGGATACGGAATAATGATTGTGTGGGATATAAAGTTGTAGGCCCCAATGGAAATAGTATTTTCTTACCGGCAGCTGGATGTTATGAGAATAGTTCAAAAAACTATCGCTTTGACATAGGTGGCTATTACTGGTCTAGTTCTGAATTATTTTGGCACGAACTAACAGGAACATTCTTACTTGAATTTAATGAGGAGTATGTTGATGGAGATAATACATACCGTCGTCATTGCGGATATTCAATTCGTCCTGTAACAGATAAATAATGATTCATTAGATAGAAAATCTCAATACCATGCTCTATATATAAAAAAGAATATGAAGAACTATTTTACCCTAGTATTGCTGCTGATTGCTGTATCGGTGGCATCCTGTTCAAGGCTGAGAAAATTTGACAGTGTTGAAACTACGGATAATGAACGTTATAACATCGTTTATAACGAAGGAAAGTGTGGCATCTATGACAATAACGCAGATAGTCTTGTTACTTCAATAAAGTATGATGCCCTAAAATATTCACAATGTATTATAAAAGATTCCATAGAAATTACGGTATGGGTATGCGAGTTGGATAGTTTAAGCGGTCTTGTATCTATTGCTGGAGAAAATAATGAGATGTTGGAAATAATATTCCCGTAAATGTTTGTATTATGTTAGATGAAAAGAAGAGAATTATCAATTTGCAGATTCTTGACGCAGTGATATCATTGAAGATTTCAGATGAAAATGAAGAAACAGTGCGTTGTGCAACAAAGAAGTTGAACGATCGTGCCAATGACATAAAAGAAAAGAATCCTTCCCTTGAATCTGCAACTCTGTTGGCCTATTTAGCTCTTGAAGAATGCATTAGTGGTATGAATAGAGACGAAAAGAGAAAAAATGGATTTTTCAAACGAATAGCAAAGGTCATATCTGAGAAAATGAATCAATTGTTTACAGATGAGTAAAAGTAATTAAAACCCAATAAATCTATGTTAGTCGTACACCCTACAGATATTACGACAGCCGTTCTTAGTACTTTATATAAAGGGATGGAATCGAAAGTCGTTGACCAAAACATGAGTAAGCGTGAGATTGAGCATTTGCTTCACCATTGTCCGCCCCGTGAGAGGATTATGCTTTTGGGACATGGTTCTGACAAAGGTCTATTTTCACGTACAGATGATATGATATCGGAATTTGACCGCATTATAATAGGTCATTCCCATGCTTATCATTTGCGTCATCACAATGGTAACATCGTAGGGATATGGTGTCATGCTGACAAATTCGCACGTAAGGAAGGACTGCATGGCTTATTTTCAGGAATGATTATATCCGACATAAAGGAAGCGGAAGAGTATGGAATCATTACTCTACAGCATCATATAGATGAAGCAAATGAAGTAATGTTTGCCAAACTGAGGAGATTATTGGATGAGAATATACCACTTCATGAGATTCCGGAACGGATGAAAGCCTTGAACGATACACCTTCATCATGGCTTACAAGCTTTAATTACGAGAACTTTTATTATTTGTAGTACAAGAAGAAAACGATTTTATAATATGGAAGAAAACTATAAGGCAACCTCCCGAAATAGTCATGAATTGAAGGATATGTATAATCCAGAAACGAATACATTGGATATACGTTCAAATGGACTTTATCCCTCCAATGTGTTGAGCAACTTGTGCAGCAACGGTTTCAGATTTGACGGAATGATATGTGGAAGCATGGAAGGCTTTCTTCAGTCGTTGAAACGAAAGGAACTTGACAAGCAACGTCAGATATGCAGCATGAAGGGAGGTAATGCCCGTAAGATGAGTGTCACCTCATGGCAGACAGACCAGATAGTTTGGTGGAAGGGGCAAGCAATTGACCGACAGAGTAAGGAATATCAGCAATTGATATATCGTGCTTACCAAGCGATGTTTGAACAAAGTGAGCGTTTTCGTACTGCATTGATGCAAACAAGAGGAATGTTACTTACACACAGCAGTGGAGAGTCCAACACATATAAGACGATTCTTACACCAACAGAGTTTTGTGACATACTGACAGAGTTGCGTGATAACTATGACAAGCGTGACAAGACGCAGGAACTCATGGAAAAGTCTGTTATAAGAAAGAAAAGGCTCTATTTTGACATGGATGGTGTTCTTGTTGATTTTGAATCCGGACTTGCACAACAAAGTGAGTGTACTCTGAAGGAATATGAAGGTCGTTATGATGAGATTCCAGGATTATTCGGATCAATGCAACCTATGCAGGGAGCCATAGATGCTGTTAAGCGTTTGAACGAATATTACGACTGTTATATCCTCTCAACCGCTCCTTGGAAGAATCCATCGGCCTGGAGTGATAAAGTTGTTTGGATTACAAAATACTTAGATGATGTGTTTCATAAGAAAATTGTAATCACTCATTGCAAGAATCTTTGTAATGGTGATATTCTGATAGATGACCGTGGTAAGAATGGAACAAGTGAATTTGAGGGTGAATGGATTCAATTTGGTTCAGAGAGATTCCCTGATTGGAAATCGGTATTGGAATATCTTATACCAAAAGAAAATTAAGGGTATCCAAAGATAGAATATAGTCATTATTATACTCTATAACAGAAACAAATAATAAAATTTTAAAGATATGTTGATTGCTATTTCTATTATGATTCTTGCTTATATGATTATGGGAAAAGACATTACTCCTCTTTTGAATCGTGTAAGAAACGTTGATTGGCGTGGTAATATAAATGCTTTAATGAATCGACTACGCCCTTGGGCATTGAAAGCAGGTCGCTTGGCAACTCGTCCATTATTGCAGTTTTACTATGTGCTGAATGATGAGAAAACCTCAACACTTGATAGAGTGTTGATTTATGCGGCAATCGTTTATACTATTTTGCCAATGGACTTTATACCGAGAATAGTCTATAGATTTTTGGGTATCTTGGATGATGGTCTTGCAATACTGTATGTATATAAAAAGATTAAGGATAAGATTACACCTGAAATCAATGCAAAAGTTGAGGATACACTGAATGAATGGTTCGGTGTGGAGTATGAAATAGTAAGAACATAAAAAAGAATATAAAATGGAAAATAAACAATATGAATTGGATGTGTATGCCCTCGTGAATTCCTTAATGACGAAACTTGGTATTACATATCCGATAGACTATTTACTTGAGTGGTATAATCATACAGATAAAGTTCCAACACCATTCATATCTCCAATGATCAAGGATAGCGTTAATGCTTCTGTAAAACATGATAATACAATAGAAACAAATATCCCCGAATGTGCAAGAACGGGATATTTCCCTTGGAATGATGTTCTGGCAAGTATGTATACTATGCCTGAAAAAGTAAAAATAACGGAGCTAGTATGTCCCAATTGTGGAGAGAAACTTGTTGAACTTTATTTTTCTTCACCGGCTTGGACTTGGAAAGCATTATGTGGACGAGGTGGGCATATGACTATTTGCACTGAGTGTCCGCGACAAGTGGAGTTTGGACTTGAAATAATGAATTAAAGAAACAATGAAAACTAATTATACAACCTTTTCGGAAGCAGGTAAACGGCGAGCAAATCAAGATGTATGCCGTGTGATTGAGTTCCCTGAATACGACAGGGTCTTAATGGTCGTTTGTGATGGTATGGGCGGTCACGCAATGGGAGATGTCGCTGCTGAGACAGTGTGTAATTCCATTTGCGAGTTTTGGAAGCAAAATATACAAGTCTCGGATTCAGAGTCTAAAATCATTGAGGCTTGCAAAGTAGCTTCGGATGCTCTTTATGCACGCTCACGAGTAGTTCGCCCAATTGAAATGGGAACAACGCTAGTTTTTGCAAGTCTTGAAGGGAATACTGTAACCATTGCACATTGTGGCGATAGTCGCTGTTATTTATTACGTGATGGAGAAGTTGTATATCAGACACAAGATCATGCAGACCCTCATTGGGGTTCTGAAGTTGTTACAAGATGTTTCTTCTCTATGAATCCCGAAGTAGCAGTTCCTGATATTGCTCGTTTTGAAGTCAAGTCTGGTGATAGTATTTTCTTGTGTTCTGATGGAGTCTATAAAGCAATGGCTCCTCAGATACTTACTGCACGTTTACAGGACGATAAACCATTGGACGATGTGATTGATGTAATAAAGTTTATGTGTGAGAAGTTCTCAACAGATAACTATACTGGCGTTTTGGCAAAAATTCTATAATTTTTAGAATTTACCTCTACCCAAGATAGAATACAAAAAAGATGCACTCTATAATAGCAAACAATAAAAGTTACTATTATGGGTGCATTTACTACAAAAAAGACTCTTTATGGCAACGCATCACAAATTCCTTCTGTTGCCGAAAAAATCAGGAAAGCATTTGTAGCTGAAGGCTACGAAGTTCGTGTTGATAACCCTGACCGTGGTCAGGAAATTTACATCACAAAGGGCGGTCTGTTCAAGGCTGCACTAGGTTTACGCTCTGCCCTAAAAGTTATAATGAAGCCTTCACGAGATGGCAACATCAATTTCGAGGCGGGTGTTAGCGTTCTCAAACAGCAATTCGTACCTACGGTTATCACTATGTGCTTTTTCTCTCCAGTTGTAATTGCTCAGATATGGGGAATGATAAAGCAATCGAAACTTGATGAGAAGGCTGTTGCAATTGCAGAAAGAGCATTATATCAAACAAAAACAATTTAATAAATTAAATCCTATGAAAACAAGAATTTTCAACCTCATCACTATTGATGAGAGTGGCTCTATGCAGAGCATCAAGAAAGAGGCAATTGACAGCGTAAATGAAACAATCCAGACTATTCGTTCTGCTCAGAAGAAGCACGAAGATCAGGAACACTATGTTAGCCTTGTAACCTTTAACGACGATGTGAAGACCGTCTATGAGTGTGTGCCTGTGAATGAGATCAAGGAACTTACAGCTGAGACCTATCAGCCGGATTGCTGTACAGCCTTGTACGATGCTATGGGCATTTCACTGAATGCACTTCGCAAGAAGGTTGCCGAGGATGACAAGATACTTGTAACTATTGTTACCGATGGTTATGAGAACGCATCTAAGGAGTACAGTGGTAAGGCAATCAAGGCTCTTGTTGATGAACTCAAAGCAAAAGGCTGGGTATTTGCCTATATTGGTGCAAATCAGGATGTCGAGGCAGTGGCAGCGACAATTTCAATTACCAATGTGATGAACTTTGAAACTACATCTGTCGGCACTCAAGTTATGACTGGCCGTGTGAATAGAAGTCGTGAGCGCCTTTATTGTTGTATGGCAAAGCCGGATTTCAGCGCAGTAGAAGCCAATGAGAACTTCTTTGATGAGGATGAAAAGTAATACCAACCTCTAACTCTTAAGAAATGAATAGACTTTTTACAATACTTTGTATGGCTTCACTTTTAGTATTCCATACATCATGTAACGAGAGTGTTATGGACTTGGAAAGTCCGAGTGTGGAAATGAAGACTCGTGCTGTTGATCAGATAGTGCAGAATCTAATTCAACAGGCAAGACAAGGTAACGTGGAGGCATACAATTCGTTGGCATTATGCTATCGTGATGGCGATGGCGTTGAAAAGAGCTGGCTCAATATGCTTTGTATGTATGCTATCTACAGCCAAAAGACAGGTGGAGATATCGAGAATGTCGTAGAACTCTTTGATGAAGGACATCCTTTCAGATTGCTTTTTGAGATTATGGATTCACCATCCTTCAATGAGGAAGTTGAAGCAAAATTGGAACAACTAAAGCAATCGGCTCCCGCTGAGGCTAAAGCTATTGAAGTGGCAAAAAAGGCATTTTCTATGGAAGAAGCCACATCTGCATTGAGTACTATCCGTGAGGCAGAAAATGAAGGAAGTGAACTGGCTGTAATATTTCAAGCGATATACTATGATGAGGCTAAAAACAAAACAGGTCAGGAAGAGTGCCTGACTCGCATAGCGGATAAATATCCGTTCTTTAATCTGTTGCTTGGAGAATCGTATGCCCGAAAATATGGTGAAACTGAAGACTTCTCTTATATTCAAAAAGCTATCGAATGTTATTACAAGGCTGATGCACATGGTATGCTTATTCCCAAATATGCCAATGCACTTTGGGGAATGTATGATTATTTCGGACAGAAAGGTATGCTTGAGTATGATGAACAAGAGGTAGAACGTCTGAAGGTATTGGCAAAAAGAACATATTAAAAAGAATAACGATGAAACGACTGACTCAAATTTTTCAAGCGTTGCTCGGTGT
>JAEIGA010016571.1_pt1 | contig 11206 bp, 3 predicted proteins | sample 9270691 | NCBI WGS metagenome assembly JAEIGA01 (sample SAMN17057246, study PRJNA624740) | gut metagenome | biome: biome; isolation source: fecal sample | host: Bos grunniens | place: China: Xizang | collected 2019
AACGCCAAAATCTTTAAGGACGGAACTAGCCTTTTTCATTGTATCAGTATCAGATGCTGACCCAAAAAATATTGCAACTTTCATAATTGACAATAGCACAAAAGGAAAAGATTTTCAATATACACTACAGAATTTTGCAAAGATGGGAAGAACCATAAAAAAGGACTTTATGGTTTTTATTACTTGGATTAGCACCAAAAGGCTCTCACAAAAAATGCCCCACAAACCTGAAGTTCGTCGCTACGCTCCTCAAGTCAGGTCCGTGTTTCATTTTTGTTACGCCTTTTGGCACTTATTCAGTAATACTAAAATTCAAAGTCCTTTTTTCTGCACTACTCGTATTTTGCAAACTTTTTGCGTTCCGCGAGAATGAGGGGCGGGTTGTGATTGTACTCGTTGTCATTTTACAGATTTCTTGCGTTCGGAGAGAAATTTTTACAAAAAAAAATCCCCAACGAAGATGCGTTTTACAACTCCGTTGGGGATTTGGGGTTTATGTGAAGAATAAATTATTCCGCAGGTACAATCAAATCTTTGTAAGGAATCCAACATTCTGCATTAATATATTGTTCATAAAATTCTGATGGAACAATAATCTTTTCTAAAGATATACAGCCTTCAAAACTATTCTCGCAAACAACATGGAAAGTCCTATCGCCTATAATAACTGTTTTTAGAGAAGAACAATCCTTAAATGCAGCTGATTTGATATCACCATCTAAGGTTACTGTTTCTAGATAATCATTACCCAAAGCAAAATTTTCTGGTATGTAATAATAATCATCCGAAAGTGTTAGATTCTTTACAGAAACTTCTGAAAAATCAAAAACAGAAAGGTTTCCTATTGTTAAATTATTTAATCCGTACTGAACTTTTTTGAAAGCAAAAGGGAACTGTTCTGTAACAAGATTATTTTCAACGAATTTTTTTGCAATTTTAGAAGCAGCATAAAAAGAATTTTCTGCATATGTAAGTTTTTCTGTAGTTTCTGGTAACATCATATTCTCTAAATTATAACAATTGTAAAAACAATCTGCTGGAAAATCATTTATTACTTTTTTTAGTTCTACAGTAACTAAATTTGTACAGTTATAAAACATACCTCCTGAAAAAGACGAATGTGTATATACAACCTTTTCAAGATTTTCACAAAAAGCAAAATGATGCCCTATTTTTCCAGAGAAAGTATAACTTTCAACCTCTGTCATATCAAACTCTTTTAAAAATGCGCATTTGTAAAATGCATACATATCAAGAGCAACATTTTGACAATTTAAAGAAATACCTGTTCTTTCAGTACCATTCAATCCGAATATATACGGAGGTATTTTACAATTTTTGAATGTAATATCTATAAGATTTTCACAATTCGTAAATAATCCAGGATGTTCGCCATTTAAAACAGAATACTCATTATCATAGAGATAATCAACGCGAGGCTCATTTCCTTGAATTGTAACAGAAGTTAATGCTGTTTCAGAAAGAGACCAAGGCAAAAAATCAGCATCATCATTCATTGTAATTTTAGAAAGATTTTTACATCCAGAAAAATCAGAATGAACAACACAACTACCAATAATTACTTCTTCTAGGGCTGTAAAATTTGAAAAATCTAACCAACATTCATCAAAAATACTTAAATCTAACTTGGTAACAGTTTTTGACCACAAAGAACCTTCAAAGTGACTTTGCTTAATTTCCCAATATCCGTTACCTTCTATATATTCTGAAGGAATATGTGCATTATATAGTTCACATCCGTAATCAAAAATTATATTAGCTAAATTATTACAATCCTTGAAAGCTTCCGTTAGCAAAACAACTTTAGAATTTTTTGTAAATGTAAAACTTTCTATAGAGGAATTTGCAAAAGCTCCTTCTCCAATATATAATCCACAATTTTCAGGGTATGTTACCTTTTTTAAGGTTTTAATATTTTCAAAAGAACCTTCATCCCAAGTAAAATAAATTTCAGGTTGATTTTGATATTCTCCTGGAATAAATTCTTCATCATTAAACACAAATTCTATTTCTTCTATAGAAGTTTTATTAAAAAATTTCTCCCCATTTTCAAACCCCACTGCAGGTGAATTTGGATTTAATCTAATCGTTATTTTCTTTAGGTTTGATGCAAACAAAAATTCCTCTTGAAAGCGTGTAGAGTAAAATGAAGAATCAAAATTTGTAAAATCAATAGAGAGTTCCCTTAAAGATGCAAAACCCAAATAAAAATAGTTAACCAAATTTTCTTTACTTATAATCAGAGATGAAGGCAAATACATTTTAGTAATTTTCTTACCATTCCTAAAATAAAAGTTAGGGTAAGAAAAATCACGAGTCTCTACACGTTCTGAAAAACCTTGTATACCTTCTTCCATTATAAAAGTTCTAGCTTCATCAGCATCATAAACAATGCTTGTAGCAACAGTTTTTACAGTGTAACCATCTATTGTAGCTGGAATGATAACTTCTGTTATAACATCTTCAACTTCATCTTTTATTCCAATAACATCTATTTCTGTTGTACTTCCTTCTATAAAGATATATTCAAAATCTTCTGGTTTAGAATAAATTTTTTCATAAGGCGCATCTGGATCAAAATCTGGAATACTGTCATCATAACCTTCTTCTCTATCTATAAAATCTGTTCCTTCATAACCACCAATTGTTATAGAATCACCAGTATTTTCATATGCAAAATCAAAAATTTCTTTTAAATCAAAAACAGTTATCTCAAAATAGGAACAAAAATCATTGTAATACACACAAATTTTATGAGTTCCAACTGGCAATGAATCAGGAAGTTCTTCTTCTTGCCAAGAAACTTCTGGATTATACACTATAGTAAACTTTGTTGGCTCTACAGTAAATGTTTGAAAAGAGATATCCATTGCATAACAAACTAAGCCTGTTAAAGAAAGTTCATCACCTTTTACATATTGAACTTTATCTGGCAAAGTATGAACATAAAAATTAATTATTGTATCATCTACAGAGGGATTATCTTCTGGAGGTACATCTTCCGGTGGAACTTCATTTTCTTGACAGATAATATCAATCCAAAACTTTGCCCACAAATCAGGATGATTATATAAATAAATAGTTATCTCCTGCTGACCTAATAAATTACTATCTAAAATATCGCCTGCTTTTATTTCTGTATTGTTAATAACCATGTAAAATTCAGAACGTTCACACACTTCTTGAGTTCCATCAGAATACATTTTTGTAACAACAAGTCCTTCTTCCGAGAAAACATTTTCATAAAAAATATTATAAAAAGAACAAGGTAAAGAAGTTATAGAAAAACCTATAAGTTCCTTTTCTGGAACATTTTGGTCTTCACTAGGTTGCTCATTAGATTGTGAATCATCTGGATCTTCCCCACCTTCTGGATTTTCAATATACATACAACCCCAAAACAAAAAAACTAAACAAAATAAAAATAAAATTTTCTTTTTCAAAATGCTCCTCCTTTTCTCGTAGGATTTAAAGTATCCCATTCCTCAGGTGTTAATTCTATATATTCTCTAACATTACGGAATACATTACTTTGATCGATATTTATACAAGCTGTTTGTTTTTTTGATTTATCACATAAATCATATGAATTACAGTAATATGCATAATAATGCTCTACAGAACCACAGTTATCCCAAGCTACTGACGAAAACTTTCCCCATGAAAAATCTGTTACAAAATCGTGTATTTCTTTTAAAGAACAACCAGAAAATGCATAGCTCTCAATACATATTCCGTCTCCGTATGTATCTTCACCAGTAATTGTAATTTTTGAAAGATTTGAACAATCAGCAAAGGCTTGATAACCTATTGTTAAAGTTCTAATTATTACTTCTGTTAGGCTAGTACAACCTTTAAAAGCCTGTCTTTCTATATTTCCATATCCTAGTGAATAAGATTCAAGATTAACACAGTTTTGAAAAGCTCTGGAATTTATATTCACTGATTTATCTGATTTATTGATATTTATAGTTTTTAATTTGTCGCAGTTATAAAAAACTAAGTCTTCTATAATATCCACGGAATCAGATATAATGACATCTTCTGAGATTAATTTATAAAAAGCACCTACCAAATAACATAAACCATCCGCTGGATTATTCATATACAACAACCCGTTTTCTTCATCAAAATCAAAAATTTGATTATCTAGCCCCACAATACTTTCTATATTAAGACATCCTCCAAAAGAACCACCTAAAGAACTAACATTTGTAAGATTTAATTCAACAAGAGAAATACAATCTTCAAAAACAAAATCAGTAATTTCTGTTTGAGGTCTAAATGGAGGAAGATTTTTTAATTTCTTACAGCCTGCAAAAGCATATGCAGAATCCATATCTAAATTTACATAACCATTAAATTCAAACTCTGCATTCGCACAATTATAGAAACTTTGTTCTTTTACTGTTGTAGGATTATTTCCAAAAATAAATTTCTCTACAGCAGAACAATCATAAAAAGCATTAGCACCTATGTAAGTAATATTACTAAAATCAACAGTTCCGGTAATAGATGAATAACAAAATCCTTGTTCTTCAATATATGTTACGTTAGGACCAAAAGAAAGTTTACCTATAGTACTTCTTGCAAAAGATTCAAACGCAACATTACAATTTACAACAAGAGAAGGTATTTTACTTTCATAGAATGTAAAGCATCTATCGTAACTATATGACAAAAATTCAGCATCCTCAGTTATAACAACTTCACCAGCAAAGGTAGTCTTGTGAAAACTATCAACTCCAAATCTTATTGTTTTTGATAAATCTGTATCAGAAGGTAATTTAGCTCCATAAAAAGCATATTCACCAACTTCTTCTGCTGTTACAGAAAAACTAGTATCTATTTGACAATAGTAAAAAGCACTATCCCCAATATGTTTTAGATGAGGTCCATTTATCGTTTCTATCCATCTTAATCTATTTTCATCGCCCTCAAATAGTTCTGGTGGAATTGTTGTTACATTCTCTGTAAAGGTAATAGTTTCTATTGGGGCTTCCACTTTTTCTAAAGCACCCCATTCATTAGGTTCTAATACATAGAACCCTGTATCTGGATCTATTTCATAACCACCTTGAAAAGGAGATACATAGCCCATGTTTCCATATTCATTATAAAATGAATTATCAAAATCAGATTGAATAGTTAAATTTTTTATTTCACCAAAGCTATTTTCACCCATATATTTTAATGAAGGTGGTAAAATAAGATTTTCTATATTGATACCAAATGCATCGCTTTCAATTATTTCTATTCCATTACCAAAATCAATAGATTTAAATGCCCCCTCAAAAGTTTTCCACCAAAAATTATCTCCATTAATACCGCCAGCAATTGTTTTTACAGTATCTTCAAAAACGATTTCAATACGTTGCTTTGAATTATGAATTTCATATTCATTTAAGCCTTCATAATATTCATCTGGGAAATCATGAACATAATAAGTTGAAGACTCAAGAATAGTACGGCCTTCAGTTACTTCTTTAGATAAATCGCAAGCAAATGTTACTTTTTTTAGTGTGTAAGTTTTACGACCTAAATCATCCCAATAACAATTTATTCCCCCTATTTTTTTTACTGATTGAGGAATATAAAGTTCTTCGATTTTGGTTCCGTAAAAACACCCATCATCCAATTCTTCTATACCATTAGGTAATTCAAGGCTTGTTATAGGAACTCCATAAAAACAGTGATAACCAAGAAATTTTATAGTTGAAGGTAACTTTATGCTTGTAATATTTTCACATTCATAAAAAGCCCATTCTTCAATTCGTTCTAAACCTTCTGGTAAAATAATTTCTTTAATATCAGAAGGAAACGCATAAGACATAATTGTTTTTATAGAAGATGGAAGTTTTACTTCTTGAATTGCAGTTGTTCTTAGAGATGGAAAAATTGTACTACCTTCTTCTAATTCTACATTACTAAGTTTTGTACAATCATAAAAAATACTATGTCCATAATAATTTATTGTGGCAGGCAAATAAATTGATAAAAGACTTGTATACGTAAAAGCTTGGGTTTCTATTCTTTCAAGCCCAGAAGGAAAATTTATCTTTTCTAGTTTTGCACAATTATAAAATGCATTTTCACCAATTTCTTTAATTGTTGAAGGTAATACAACTTCAATTATGTTTTTTTGTTCAGCAAATGCATTTCTTGCTATTCTTGTTACAGGAAATCCTTCTATTTCTTCTGGAATAATGAGTTTTATATAAGTATTTTCATCTACACCGTGAATACTTACTGAATCATTACGAACACTATACTTAAATCCACCATCACTTAAAGAAATTTCTACTATTTCTGTACCATCTGTAATAAAATTTTCTTGATTCTTAGAATCACAAGAAAACACAATACAGAAAAATAACAAAATACCTAAAAAAAACAATATTTTATTTTTCATAACGACTCCTACAAGAAATTACAGTTAAATATCACAGGTTTGCAACGCAACCTTGATTTGAAAAGCGAAGCACCATTTGTACGTAGCTTTTCATAAGTTTTTCTAAAAAATTAACTTTAAACGATATTTGTCTATATTAACTGTTCTATTTTGTATTAATTCATAATTTTTATTGTAGCACTAAAAAATTAAATTAGCAATGTTTTCATACATAACATATTATATTGATTGCGTAAGCAACAAATCTACATAATTAATTCAGTATGACAAAATTTTACGCACACATTTATTATCAAGAGAAAAATGCAAAATTTGGTATAATTTGGAGAAAATTTTTACAAAAAAATCCCCAACGAAGATGTGTTTTGTAACTCCGTTGGGGAATAATTTTTATGTGAAGAATAAATTAGTTTGCGTTAAAAGCACGGACAACGACTCCATAAATATCGTCGTCACTCTTATAGTCAGTATATACACCTCCATTATAAAACTGCAACATTAATGCAAACTCATCACCATCATACTTTTCATATTCTTCATATTGAGAACTACTCCAATATGTTTCTTCTTCAAATGAAAATCCTCCAATTTTATCAAGTGTAGATTGAATAATATCTTTATTTTTATACAAATCACATAATTCTTTTATACTTGGTATATACCAATCGTCCGCATAGGATGTTCCATTTAAGCCTACCATATCAGGATAAGTAAGAGCAAAATTAAATATAGGATAATTTAAAGATGGATTTTTAACACCTTCAGGATCAACAGAACAAATATACGCCCAATTATCTGAACCATCTACATCACCAGTAAATATTATTCTAGATGCAACATTACCACCTACATCTATATCATCTGAATTACATGCTATTTCTGCAAAGTGAGTAACATATCCAGTAGTTTCTGGTAATGCCCATGGTAATGTACTAGATTTTTCCAAACCTACACCAATAGCCTGTCCACCATTATACTTATAGCCCGATATAACTGCAATAGCTGTCATTGTTGACGAATTAAAATTTTCTTTTGATACAAAAGAACCATCAATTAAGACAATTTTTCCAATATCTTCATCCGTAAAACAGTTACTAGAACTTATAATTTTCAATGAACCAGTTTTACTAGAAGAACCATAACTTACAGTCAAACTGGCAGAAGAACCAGAACAATACATTATTGCATGAATTTCTGTATCATTAATCAATGTAACATTAGAAAGAGATTTTGAGTACGATAATTGATTTATACTGAAATCTGGGCCTATAAAATTTTCACCCTTGATTGTTACCAAAACATCGCCTGTATATCCGCTTCCTACAGTCGGCATTTCCACACTTGTAATCCGTGGAAGATATTCATAATCTCTAAATTGTTCAGGGGTAAAATCTCGAACAACTAACACATCTTCTTTCTCGTATTCCCAGTACTTTTCCCTTCCGTACACATTACCATAGTAGAAACTCACAATAATCGAATCAGAGTTACTGTACTCTCTCTGGGAACTACTCCAATAATATGATATTCCCAATGTTAATCCACCCACTGCATCAAGTGAAGACTGTACAACATCTATATTTTTATATACTTCATACAACTCTGCAATACTTGGTAAATACCATCCGGATGCATAATTTGTTCCATTTAAACCTGCAATTGATTCATAAGTATTTGCAAAATTAAATGCTGGATAATTTGTTTCAGCATCTTGTGAACCTTCAGTGTCTACACTACAGATATATTCCCAATTATCACTGCCGTCTAAATCCCCTGTAAATGTATATCCGGAACTAGAAGAACCACTATATTCCGCTTGTATCTCCGTAAAATTAGAATAATATCCTGTTGTATATCCACCTGTCCATTCCAAACTTGAACCTTTTTGTAAGCCAACTGCAATAGGAACTGATTCGTAATTTTTTAAACCAACAACTACAGCAAAAGCCTTTGGAATCTGTGCTGATGGGATACCGTATTGTACATTTTCTGCTTTGATTCTTGTACCATCTGTAAATAAAATATCACCTACTGAACAATTAACTTCTACAACATTTAATACTCCACTACCACTTGCAGTACCACAATTTATTGTTATATTGTGAGTTCCTACATATTCAGGACTACTAATAACTGCTGTAGCTTCTGTATTGCTTACAACCTTTACATTACTAAAAGTTGCGTCGTCACTTGTAATTTCATAAGCAAGTAAGTTTTTGCCCGTAATTTTTACAGGAATTTCACCTGTATAAGTAACACCAACATTTGGAATTTCTACACTTGTAATTTCTGCTACTGGGTAAGTATAGCAATTAAAGTTATTATTAAATTTATGGAACGCCCAAACATAATTAGAATTTGTTCCTCTGTCTACATTATCAATTTCACCATAATAATAATCTAATTCGTATGCTGTATTTCCAAATGCACTTGGAACAGATGAACTCCAAAAGCCTCTACATGTATACTTACCTAGGTTACTATCATAGGTATATGGAAGACTAATTCCAAGTTCTTTTAGAGAAGATTTTATTGTACTATAGTTTTTATACATTTGATACAATTCACTGATTGTAGGAACATACCATCCATCTGCAAAGTCAGTTCCATTTAACCCTGCATAAGAAGCGTAAATATTTGCAAGATAAAAAGCTGGATAAGTTGAAGCAACTTGTGCTCCTTCTGTATTTACAGGATCTATAGTACAGATATATTCCCAGTTATCACTTCCATCTAAATCTCCTGTAAATGTATATCCAACATCTTCATCACCACTTACACCAGTTGCAATATCAGATAAATATGTATCAATTCCAACAGAAGATGTTGTCCATTTTGATTCGTTTGTAGAAAATTGTGTTCCCAAAATTAAAGGTTCACCAGAATCAGTAATTAAAACTATACCAAAGATTTTTGCCCGTTCTTCTTGTGTTAATTCTGAATAATATTCTTTACGCACATAAGTGTTGTCTGTCAAAACAAAGTCTCCAGTTCGTAAACCGTCTGGAACTACAATTTCATCATTAACAGCAATTACAGTTATATATGTAGATTCACTTAAATTTCCTGATGAATCTTTACTTTTTACAGAAATATAATATTCTCTATCATCAGCTGAAATTCCTGGTATTATTACTTGAGAATATGACTTATCATAACTAAGGTTAATTGGATCTAGAGAATCAATAGGACCATAACTAATTTCAGTCCCCACAAAATCTTCATCTTCAGGATTTATCCAAGAAACTATAATTTGCAATGTTTCTGCATCATATACAGCAGTTAAATTTGTAACTTGAGCAGGTGCGATTGTATCAGATAAATCTTCTTCCTGATTATCATTTGGTGGATTATCATTGCCTGAATTCCCCGGATTATCACTTGGTGGATTATCATTGTCTGAATCTCCTGGATTATCGCTTGGTGGATTATCATTACCTGAATCCCCTGGATTATCACTTGGTGGATTATCATTGTCTGAATCTCCTGGATTATCACTTGGTGGATTAGAATTTGGTATAGTTATTACTTGAACTTCCCCAACTGAAAAATTTTGATTAGTATCAAAAGTTTTGATTCTTAAAAGGTATAAGGAATCAACTTTTAAACCTGGCACGGAAAAATATGTTACATTTGTTCCTAAACTAATAGGATTTGCAAATATTCCTTCTGCAGGATCCATACTAATTTGTACACCTGCAAAATCTGTGTCACTTGGATTTCCCCACGATAAATAAACAATCCCATTTTCTATATAATAACTAAAATATGTTACTTCACCAGGTGGTGTTAAATCAACTGGTGGTTCAGGATCTTTACATCCAACAAATGTAAAAATCATACTTGTTACAAGCAAAATTGTAACAATCCACGAAAAAAGTTTTTTCATAAAATCTCCTATTGGAAGTTGTCGAAAAATTTTCAAATTTCTATACAACTTCTAAGTTGCAATTTCGCAACAAAGTGAGAAATTGCAGTTAAATATCACAAGTTTGCAACGCAACCTTGATTTGAAAAGCGAAGCACCATTTATGCATAGCTTTTCATCCTAAAAAATGTATTTTAATAGAATAATCTAACCAAAATTTACAACGCAAAAAGCCCAATTTAAGAGCACACTCAAAAAGTGTGTTCTTAAATTGGGCTTTTTTGTCGAGTATATATTTACAAAAGCAGAATTTATCCGTTGAGTTGAGTTGAGTTGAGTTGAGTTGAGTTGAGTTGAGTTGTTCTATTTAATATCAATCTCATGAGCTTTATTTTACCACTTTAAAACATTATTCGCAATAATAAATTTATAAAATACTGAATATTTATGCTGAATTATTTTGTCATACTGCACTCGTTTCAACATCTACATTAAAAGATTCCGAAACAAGTTCTGAATGACAATAGAACATTATAATCACAAAAACTTTACAATGCTTAACTTTGCTGTATTTATTGTAAACATTTCATTTACTTACAGTAATCATACCGTCTCCCAGTCTAGGAGACGCATCGATACTTTATTAGAAAGATTTTGTTTTCAAACATAGAAGAAATTTTATTTATTTACTTTAAATGAATTAAAAATAATATGTTCTTTTTAAAATATTTTTAAGATGTTTTATTTTTTCTTTGCTAAATTTTAAAAGTCGTGTTATGCTATATTTATGCCAATGATAACAAATTTGCAGAATGAATTAATGAGTCTGCACTATATTTTTTGTAACCACTCTGTTTTAGTTGTTGATTCTGACAATTTGGAATTACCTTCCGATAAAATCGTTC
>JAEIGA010016572.1_pt1 | contig 11206 bp, 6 predicted proteins | sample 9270691 | NCBI WGS metagenome assembly JAEIGA01 (sample SAMN17057246, study PRJNA624740) | gut metagenome | biome: biome; isolation source: fecal sample | host: Bos grunniens | place: China: Xizang | collected 2019
CAATCGTAGGCATCCCGTAAGTGTCGTGGAAGGCACGCACAAAGTGGTCTGAACTTGCCTTTGACGCAGAGTAGGGAGAGTGGGGATTGTAGGGCGTAGTTTCGTAGAAGAAATCTTCACCGTAGGCAAGGTGGTGCTCTTCAGAAGAAGCCGTAGTGGTGAAGGGAGGCGTAATGCCCTCGGGGTGACTCAGTTGAAGGGCACCATACACTTCGTCCGTAGAGATATGATAGAAGCGCTTACCTTCGTAGCGTTCGGGAATCGATTCCCAATACACTTTAGCCGCTTGGAGCAACGAAAGTGTACCCATCACATTTGTACGCGCAAAAGTGAAAGGATCCTTAATGCTACGGTCTACATGACTTTCGGCAGCGAGGTGAATAACTCCCGTAATGGCATGCTCCTTCATGAGGTCCAACATCTTCTCATAATCGCAAATGTCGGCACATACGAAAGTGTAGTTGGGGGCATTCTCAATATCCTTAAGATTTTCAAGATTACCAGCATAGGTGAGTTTGTCTAAGTTGATAATCTTATAGTCGGGATATTTATTTACGAAAAGGCGAACGACATGGCTACCGATAAAACCTGCACCGCCTGTGATAAGAATTGATTGCATAGTTGGGGAAGAAAAAAGGAGAAACGAGAAAGGAGAAAGGAGAAAGATGTTGGCGCTCAGATGTCCCGCATGGTCTTTCTCATATCTCTTTTCTCATTTTTTATTTCACATTTAGTTTACATCAGGCAAGAAGTTGTAATCGCGTGAGTAGCGAAGCATCTGCTCGTCGTATTTTTCTGTATAGTCAAGGGTAACCTTTGTGATGTTACCCGCTTCATCATAAGTAGCTGTATAAACGGGGTTGATAAAGCCCTTATAGGGAGCGAGGTTGAGCGTAGCATAGCGCTCAAGGATTTCCTTATGGAGGTCGGCATCAACATTTACAGCATATTCTTCTACAATAGCACGCGCTGCTTCAAAGTTGCCCGTACTCTTGATGCGCTGAATTTCAGCGAGGAGTTCGCCAAAGAGTCCGCGGAGGGCTTCGTAGTCGTTGATCTGTACATAAGTCTTGCCGTCGCGCTTGATGAGTTCAACGACATTGTTTTCCTTGCCGTGTTCATACGCCCAGCGTGCAATGAGTTGGCGGTTGCGCATGTGTGCTTCTTCAATTGTGAAACCAGGTTTGATGCGCACGAGCTGTGTCATAAGTCCGTTGAGCATGTAAGTGTAATACTGTGACTTGTAGGCTTCAGCATTGGGAGTCAAACCGAGTTCTACCAATTTTTCATCAGCGATGTAGTAGAGACCAAAGAGGTCGGCACGCGCTTCTTCAATGGTTGAACTATATGCCTTGAGCGCTTCGCTGTCAACACCGGGAGCAAGGCGACCTGAACCGTGACCAAGACATTCGTGGAGGTCGGTGTGGAGGTCGTCGCAGAGGTGACTGTATTCAGAAAGGAGGGCACGAGTTGCATCGTCAACCACAAATTCCTGATTCATGCCACTACCAGCAGAAGCTTCAGCATAAGCACCAGTGAGGTTAGCAATCGTAACGCTCTTTGAACCGTAGTCGCGACGAACCCAGTCAGAGTTGGGGAGGTTGATACCAATTGCTGTTGAGGGATAAAGGTCACCACCGAGGATGGCTGCAGTAATTACCTTAGCAGAAACTCCCTTGCATTCCTTCTTCTTAAATTCATCAGCAATGGGAGCATGGTCTTCAAACCACTGCGCATTTTCACTCATCTTTTCAGCACGAGCAGTAGCAGCAAGGTTCTTGTAGTTTACAAGAGCTTCCCAAGAAGCCTTCATGCCGAGGGGGTCGCCGTAACTTTCTGTAAAACCATTTACAAAGTCAACCTGACTCAATGTGTCCTGCAACCAAAGGATGCTGTAGTCATCGAATGTCTTGAGATCGCCTGTTGTGTAGTATTCAATGAGACGGTTGAGCACCTTTGCCTGTGCTTTGTTTTCAGCGAAGGGCACTGCCTTTTCCAACCAATAAACGATTTTCTCAATAGCAGGACCATAGAGACCGCCTACCTTCCAAGTGTTTTCGTAAAGGTTGCCCTTTTCATCTTCTTCGAGGCGACTGTTCATACCATACATAATGGGTTGAGGGTCGCCGGGCTTCTTCATCTTGGCATAGAAGTCTTCTGCTTCTTTCTGCGTAACACCTTCGCCGTAGTAGTTTGCAGCAGAGGTCAGAACGAGGTCTTCACCATCTTTCTGATTAACACGCATTGCCATTACGCTGGGGTCGAAGATTATGGGGAATACTTCGTCGCAGAGTTGGTCAACGGTTTGACCTTCTGCCAAAGGAAGTTTCGCTGCATCAACGCTTTTGAGGGCTTCGCGGAAGAAGTCTTGAGAGAAGTTTGCTTCAAACTTTTCACATCCGTAGTGGTGGTGAATACCATTTGAGAACCATACGCGCTTGAGGTAGGTTGCCATATTCTTGAAATCCTCTGTTTCGCGGTCGCCCTTATAGTCGGTGTAAATCGTTTCAAGCATACGGCGGATGCGCAAGTTGTAGCGACCGTTTTGATCAAACAAGATGTCGCGGCCAGCCAAAGAGGCTTCAGAGAGATAGTAAATCAATGTCTGTTGCTGAAGCGTAAGGTTTTCAAAACCATCCACTTGGTAGCGGAGCATTTGAATGTCAGCAAACTTTTCGTCGGTGTAATTGAATGTGCTCTCTGTAGTTTCAGGAGCGTTGCAGGCTGCTAATGATGTAGCAAGAAGCATAGTGCATGCAAATTTTTTCATTATTTGTTGAGGTTATGAGGTTTCGAGGTTATGAGGTTATAAGGTCGCTTCGCTTTGAGGTCTTGAGCTCGCTTCGCTCTGAGGTGTCAAGGTTTTAAGGGGAATCCCCACGCTGCATAGTCCTTACAACCTAAGGACCTTAGAGCGAAGCGACCTTAAAACCTTATCTAATTTTCTTTCCAAAAATCGGGGAAGAAGGGGAGTAGCAACGAGAATATTTCCAATCGTCCTGCGAGCATCAGGAAGGAGCATACCCAAAGTCCGGTGTCGGGAATTGCATCCCAAGAGTCGAGGGGACCAACGGCATGACCTAATGTGGGACCGATGTTGCTGAAAGAAGAAATACTCAACCCCACGGCGTCAAGCATGGGCACACCAAGTGCTGCTAATATTCCTGTGCCAAGAATGAGCAGTGCCGCACAGATAGCGAAATACACAAAGATTGTGCGACTCATCTCATTGGTTATTATTGTGTGGTTGATGCGCACGGGGAACACCGCCTTGGGGTGGAGCGTACGGCGAAATTCGCAAAGCGAAATCTTGTATGCGGTGAGCACTCGGATGGATTTCAAACCACCGCTTGTAGACCCTGCACAAGCACCCATCACTCCAACCATTGTAATTACCATCCATACACAGGGATGCCACATCATGAAGTCGTCGGTGGTGAAACCTGTTGTTGAAGAGATGGAAACTACATTGAAAAGTGCCCTGCGAACGGCTTCACTGAAATTTGCTTCGTGAGCAACGATGAGTGTACCGGCAATGAAGATGGTAGAAAGTGCAACCGTACATGTAAAGAAACGCAATTCGGCATCTTTTAGTACTTCTCTGAACCTCATTTTGATGAGAAACAGGTAAAGCAAGGTAAAGTTGATGCTGGCGAGGAACATGAATCCCACGGAGATATATTCAATTGTAGCACTGTTGAAGTAGGCAATACTTGCTTGGTGGGTAGAAAAACCACCCGTTGCCACTGTTGAAAGTCCGTGGTTAATCGCATCAAAGATATTCATGCCACCAAAGTGATACGCTATAATGCAAGTAACCGTGAGGAGCAGGTAAAGGCTCCACAACCAGCGTGCTGTAGTCGAAATCTTTGGATGTAACTTTCCGATTTTCAGTCCTGTAGACTCCGCAGAGAATAACTTTTGGTCACCCGTTCCAATCGTGGGAAGAATTGCTACGGTGAAGAACACAATCCCCATACCGCCAATCCAATGCGTCATACTGCGCCAAAAGAGGATGGAGTGGGGGAGTGCATCAATGTTGGTAAAGATGCTAGCTCCTGTGGTAGTGAACCCCGACATGGTTTCAAAGAATGCGTGTGCCACATTCGTTGTGCTTCCGCCAATCAAGAAGGGGAGCATCCCAATGATGGAGAAGATAATCCATGTAGAAGAGATAATCAAGTAACCGTCTCTACGCCCCAACTTATTCACGGCCTTTCTGCCCAATCTGAACAGGATTATGGCGAGAATGAGTGTCACGCCAATGGGGATACCAAATGTGGTGTAGTCCGTCTCATTATAATATATAGCCACGCCAAAGGCAACCGAAAGCAGCAGGGCTTCCAGCAACAACAGCGAACTGATTACATGGGCTATGAGACGGAGGTTGAGCATGTATTTTTTTTGTAGACGAGAAGACAAGTTGACGAGTAGACGAGAAGGGCTGTCTTTAGCAGAAAGTCCAATTGTCGTTTATCTCATAAACTATCTTGTTTATTCGTACTTAATGAGCTTGTTTACTGGCATCCCTTAAAACCAATCCCCAAAAGAGAATTTTGAGGAGAAGAATTTTTCTAATTTGTGGATGCCGTCTTCGATGCAGAAGGCTACGACGGTGTCGCCCTCCTGGAGTTGTGTGTTACCATTGATAAGGTGGCACTCTCCGTTGCGGATGAAACCACCGAGGGTAGTGTTGTAGGGCAGACGGAGTTCGCGAATGAGTTTCTTGGTGACGCGACTGTTTTTTGCCACCTTGATTTCTGCCACATCGGCATTGGCAATGGTCAGCGACTTGAGCGACGCTACATCTGCCTTGAGCATCATCTGATAAATATGACTCGCGGCAAAAGTTTTCTTGTTGATAATCGTACCAATATCAAGGCTTTCTGCCATACCGATGTAATCGGAATTTTCCACCATCGCAACGGTCTTTCTTACTCCCATACGCTTGGCAGCAAGGCAGGCAAGGATGTTGGTTTCAGAATTTTCGGTGGTAGCCACAAAGGCTTGTGTGAAACGGATGTTTTCCTCTTCCAACAAGTTGACATCGCGCCCATCTGCTTGCAACACGGTCACGCGTCCTTCGTCAATCTCTTCCAGGAAGATGTCTGCCAATTCGCTAACGCGCTTGGGGTCGGTCTCAAACACCTTTGCCGTCATCGTTTCTGGCATATTCTTAATGGTGTGAATGGCGGTAGAACTTCCGCCGAGAAACATCACATGCTTCACCTCCTTATACCCATCCTTACCCGCAAGCGTCTTGATTTGGTCAAGGTGTTCGGGCATGGTCATAAAGTAAACGAGGTCATCGGGAGTAATACAAGTATTCCCGCGGGGGATGAGCGTTTCGCTGCCGTGCTTGAGTGCTACGATGAGGTAGGGGTCGTCGGGCTTACAGAAGTCCTTGAGGGGTTTGTTTACAATCTCCGAATTTTCTCTCACCTTCACCCCAAGCAGAATGAGACGCCCTTCTTCAAACTCCCACCATTGGCGCACCCATGAGCGTGAGAGGTCGTGGCTGATTTCTCTGCCTGCCAACATCTCGGGGTAGACGATGGAGTTGATGCCCGCCTCTTTGAAAAAGGCACGAAACTCGGGAGTGATATACTCGCTATTGTCTACGCGTGCCACCGTCTTCTTTGCCCCCAACTTATGGGCAAGCATGCATGAGGTCATATTGCGCGCCTCGTCGGGAGTAACCCCGATAAAGAGGTCGGTGCGCTCTGCCCCTGCTTCACGAAGATGCACAATCGAAGTGGGCGATGCTACCATCGTCATAATATCCATATTCCCCATGAGGCCGTCCAACTTTGTGGGCGACTCATCCAGGAGGGTTATTTCGTGCTTCTCACGAGCAAGGAGACGGGCAAGGTGTGTACCCACGGCACCTGCACCGGCAATGATGATTTTCATAACATAAGGTTATGAGGTTATAAGGTTTGAGGTTATAAGGTTATGAGGTTATAAGGTTATAAGGTCTTGAGATACCATTCGCTCTGCAAAGCCTTATAACCTTAAAGCGAAGCGACCTAATAACCCTTCTCAATCGCCTCAAGAATATGCTTCTTGTCAATACCGCAAATATCATAAAGTTCCGCCACGTTGCCGTGCTCAATGAAGCGGTCGGGGATTCCGAGGCGTGTTACTTTAGGAGTGTATCCGTTGTCGGCAAAGAATTCGAGCAAGGCGCTACCCATGCCCCCCTTCAAGCAACCGTCTTCGAGGGTGATAACGCGGTCAAACTTCTTACCAATCGTGTGGAGCATCGCCTCGTCGAGAGGCTTGAGGAAGCGCAGGTCGTAGTGTGCCACCTTTGCCTCGGGGTGTGCCGCCTCATATTCCGCTATCGCATCTGCCGCAAGGTTGCCAATGGGGCCGAGCGTCACGATTGCCACGCCTTCGCCCTCCTTCATCACGCGCCCTGTGCCTACGGCGATTTCTTCAAAGGGGCATCTCCAATCCGTCAAGCGTCCGCCCCCTCGGGGGTAGCGGATGACGAAAGTACCCTTGTCGGGCAACTGTGCCGTATACATTAGACGGCGCAACTCGCGCTCATCGTAGGGAGATGCAATTGTTATGTCAGGAATGGCGCGCAGCGCCGCGAGGTCAAATGCCCCGTGGTGCGTAGGTCCGTCTTCGCCCACAATGCCCGCACGGTCAAGACACAGGCAGAGGTTCAAGTTCAGCAACGCCGCGTCGTGGATGATATTGTCGTATGCACGCTGCGCAAACGAAGAGTAGATGTTGCAGAAAGGCATACGCCCCTCCTTCGCCATCCCTGCAGAGAAGGTCACGGCATGCCCCTCAGCAATGCCTACATCAAAGGTGCGGTCGGGCATAGCGCGCATCATCGTGTTCATCGAGCATCCTGTGGGCATGGCGGGTGTCACGCCCACAATCTTGTCGTTCAACTCCGCCAATTCGAGCAGCGTGTCGCCAAACACATCCTGGAAACGGGGCACTTCGCCACTTACCGTGAGGCGCTCCCCATTTTCCGTGTCAAAAAGTCCCGGCGCATGCCACACGGTAGGATTCTCCTCCGCCTGCTTAAAGCCCTTGCCCTTCACGGTGTGGAGGTGGAGCAACTTTGGCCCCTTCATATCCTTGATTTCGCTAAGTATGCGCACCAGTTCTACCACATCATGCCCATTCGTAGGACCAATGTAGCGAATGTTCATGCCTTCAAAGACGTTCTGCTGGTTCGTAAGCAACGCCTTTACGGAATTGTTGAAGCGCAGGATGGAGCGGCGACGGTTCTCATTGAGCCATCCCCATTCCGTCATCTTGCGTGCCAACTTAAAGCGCAGGCGGTTGTAGAGGTTGCTCGTCTGCAACTGCATCAAGTAGTTGGTCATTCCCCCCACAGCACGGTCAATACTCATATTGTTGTCGTTGAGGATGATGAGCATGTTGTTGGGCGTGTCCGAGGCATTGTTGAGTCCCTCAAACGCCAACCCGCCGCTCATCGCACCGTCGCCAATAATTGCCACCACGCGCTGGTCAAGTCGTCCCGCCTGTAGCGCCGCCGTAGCCATGCCCAGCGCTGCTGAGATGGAGTTAGAAGCGTGCCCACAGGCAAACGTGTCGTATTCACTCTCCTGAGGCGAGGGGAAGGGCTTCACGCCACCCAACTTGCGGTTGGTGTGAAAGTTATCACGTCTGCCCGTCAAAATCTTATGCCCATACGCCTGGTGCCCCACATCCCACACGAGTCGGTCGTAGGGCGTGTGATACACATAATGCAGCGCTACGGTCAGCTCCACTACCCCAAGACTTGATGCCAAGTGTCCGGGGTTTTGTGCCAATTCCTTCCATATATATTGGCGTAACTCCGCACATACTTGGGGCAGTTGTTCTACCTTGAGTTTGCGCAAGTCATCGGGGGTATTTATCTGTGTGAGTAGCGAGAATGCAGTTGGTTCGTTCATTACTTCCAAAAAATGATGAAGATATTCTAACAAGCAAAGGTAAGGAATTTTTTTGAGATGCGTATTGTTTATACAAAAAAGTGGGGGAGAGGGGAGGACAATATTATATTATAAGACTCTTTTTCTTTTCCTATACCTTGCAGTACAGAATCTTTGTGTAATTTTGCAAAGTCCTACGCCGACTTTTCCCTCTTTATTGGGACTCAAGTAGGCAGGGACAAGACATATAAAAGGCGTTTACTACGCTTTGGTTTTGACAATCTGAAATCCTGAGAAAATTTCAATATTGCAAGTCAAAAACAAAGCAACGGTGAATGCCCCGTGGTGTGTTATAAACATGCCCTAACTATGCCTACTGCCTTGGTGTATTCGTATGCCAATTCGCATAAGGTGCGTTAGGCGTTTTAACATATCGGCGTGGGGCTTTCGGCGTTGCTCGTTTCGACTTGCAAGGCCATTCTCAGGAGCCTCCAGATTGTGAAGCGAGCAACAGCAACTGAGCTTCACGTCTTTTTTGTGTCTATACGGTAGGTGATTCTAACCGATGTAAAACAATAATATTCACTTAAATACATGATGTTTTTATGAACAAAAACAACTCAAAATTACGGACGTATGTACGCCCCGAAGTTAAGACGCTGCTTCTTGACTTCCAATCGGTGTTAGCCTCCAGTGGCAATCCCTCAATTACAAATCCACCTATGGAGTGGGAGACGAATGGTAATCCCTCTATCTCTAATCCCACTTTGCCTTGGGAAAGTCAGAAGAAGGATAGTCCTTGGTATTCGGGTGAATAACGTTTGCATACAGTATTGCACACAGATTTTTTTTGACAGAAGAACATAAGGACATATTTATTTCTCACGCAAAGACGCAAAGGGCGCGAAGCATTATGTTCTTTTGTTCTTATGTCTAAAATAACTTCGGTGAGTAAAACAAATTAGTTATCAACTTTTTAATGTTTACAATTATGAACAAATTTTTCAAAACTACAACAGCCCTGCTGACACTCTCCGCCCTTGTAGCGTGTGGTGAAGACGCAGCGGTGGACGAATCTTTGAACCTTAGTAATGGTAAGACGCTGGAACGCATTAGCATTACGGGTAAGGACTTTCAAGTTGACGGTGCAACACGCTCGTCGGTAGTTGTTGACAACGCTGGCGTGAATTTCCTTTGGGCAGCGAACGACACCGTGGGTATTTTCCCTAACTCGGGTAGTCAGGCAGAATTTGCTATGGAAGAAGGCGTGGGCATGCAGACGGCAACCTTTAACGGTGGCGGTTGGGCGCTGAAGCACTCTGCTACGTATTCAGCATATTACCCCTACAATTTCTACAACCGCGACTTGACCAAGATTCCCGTGAAATACGAAGGCCAAACGCAAGATGGCAATGCTTCTACCGCCCACCTCGGTGCTTACGACTACATGGCAGCAAGCATAGCGACTCCCGCCAATGGTGCTGTCGCTTTTGACATGCAGCACATGGGTGCGTTGGTAATGCTTCAAACCAACTTGGACGAGGCAAAGACACTTACGAGCGTAGCGTTGAAGGCAAACGCAGACGTATTTACCACGGCTGGAACTATGGACTTGAGTGTAGTCAATCCTGCCATCACTGCCACTTCAGCTACAAACACCTTTACGATTGCCCTCTCCAACTTTACGGTTGCCGAAAACGAAACCAGCACCATCTACTTTATGTTGGCGCCCACGAATCTTGTAGGCGAAACGCTTGACATTACCCTGTCGGATGAAGACGGTGAGTATATCAAGTATGAAGTAGCGGGTAAGAACTTCGTTGCGGGTACTGCTTATGCTTATACTTTAACAGAAGGTGAAAAGTTAAATCGCGTTACTTATAATGCCGTTGATCTCGGTCTTCCCAGCGGTACACTTTGGGCTGACCGTAATGTAGGTGCAGATTCCCCTGAAGCTTACGGCGATTACTTCGCTTGGGGTGAGACGGAACCAAAGGGCTATTATTTTTGGGATTCATACAAATGGTGTAACGGAAGCTCCGACACTCAAACCAAATATTGCAACAGCAGTTCTTACGGCACTGTAGATAACAAAACAACTCTTGACCTTGAAGACGATGCAGCTTATGTAAATATGGGTAGCGAGTGGCGCATGCCGACAACTACTGAACAGCGAGAACTCATGGACAATTGTACTTGGACCTGGACTACTCAAAACGGTGTCAATGGTTATAAAGTGACTGGCGATAATGGCAACAGTATTTTTCTCTCCGCTGCGGGTTGTCGCGACAGTAGCGACCTCTACAACGTCGGTTCTTTCGGCAGCTATTGGTCGAGTTCGCTCTACTGGAGTTGTCCGATCGCCGCGTATGAACTTAACTTCAGCTCGGGCTATTGCACTTGGGGTAGCTTCAACCGCTGCGACGGGCGGTCAGTGCGTGCTGTGGTGCGTTAGAGAATTTAAAGTGCATCCTTGCCCCCCCCCAAAAAAAAAGAATAGAACAGCCCACGGGCAAGAATGCCAAGATCAAAAATGACAGGAAATTATAATTAGCGTGTGTAACTATCCTCTTCGTGTGAGATTTCCAGTGCGGGAGGGTAGGTGATAAGAAGCGAACCTCAAGGTGGAAACTAACCTTGAGGTTCGCTTTTCTTGAACGTAGAGACGTCATAGTATGGCGTCTCGAAAATGGGGGAGTGGTCATATAATATTATAAGGAATAATATAGTCGTTGCCCCAATATTAGAGTCATCATCATACCCCCTCCACTGGAGGGGAGGGGGTATGAAATGCAAGTTTGGGTCAACTTCTATATCATTGCCATATTTCATGGTATTGGATTTTCAGATTATGGCGACTCGGAATAGGGAAGATTGCTTCGTATGTGATGGTCTACGGGGGAGACGCCATGATATGACGTCTCTACGTGTGCTGCAAATTTCGTGTGAAGAGAAAATATGTTCTTATGTCAAAATCATAATAAGGATTTTCTTACGCATTGAACTGCACTGGCTTAAATTTTTAGGCGCCGAAAATAGAAAAATAGTAGAATTACATTTTTAACTACTTAATTTTTGCCAACTATACATAGCAAATAAATTAGTACAATAAATAATTATTAAGAAAAGCACTGATTTTCTTGGTGTAACTATAAAATGTTCGTAAATTTGCACTCGCAAAAAGTAGGAAACGCTTGAAACCTGCTTTTTTATACTAATTATCAACCCTACGATGCGTAGGATTTCGCCCCAGCAATGGGCTACGAAAAAAAATAAACTTTAAAACATACATTTATTAA
>JAEIGA010016573.1_pt1 | contig 11206 bp, 8 predicted proteins | sample 9270691 | NCBI WGS metagenome assembly JAEIGA01 (sample SAMN17057246, study PRJNA624740) | gut metagenome | biome: biome; isolation source: fecal sample | host: Bos grunniens | place: China: Xizang | collected 2019
AGCATCTGCTTCTTGGCTTGACACTCCGTCATCCCCGGCTTGACCGGGGATCTCATTTCTGATTCACGCGTGTGGCAGACACTACTTAAATCGGGCGGTACATTTCATTCCGCTACAGACGGCACGTTTGAAAGTGATATGGGAGGTACATGTAAACTGACGATTCCGTTTCCATTGTATTCTTGATTCCATTTTCACTGCACTCGAGATACCATTTTCACTGTATTGGTTGATTCCGGTTACAAGCTTTCGCTTTTCTCCTCTGCCGGTTTGACTGGCTTGCCGGACTTGCCTGCAGTACGTGCAGGAGTCATTGTCTGCGGGACATATCGTCCGGTGCGGATGAAAGCTGAACAAACTGTACCGGCTGTGCATCCTGCTCATCTTCCTTCCTATATTTCTGCTTTGCCTTATAGAAGTTCCAGAACTGTATTTCAAGTTCTTCCAGACGCTTCTTGTGCGAGATCTTATGCTCGGCACAATACTCCTCGATCGAGAGGACTTCTTCACGTGTCATCATAAGCTTTCCTTTTTTATGCAAAAGTAGCGAGCATCGGCCCGCCACAATATGCATTTCATCGGATGCTTACCATTAAATTGATATGGCTATTGAAAAAGCTCGGCAGATGCCGAGCTTTTTCAATGCTATAAGTAATTCTTTATTATTTTAAAGTATCACAGCTAATCGTATTCTTAAACACACGATTTGATGTTGCGATTAAATAGAACTTGAATTCAGTCCCCAAATGTAGACTCGAGTATCAGTAATTCCATTTTCCGCATCAATCGGACATGTCTCTATTTTCACCTCTAAGGAGGCATCTTCTCTGAGCAATCTAATAAATCGTTCGGTAGATCCAAACATAAAATTAAAGAGATCTGCAAGGTCATTTACATAACCCATAATATAAGGTTTAAGTTTATTGGTTAAAATGTCAGCAATGGTTTTGGCTTCTGTGCTTAAGTCTTTCCACTTATTACTTAATAATTCGTGGCCTAAATCTTTTGTAAACAATTCGTAAAAAGGGTCATAAGTTGGAATCTTGTCATCGTAATCATCGTCGTCAAATCGTAATAAGAGACCACTTAATGCTTCACTAGTTAACTGTTTGTGTATTGGATCCTCATATAATATTATAGACTGATTATTGTCGTCAACGTGAATAGGAGCTAACCCGTCGAATGTCAAAGTCTCTTCGGGAAGTCCCATGGTCGCAGTGAGATCTTCGAAGGTCATAGAAGCATTTTTACACATACCACCTAAATAAGCGTCTGCAAATACCGTTGCTTTGATTTCGCTAAGACGCATAGCAGCACGTCCATCCGACCTAGTTGCTGCATAGAAAAATGTTGGTAGCAAACGAATAAACTCTTCTGCCTTACCTCTAATTGTAACGTAGCCTGTTTCAAAAGTTGCAGTTGGCCCATCACCTGTCTTAGATCCTAGAATATATACTTTAACATTTTCGCCATTAATATTCATATCTTCTTCGGTATATGCTCCACCAAACTCAATCATAGTGAACTTTTTTTCCACTTTCTGAGCTATAAAAGTTCCTGTAATCTGTGTGCCCTTATGGTCCTCCAAATTAGTAATTGGCGTTCCAAGCCCAAACTCGATTGGTACCTTCAATGTAGTCTTTTTACCTGCCTCAAACTTGGCATTGCCAGGCATTGTGATAGTTTTCTCTGCTCCGTTAATCTTGAGAGTAATAGACTTGCCTGATGCATCAAATGGTTTAACTGCAAAATATACTTTAGCAGAATTTCCAGTTGGAATACTAACTGTTGACCCTGTAAAGTTTACAATCGCTTTAGATGAGACGTCACTTGTAGGCTCATAAGTAGGCTGGCTTCCTGAAATAGTGACATCGAAATCTCCTACAATAGCTTCTGGAGCAGTAAATTCAATGTTCTCAATTACTACTTCTGTCTCTTTTTGGTTAGCTATTTTATCACCTAAGTTCTGGATCTCAAGCTCAACAAGAGCAAAGAGATGGTTCATAGAGAATTTAGGGCTCTTAGTTATTGCTACGTTATTCAATATACCATACATAGGATAGTTTTCACCAGCTATGTGAGACATAGTAGCTAAGCCGGTCTGGACCTGTATATATCCATCAGACTTCTTTGCACCGATTGTGAGAGTTTCTTTGATAGTATTAATATTATTACCGTTGCTCATAGAAACTTCTTTGTACGGATAAATACAATACCAGTTATTAGTAGATGACAAAACATTATCATGTACTTCTCCTAAGAATCTACCATTGCCATTATATCTGAATTCTTGGTGATTGGTAAATTTCTGCTTTGATTCATCTGTTTCTGAAGCAGGATAGCTATAAAGGAAGATCGCATCCTGTGTTAGGCCATATGTCTTAGCTGTGTATTCATCTACCCAGAATGTTTGGTTGTCCTGAGTAACTGTCTTGGTTTCTACAGTGTTGACATAAACCTCGAAAGGGATTTTGTCTCCTTCTTCCTGAGATGTGATATTCTCGACGATTTCGTCGATAGTGCTTTCTTCCTGATCAGGTGTTACAATCTGCTCAGTACAGTTCGTGAGGGCAAATGCGGATACCAACACCAGCCCATAGGCAAATAAGCGTTTCATGGCTTTTGAGTTTTTAAAAAGTGTTTAATATTTATAATTTATTGTTTTGTTATAATTCTATTTTGTATGTGTAATTGCTTCCTGATGTCCACGCCCCTGTAGTTATGCGCGCGACTTTCTCGTATAAAACAAGATTACCTTGTTCTGCTGGTTCTGTATATTTGATTGCTAGGATAAGAGGGTTATCCTCAGATAGTGTCTCAGGAAATACCAGCAGTTTATTTATGAGAATTCCGTTTCCTTCTTCATCAGTTGTGAAGGCTCCAGTAAATGATGCGTACGGAGATTCAGGGGTAGCCTTTACGCCTTCTAAAAGTAATTCAGATATATTATTACTTAGCTCTTCAGATCTAATGGCACTACTTACTTTGTCGGATATCTCATACATTTCTTGTCTGAATTTTAAATTCCCCGAGATGGACCTATGTATTCCATATATTTTAAGGTCTCTCACCATCTTTTTATTTGCAATGCTTTGTGCAGATTGCTTAATATTAAGTATGGCAAAAGCGTGATTGAAATTCAAGTCAACGGATGATGCATTCTCATTACTATTATCTATATTCCGGAATGCATACATTAAATCGATTTGATTTTCTGCCAGATCAAAGCCACTATCATCAAAATCAAGAGTTAGCACATTTACATAATTGACATCTTTCCCGTCAGAGCCGATTGCGACCGAGGATGATGATACAAACGTTCCGATAACGTCACTCTCTAACAAATCAGTATCAGGGAGTACGGCCGCAAATGAATAATATCCCCTAAACCAGTTTTTTTCATCATTATATATCCAGGCGTCCTTTGACTCTGCATTACTCGGAGTAAACATGCCATCATAGTTCTTGTCAATTGCTAAAACAGCTGTTCCGTTTGTGCCAAACACAGCTTCATCCCCATCATTGTTATAATATGAATTGTCTGCAGGATCGTTCTTCCAACTTCCCCACACACGGAAAGCATTCTCATACATATCTCCCACATTGGAAATTGTAGCTTTGGTTATGTCTGGCCACTTATCCTCTGATGTGGAAAATACTATAGGCCTTGCATTCTTGTTCTCAATTTGCATTTGCTCCCTTTGACAAGATGCCAATAAGAGCATAAAAAGAACAAGAAATAAAGAGAAGTATGTTTCTTTACAGTTAGTCATTATTATCTGTATACTATTCTTTTGGAGCCCGGGAGGGCGGTCAGGCCCGCCCGGACTATAGATCATGGAGTATGTTACTTTAGCCTACGATTGGAGTAAGGGTGAAATAACCGTTTCCTTCGTTTGGCTTAGCGCCGCTCTGTACTTCATCAAAGTGAGGAACCCACTCATCAACCTTCACGTCGAACTCGATTGAGTAAGTTGAGACCTTGAAGATGAATGTATATGACTTGCCTGCTGCGAAGTTCCAGTTGTCAAGAGATACTCTTGCGATCTGTGGGTCAGCGTCAGTAAGCTGGTAGTGTACCTCGATATATGCACCTGGGAGGGTCTCGCCAGCAATGTACTGCACGTTGCCATCCTCGTCAAGAGATGGAGTAACACCGTCAGCCTCGTATACCAAGTGCTTAGCCTGCTGTGAAGGCATAATCATCATATAACGGTTGCTTGCATCAGAGTTGACAATTGGGTCACCTGTAGGAGCTGATGGAGTCTCAGGCTCAGTCGGCTCCTCTACTGGAGGCTCTGGGTTCTCTGGCTCCTGAACTTCTCCGCTATCCTCTCCACCTGTTGTGTCATCACCTGTAGTATCATCCTCACCTTCTTCTGTTATCTCATCCTGAGATGCTGCATAGATTCTGTTTGCGAAGATGTCTGTAGGGACCTTGCTACTTGTTGTTGAGAAGTACTCAAATCCAGGGAAGAATGTATACTCCTCCTGGAAAGGATCTGTCTCTGCGACGTTAGGAGTGATCACGCCCTGGCCCTTGAGGTCTACCTTACCAGTGGTAGGGAACTTACCGATGAGCTTAATCTCCTGGATCTTGATCTCTACATCGTCAGTGTCCTGGTTAGCTACAACCTGGAAGCCAACTCTTGAAAGGAGGTGCTTGAAGTTGATAGTCACAGGAGCTGCCTCTGTGTTCTCGCTGAGACCCTGGTTTGGAAGGAAAGGAGCAACGAGGAGGTCCTTCTGATCAGCTACAGCTGAAGGCACAGTGTAAGTGAACTTAGTGTAAGACTGCTCTGCTGGGTGCTGAGACTTTTCGTTTCCAGCTACAGTTTCGTCGACATCCCAAGTGATGTTATCCTTCACATTGAGACCCCATGCTGCAAATGCAAGTTTGCGGCTTGTAGTGTGGTCTGGCCAGTAAACTACGCCGTCGTAGTCCCAGTAACCATCTTTTGCCTCGATCTCCTCTGTCTCTGGATTCTCCTCAACTGGGCCTACCCAAGTAACAACCTTGTCCATATAGGCTGTCGAGGTACCGACAGAACCTACTGGTACGTAGGTGTCTGTTCCATTGTAAACCTGCTCACCTGGTTCTGGTGTGCCTGTCTCTGGAGTGATGTAGTTGTGGAGGAAGGCATAAACCTGGAATCCACCACCTGCAGCGAGTTCACGCTGAACGTATTTAAGGTCAGCTGACTCAGCCTTTGTGAGAGGAGTCTTGCCTACATAAGTAGAGAACTTGATCTCTCTGCCGCGGCCAGGCGCCTTGACAACTTCGCTCTTAGTACAGCCGATTGCGACTGTGGCAAGAGCTACAATGAAAAATAGAATCTTTTTCATAATAGTGTGGTTTAGTTGATAATAAATTATTTAATAGTATTGATATTGTCATTTGTATTATTGTTGCCGTCGATATTGGTGTTCCAATCATCAGACATTGTGGCATCAAACTCAATAGAAGCAGTAGATATCTTAAGAATAAATTCATAAGACAGTCCAGCTGTAAAGTTCCAGTCGTTGCCAAGCGGCAATACAGCAGTATTTGGAGATTCCTCACCAGTAAGCTGATAAACAACTTCGATTGAAGCGTTTGACTGCGGGCCAGGCATAATCATCATATAGCGATTGTTCACGTCACGAGCGTAAATTGGCTGTGGACCTATTGGATCATCTTCGGTACCTGTAACGCATTCACTACTGTTAATGACAAATGGATCATCATCTTCAGCAAACAAACTATATTCATAGTGATGTGCGTTATTACCTGATGTTATAGGAGATATTGATGGTGCTGACAATGTAAGGTCAACGTGACCGGTTTTAGGGAATACTCCGCGAAGTTTGACGCTAGAGATGGTTATTGCGGCATCAGAAGAATGTGTTGCCAAGACTTTAAAACCTACTCGGGAGAGCAGATGCTTGAAACTCAATGTCACCTGAGTATCCTCGCCGTTCGTTGCGCCAGATATAACATCTAAACCTGTAGCAACAAGATCGACTTGTGACGCAACATTCTGATTTACCGTAAAATCAAAACCCGTAGATGTCTGAGTGGTGCTGTTAATGCAATTGTCTGCAGCAAGATTGTAGGCGACAAAGGCAAGTTTTGATGTTCCAGGCCAATAAACGACTTCTGAAACTCCACCAACCTTATATTCCCAAGATGTTGTTCCGTAAACCAAGCTACCGTCCATAAAAGTACTTCCAAACTCTGGGGCGTTAGTTTCCTCGTCACACATAAAGGAATAAATGTGCGCTCCTCCAGAGGCTCCTTTCATCTGGTCGATGTCCGTGTTCAGAGCCTTTGTCACAGGAGTCTTGCCAACGTAAGTGTTGAAGACGATTAAGCCATTGTACATTTCAGGCGTGTCTATAAGTCCGCTTTCTGTACAAGCTGTTGCTGCCATAATTAAAGCAGCTGCAGATAAGATAAATCTGTTCATAGTGCGATAATTTAATTGTTTATACTTGTTTAAATTCTGGAACCCAGGCGGGTGGTCAAGCCCTCCTGGATTATTATGGATATTATTGTCTTGGAATGTTTGTGTCTGATACGTTTGTTGGCCAAGTGGTAACTGCACCTGAGAACTCGATCTTATCTGTTGATAATCTCATTATGAACTCATATGCTTTTCCTGCTTCAAATGTCTTGAAAGAATCATAATTGCTCATACTTGACAATGCAATAGGGATTGTCTGAGGCTGTGCTCCTTCAAGCTGATATGTGACTTCCAATTGAGTAGGTTCACCACCAGGAATAATCATCATATAACGATCATTTGCATCTGCGCCGTCTTTGTCAGAAGGAACACCATTAGTTGCTGACAAAACTTTATTTGGATAGATTCCGTAACCAGTATTAGGGACGTTGTTAATTATATAACAGTCATATGATATTGCAGTCTTTCCATCTTGATTATAATTGGTGGCAAAGAATGAGTATGTCATCTCCTTACCATTGTCAACTGGTGATATGTATGGCTTGCCGTCTTCACCAACAGCGGTTAGATCTACACTACCCTGTTCGAAAAATTTACCTGTTAGTTTGATGCTTTTAATTGTGACATTGACGTCATTAGTTTGGGTTGTCTGAAGTGTGAATCCGATTCGTGAAAGCAGGTGCTTAAAATCGAGGGATACAACAGTGCTGGATGTAACGCTTTGTGTTACTGGAACTGCCACAATCAAATCCTTCTGATCTAAAGTGTTCGCTGGAACTGTATATGTGAAATTTTTGTAACTCCCTGATGTGGAAGGGGTAAAGTGCTCTGAGGCGTTGAGACCATATGCTACAAATTGTAGGTTGCCTGAGTCTGGCCAATATTTCTTGCCGCTATAGCTCCACGATGCGCTGAATTCGTTAACCTCAGTTGTTGTGGGATCATCTAATCTCATTGATTCACACCAGACAGCTTTACTCATATACGGTGATGCATAATCAGCATTCTGAAAAGCATTAACCTGGAATACAGGGTAGTTCTCGCCGAGGTTTTCCCCAAGGGTTTCGATGGTTACTGACGAGGCCTTTGTTGCTGGCGTTTTGCCAGTATAGGTGTCAAACTCAATCGAAGCCAGTTGCTTTTCTGGCACCTCGATCAATCCACTCTTGGTGCAGCTAGAAGCTAGCACAATGAGTCCCATCATTATATATAGATTCTTTTTCATATTATGTCAAATTAAAGAATGGATAATGTCTATTTAAAGTTAGATCGTAGGAGTAACAGGATAATTCTTATCAATCGGAACTGTCTCTGGATTAGTCTCGTCTCCATTGTTAGGGTCCCAAATATTTACGTCCACCTCAAAACCTACTAACTGTGTAGAAAGGGTAAATACGAACTCGTAAGCTTTTCCAGGTTCAAATCTGAAGTTTCCAATTGGTATGTTGACCTCTTGCTCTTCTGCATTTGCCAACTGATATACCACCTTAAGGCTCGCATTGTCAGCATCCTGTGGCATGATCATCATGTATCTGTTGTCAAAATTATTAGACGTTGAGGGGAGTAAGTCGCTATCACTTACGCTGGCCGGGTTAAAGGTTGCGCCAGGAGCAAAACTGTAGTTATTCCAAATAGGAGCAGCTGTTGTTGATGATGTGGTTATGAAGCCAGGGCGGGAATCACCGGTGGTACTACCCAGTGTATAATCTGAATCAAAGAGAGAATACGTTACCTGAGTGCTTGTTTTCTTTGCGGGGTAAAATTTATAAGAGACAGTTCCGTTTGAAACTGTAACAGCCTTTGTAAGGTAGTACGTAGCAGTTCTTATAAAGTTACTAGACATTGAGATATTCTTAATCGCCATCTTTATACCAGCATCTCCTTCTGCTTTAACCTTAAATCCGACCCTTGAGAGTACATGGTACATCTGGACAGGAATTCTGCCATTATCGCTAGACCTGTCCTTGTCCTGTATGATTGGACTAATTACCAAATCTTTTTGATTTGCTACTTCAAGAGGAATCGTGTATGAGAATGCAGTATAATTACCAGATGTTCTTTTAAAAATATCATCTGTGTTGTCCAATGCTGTTCCTGTGTTGACATTGAGTCCATATGCAACAAAAGAGAGCTTTTTACCTTCCGGCCAGTACATAGCATCATCATAACCCCAAACCTTATTTCCTGCATCATCTACATCGTAAACCTTCTGACCGTCCTCCCCAAGCGTAGATGCCACATAAACTTTCTTGTCTAAGTAAAAGCTTGTTGTATCTATGCCTTTATAGTTGCCGTTTTCAATTACACCTTGAACGAATCCTGTCACTCGGAATCCTGCATCGTAGAGGTGTTCTGTTTTAACTTCTGATGCCTTTGTTACAGGGGCTTTTCCTGTGTAAGGTTCAAAGCTGATAGGTGCATCATACGTCTGAGGAGATTCAAGAATCCCGCTCTTTGTACAACCGATAGCAAATGCGGCTAGAGCGATTGTTATAATGAAAAACCTTTTCATATTAATCTAACTTATAATTGTTTATATTAATTCAATTGTATAGAACTATATACAAGACTTATTCAACATCTGCTCCGGAATAATCGGCATCACTGACTGAGAATTTTGTCCTGAATGTTTGTGGAGTACTGTATGATACTATGCCGGCTGTTGTATTCTTAACATAAGCACATACTGTGTAAGATGTATATGATTCCAAGCCGGTAATTGTATAATTAAAAGCAGATGCAGTAACTTCGGCAATGCTATCAGCTATTGTAGGAGTTTTGGTGCCTTTAACCCAGCAGAAGCCGTATTCATCCATAGTTTGGCTGCAAGTAGCAGAAAGGGTCGCCCCGTCAAAAGTTATATCAGCTTCAGTAATTGTATTCAGAGTGACCGAAGCATACGTTGTAAACTTAGGACATTCATCAGAGTAGTAAGTATAGTTATTGCCGATTTTTGAATAAGCACAATATTCATATGTGGTGTTTGGGGATAATGAATTGATAACAACCTCGTATGTTCCTTTGCTTGTAGCAGATGTATGAGCAGTAAGTGTTGCGTCTTCCCATTCGACTTCGCTTTCAAATACTCTACAAGCCACTCCTACTTCATCAAACCCTACTTTATTCACTGTAAGTGCGAATGTGGCTGAGTTAGTAGTTGCTATTGTTCCAAAGAGTGTTATGTCGTCTTGTGGTGTAGGTGTAACAGGACGTGTAATAGTGTTGCCGTCAGAAGGTTCGTCCCAACCAGTTTCCTCAATTTCAACATTGAATGTAATTGCTGATGTGGAAAGTTCTAGAATGAACTCATATGCCTTGCCTGGAAGGAACTCGAGCCCAACTGGCAATTCAATACGGGATCTCTTATCAGAAGAGTCACCTATTGTATATGTCACATCGATATAATGATCATCTCCAGGCTGTATAGCATGAGGCATGATCATCAAATAGTTGCTGGAACTAATGGATGTTGCGTCGCTTGCTCCAGTAGCAAATGTAGCAGGAGACGCAATATAATTGTAAGTTATACTTTTTTTATTAATTGGCTCCACTTCCTGTGGCGTAGTCTGAGTTAGAGCCGGTATCTCAGATTCTTTAGCTGAAGTTAAGTCCAAAATACCTTCAGTATACATTCTACCAGAGAAAGACAGGCTCTTGATTACAACTCTCCTCTCTGGACCTATAGTTTTGAGCTGAAATCCGATTCGTGAGAGAAGATGATGAAATATCAAATTTACTTTTCCATTGTCGACTTTCTCAGTGTTATTGAGTGATAGATCTCCCTGGAAAGAAGTTGCGAGAAGGTCTACTTGGTTGCCAATGGCTGCTGGCACTTCGAATCTGAATGCCTTTTTGTCAGTATTGTTTAGCCAAGTGAATGAAGGATCATCTGAAGTAGAAGCAGTCTTGTCTACTCCAAGATAAGCGTTTGCGCTATACGCGGCCATAGAAAGGGTTGTGGTGCTTGTCTTAGGAGGCCAATATACGGCAGTTCCCTGATCATAAGCCCAACTCTCAGATTCAGGCACATAGTTTACATGCTTGTCGTTAATGTACACCTTAGTAGTTGTTGTGGTGCCATTAAGTGTAGTGCTGGTACCATAGAGATTAAAACCTCCAGCATTTCCGAGAGCTGTCGGTGAGGCTATCTCAGTAGCCTTAGTCACCGGTGTCCTACCCGTGTAAGGGTTGAAAGAAATCTCAATGTTCTCGAGATCCGGAGTCTCAAGCACAGCGCTCTGAGTGCAGCCAACTAATACTGCAGCAAGTGCGGTTAGTGAGAAGAAAAATCTTTTCATAATGTTTGTAGTTTAATTGTTTATATTGTTTGTTTTCTATTTATTTCTCTGTTTACCAGTACTCTATCTCCTCTTCCTCCTTGAACAGCTCGTACTGTTTGATCAGGACTGAGATTTCCGGGTCGAGGTTGCCTCGGTGGCGGTAGCTGTAGTCCTGTTCTACGGAGTTCAGGTAGCATTGGACTGCGTCCTGGACTCGGCCGATGCGGGAGTAGATGATCGCCAGGATGTAGTTCACCTGCGGGGTCCTTTCCTCCGGCTTGATCGGTTCGAGGATCTGGAGGGCTGTCAGGTTGCGGTCCAGGCCGACGAAGGCGACGGCGGCGTTGTAGTCCTCATATGGGCCGAGAAGGGCGATCGCTGTGTGGTAGTCCATATCGGCGAGGGCCTGGAGGCCGCGGGCGTAGGTGCTGTCCACTGTGGTGGTGTGGATGGTGTCCTTGACCATACCCTTTCGGTGCA
>JAEIGA010016574.1_pt1 | contig 11206 bp, 7 predicted proteins | sample 9270691 | NCBI WGS metagenome assembly JAEIGA01 (sample SAMN17057246, study PRJNA624740) | gut metagenome | biome: biome; isolation source: fecal sample | host: Bos grunniens | place: China: Xizang | collected 2019
ACCGTTCAACATGCAGTTCCTCGCAAAGGACAACTATATCAAGGTAATCGAGTGTAACCTCCGTGCTTCACGAAGCTTCCCATTCGTGTCGAAGGTTCTTAAGATCAACATGATTGAGCTTGCAACCAAGGCAATGCTCGGCCTCAAGCCTTCCGCTCCTCGCAAGTCTGCATTCGACCTTGACTATGTAGGTATCAAGTCATCACAGTTCTCGTTCTCACGTCTCCAGCAGGCAGACCCGGTTCTCGGTGTGGATATGCACTCGACAGGTGAGGTTGGATGTCTTGGTGACGACTTCAACGAGGCGCTCCTTAACTCGATGCTCTCGGTAGGATATGAGATTCCTAAGAAGAATATCCTGATTTCTTCAGGTAACCCGCTCCAGAAGGCCGACCTCCTCAATGCATGTAAGCTTCTCCATGAAAGAGGATACAAGCTCTACGGTACAGAGGGTTCAGCTAAGTACCTCTCGGAGAATGGAGTACCTACAGAGCGCGTCATCTGGCCTAACGAGGCACAGGATCCGGAGCTTGCAGGCAAGTACAAGCAGGCGATGGAGATGCTCGCCAACAAGGAACTTGACCTGGTGATCAACATCCCTAAGAACTTCTCTCACAAGGAGCTCACAAACGGATACTACGTTCGCCGTGCAGCTGTCGACTACAACATCCCGCTGATTACAAATGCGCGTCTGGCAACTGCCTTCATCCGTGCATTCTGCGCAATGTCAATCGATGACATCCAGATTAAGAGCTGGGATCAGTATTAATAGATTATTCTGATTAAAAGTCTGCTCCATACACCTTGGAATTCAAAGGCGAATGGAGCAGATTTTTTATATATCTGTCTAATTGCTGCGACATCTGCTGCGGCTGACGACAATTACACCACCAAATACCATTACGGCAGCAAGAACTTTCTGCCATGTAAGGAGGTCCATGCCGAGAATAATACTCAAAACCGTTGCAATGATCGGTTGGATGTAACTGTACATGCTTACGAGCGTCGGCCTGATCAACTTCTGACCCAAAGGGATGAGGAAATAGCTTATGAATGTGGCGAAGACAACCAGATAACCGAGTTCCCATAGTTGAACAGAAGGTATCTGTGTCCAGCCAAAACTGAAAACTTCGCGAAATGAGAAAGGCAGGCCCATCAGGACTGAAAAGAGAAAGATCCATTTCATGAAGGTCACTACAGAATATTTCTGAATCACAGGTTTGAATATGCCGAGGTATAGCGAGAAACTTAGACTGTTGAGCAACATCAGAAACAGTCCGGTCAAGGTGCTTTCTCCGGATGCTCCGTCATGACTGGTATTTGTGAATATCAGGAAAAGGATTCCTGCCAGACTCAATGCCACACCGCCTGTCTTCTGCCAGCTGAGTGGCTCTTTCAACACAATAGCTGCAATGAACATTGTATAGATAGGAGACATTGCGCTCATTATTGAGCAGTGCATCGGCGTAACATCAGGAATTGCTATCAGGAATGTAAGCTGGGTAGCAAAATATCCAAGGAATGCGGCGCCGAAAATCTTGATGAAATCTCTGGCTTCCACTTTTTCTCGTGCCTGAAACATTGAAATGATCCAGAACAATGCGCCTGCTCCCAATGCCCTTATTGTAAACAGAGCCATAGGGGAGACCAGGTGTCCGCCAGTAAGGTCCTTGCATACTATTATGTTTATGCCGAATATCGCATATGCTGCAAAGCAGGCAAGATGTCCGACCAATCTATTTCCCTTTTCCATATCTGTTACTGATGAGACTGCAAATTTAGAAATACTCATGTAGATATGACAATTATTCGGGATATTTCATCAAAGGCATGGATGTTGACTTTCTCACAACACAATAATTTTAAAATTGTTAGTGTTATGAGAAGAATTATGTTAGTAGTGTCTATGGCGGTTGCATTGGCAGCCATGACAGGATGTAAGGAAAATGCCGGATATAAGGCTGAAAGACAAGCGATGGATGAGCATATGAGACAGGAACGCAAGTTCATGGATCAGGCAATCAAGGATCACAGCCCTGATGTGCAGAGAGTGGATCTGATTGACAGCACTGTTGTGTATACTCATATATATGATGGCATTATCGATATAAAGGCCTATACATTCAGCGGAAACACATGTGTTGAAGTAGAGAGAGTGTACACATTCCCTAATCAGATGATGGCGCTTCGTCATTATAGGAATGCGATAGAGAAGGCTGAATTATATGATAACATCCAGCTCTTCAATAATCAGGTGAAATATGATCTGAAGCAACAGCAGCACGAACTTGAGACCAAGGGCTTGTCCAAGGAACAGCTCAAAGCCAAATTCGATGCCCAGATTGAGAAAGCCAAAGCCGACCTGAAGAAGCACCACGCTAAGAAATAAATTAGTTTTCTATAAAAGTGGCACCGGTCACCTGCAGGTGACCGGTGTCACTTTTTACATATCATCTTCCTGCAGATACTGCAGCAGTTCTTCATTGGATTTTCTCTTGTTCATCCTGTTCTGAAGGATCTCCATTGCCTCTATGCAGTTCATGTCTGCCAGGAATTTGCGCATAACCCAGATGCGGTTAGCAATGCCAGGGGAGTAGAGAAGATCGTCTCGACGGGTACTTGAAAGTGTAACATCGACAGCAGGGAAGATGCGTTTGTTAGCAAGTCTGCGGTCAAGTTGAAGTTCCATGTTACCTGTTCCCTTGAACTCCTCAAAGATCACCTCATCCATCTTTGAACCTGTCTCCGTGAGAGCTGTAGCTAGGATTGTAAGCGAACCTCCGTTCTCAATGTTACGTGCTGCGCCGAAGAATCTCTTTGGCTTGTGGAGGGCATTTGCATCGACACCGCCGGAAAGCACCTTTCCTGATGCTGGCTGAACAGTATTGTAAGCACGTGCAAGGCGTGTAATAGAGTCAAGAAGGATAACTACATCATGACCGCACTCGACCATTCTCTTGGCCTTCTCCAGAACCATGTTGGCCACCTTGACATGTCTTTCGGCAGGTTCGTCGAATGTTGAAGCGACGACTTCGGCCTTTACGCTGCGTGCCATATCAGTAACCTCCTCAGGGCGCTCGTCTATAAGCAATACAATCATGTATACCTCAGGATGATTGTCAGCGATAGCATTGGCGATTGACTTCAAAAGCATTGTCTTACCGGTTTTGGGCTGCGCTACGATAAGTCCGCGCTGTCCCTTTCCGATAGGCGTGAACATGTCCACTATACGGCAAGAGATGTCGTTATGACCGTTTCCAAGCAGATTGAACTTCTCGTCAGGGAAGAGTGGCGTCAAGAAGTCAAACGGAATTCTGTCTCTGATGAACTCAGGAGTGCGTCCGTTGATGAACTTGATCTTCACGAGAGGGAAGTACTTGTCACCAGCCTTAGGAGGTCTGATCTCACCTGTCACAGTATCACCTGTCTTGAGTGCATGCTGCTTGATCTGATATTGCGAAACATAAATATCATCAGGTGAATTAAGATAGTTATAGTCTGATGAACGAAGGAATCCGTAACCCTCAGGTAGAATCTCAAGAACACCAGTTGCCTCTACAACGCCCTCAAACTCAGGCTGCTGAGGTGCCTGTGGCTGCTGAGGTTTCTGCTCGCGAGTCTGATTCTCAACCTTTGGTTTCTCCTGTTTTGGGACATCCTGGGTGTTAGCTTCATTCACAGGTTCTGCTGCTGCATGCTGTTGCCCCTTCTGGATCCTTGCACGTTTCTGCTTTGGCTGTTTTGGATGTACCTCAGCTTTTTTCTCAATCTTTTCCTCCTCCTTCTTTTCAACAGGAACTGTTTCCTCTGCAGGCTTGACCTCTTCTGTTTTCTCAGGAGCAGGAAGCTCCTTCACTTGATTTTCAGGAGTATTCTGCTTCTTTGTCTTCCTGCCGCGCTTTTTCTGTGGCGCCGAAGCTTCGGGGGTCTCCTTCTTTTCAGCCGCTTCTTTCTTTTCAGGCTCTTCCGCCTTTATTTCAGGCGTTTCTGAGACCTTCTCCTTCTTTGGCCTGCCACGTTTCTTTCTTTCGGGCTTTTCCGGCGCATTCTTGGCGTCTACTGCTGCTGCATGGTCAAGAATTGCATAGACAAGTTCGTCTTTCTCCATTTTCTTGTAGCCCTTGACATCAAGGCTGGAAGCAATCGAACGGAGCTGCTCGACGTCCATTTCCTTAAGATCGTTCTTATTGTGCATAATATAAGTGAATGATTAAATAATTTCCAATAATGGATATATGTACGGGAGAGTTATTGCAAAATGCTTGCAAAAAGAAATGTACGAGTGCGAAAAACGCACTTTGAAATACAAATATAAGAAAAAAATGCAAAACTTCGATGAAGTCCTGCATTTTTTGTATCTAATTTTAGAATGCGTTGTCCATGTAGCTGTTGCTCTTCTTGAATCTCAGGAGGTCCGCAAGAGCTGCTGCCTTAGCCTGTATTCTGAAACTCCAGCTCTGCCATTTACCTGTAGGCACCCATGAAACATTGATGTTGAAGCAGTGCATGTCGTAAGTTGCACTCAACTGTGTCGCTCCCATCTTCATCGCCATAAGGTCGAAGTTGGTGCTGAGCTGCATTGACAACCTTTGGGTCAGCTTTATGTTTCCACTCATACCCAAGGTCTGCGTATAATTCTTGACCTTGGTCATCTTTTCGTTTGCATACTGGTATGTCGGCCTGTAATTGAACGAATAGTTGAAATTGACGGACCACGGAACATTCGGATTCATATAATAGAGGTAACCTCCTGGAATATATTCGCCTGTAATAGGATGGTAATATATTCTTGTATAGTGGTCTGCAGGATTGCCTCCAGCCTGTTTGCTTCCGTCGTTTCCATTAATCTTTCCTTCTCCGGAAAGAGAATATGAAAGTGATACTGTAGCGCTATTGAGTCGCAGAAGTCCTTGTCCCTGAGTAATTGCAAACTTATTTACCCTGACCACTCTCTTGTCCTGTACCTCCATTGCATACGGGTCAAAGTTCATGTTTCCGTTGATACCGAGCTTGCCGAAGATCGAGGTGTTCATTGTCACACCTACATTGCTCATGTTGAACTGCTCAGCAAGGAAGTTGTATCCTGTAGTGAAGTTCAGGTTGTCGATAAGCTTGATCTTCTTGGTTCCGGTTCCTGTAGTATCCTTAAGGTCGCGTACCTTTGCCTCGAAGTTGTTGCCAAGAGACAGGTTAAGGCTGGCTGTCTTGCCTTTTCCAGGATATGATCCCACATTTCCAGCGTAGATGTTGTAATCCTGAGCCTGCGGCTTTCCGCTCTTGTCAATGTAGGTGAGTGTCCTCCATCCGTTGAAATGTGTTCCCTTCTCAGGACTGAAAGAGGCAGAAACTGAAGGAGTTACAACATGACGTATTGCCTGTAGCTTCCTGTGTTTGCCAAAGTTGAACATACCATACAGTCGCGTACTCATGGAGATGCTTCCGGAGTAGTTATGCGTAGCTCCGAATGTACCGAATGCCTTTCCTTTTATGTCTTCAACTCTTCCAGAGTCAGGATTATATTCCTTCTCGGTCTTTCTGAAGAACCAGTTCATGCCGTATGATACACTAGGAGTGACATTTATGTACTTCAAAAGCGTGAAGTTCGGAAGACCGATCTGGAAGTTATGTGTCATACCGTTCTGGAACTTGTCCCAGAAACCGGGCTTGTTGAACTCGGAAGCCTTGAAGTTGATCTTGTTCTGGAATGAGGTGTTGTATCCGAGAGAGAACTTTTCATAGAATCTCTCCTTTCCGACTCTGTTCTTTCTCTTGAAAGGATAGAAACGGCTTACAGACAAGGTAAGGTTAGGAAGAGTGAACGAATATGAACTGTCTCGTGAGTTCTGGCTATGCAGGGCATTCAGAGACAGATTGATCTTACCGTTCCAGTTTCTCGAATATGAGATTGAAGACGATATCTGGTTCTGAAGGGCTTCGTTCAAGGAAGTCGAGTTGTATCTGTTGTTCTGAGGACTGGAGAAGTTCACTGAGGCAGTGAAGCTTGTTCCGGGGCGGGCCTTGGCATCCTGTGAATGCGACCACTTTACACCGAAGTTTCTAGCCTGCTGGAAATCCGCGCTTCCCTTTTCTCCTATCTGGTCGTTTGAGTATGTAAGCGAGAAACTACCGTTGCACTTGTAGTTTACCTTATATCTTGAGTTAAGGTCCACAGCCCATGACCCCAGAGTGTATATATCGGCAGTAAGCGCGATGTCAAAGTAATCACCGATTACAAAGTACAGACCCGCATCCCTCATATAGAAACCTCGCTTGGTCTCCTCGCCGAAGGTAGGGAAGAGGATACCTGTAGCTCTGTCAGGGCGTTTCGGGATGAATCCGAAAGGTAGGCCGATCGGTAGCGGAACGTCGGCAATGACAGGATATGCCGGTCCGAAGACCGTCTTCTGAGATGGTTTGGTCATGACTTTGGCCGCCGTCAGGTGGAGATAATAATGCGGTTCATCGCAGTCGCAGACGGTATATTTGCCATGGGTCATGTTAATCGAACGGTCCGGCATCATCTTGATGTTCTGGCCATGCAGGATACCGTCCTGCTCCTGGGTCACCATGTTCGTGATCCTTGCTTTCTGCGTATTGAAGTTATACCTGACCTCTTCCATGGTGTAGGATTTCTGCCCCTGTTCCATTACAGGCATACCCTTGATTACGCCGGTGGTGTCTTTTGTTCCGCGCGCAAAGAGAGTACCTGTCTTAAGGTCATACTCCATGTAGTCAGCAGTAAGCTTCATGTTTCCGTAGGATACGCTTACGTCGCCATAATAATAGATCATCTGCTTGCCGTTGCTGAAATCCTCGATAATCGAGTCTTTTGCAACTGTAAATGCAGGAGATCCAAGCGAACTTTTGTGCAGCATCTTGAGTGAGTCTGCCGACTTGATCGAATCTGCTTTGTGTAGTGAGTCACGGACAAATCTCAGTGAGTCAGATATGACAGGAAGTGCGACAGAATCGAGCACATTCTCCAGGTCGCCCTTGGTCCTGCGCAAACGTCTGTCACGTCTGTCCTCTTGTGAGGAAAGCGTAAAAGAACTGAGTACGAGCAGAATAAAAACTGCAAGTCCCCATTTCTCCAACACCTTTCTTGTCATACCTTTATTATATAGTGACATTAACTGATAGTCCTATCTTTCCTAATTTCTAAGTTTTTGCTAATTTTGCAAATCGCAAATTTAGAACATATTTTCAATTAATACAAAAATGAGTATGTCGATGACCTCTAAATTCAATTTAATTGCCTCGATTGTTGCCGCTGGTCTGGCTCTCATTCCGACCGCTTTGTCTGGGCAGACATCCAAGAAAGATCTCGGACTCAATACGGTTGTGATCGATCCCGGACATGGAGGTAAGGATCCAGGAGCTCTGGGGCAGAGTTCATCTTCACATGAGAAGCATATCGTTCTGTCGATCTCCAAGCTTTTCGGGCAGAAAATAAAGGACGCATATCCGGACGTCAAGGTCATATATACACGCTCTACCGACAAGTTCATAGGTCTTCATGACCGAGCCATGGTGGCAAGAAATAATAATGCAGATCTTTTCATCTCAGTCCATTGCAACAGTAGCAGCAGCAAGTCAGCATATGGAAGTTCCGTACATATCCTCGGCCAGAAATCTGACAGAAAGACTAACACGACTGACTATTTTGAACGTAATATGTCTGTTGCACAGCGTGAGAATGAGGTGATTGTGATGGAGGAGGGATATGAAACGAGATATACTCATTTTGATCCTGAAACCCCAGAGGCATATATTGGATATGCTCTGCAGTGGAAGGCGCATTACGAGAGCAGTCTGTTATTTGCCGCAGAAGTAGTGGAAAACCTTATGGTCAAGCCACTTCAGGCTCGTAAGATAGCTATTGACCAGGATATCTTCCAGGTCCTTGTTGAAGCGAATATGCCAGCTGTGCTTCTGGAGCTTGCATTCATCAGCAATCCGACCGAATACAAGTACCTCTCATCGAAGGATGGACAGGAGGCTATAGCGGAACGTCTCTTCCAGGCTTTCAGGGCCTATAAGACCCAGTATGACATGTCGCTCAATATTGATGTCCGGGAACCGGTCGAGGCTTCATCATCTGCAACAGTTTCGCAGGATCAACCTGAAAAGGATAAGAATAAAGAAGGACTGACATCATTTTACACAATTCAGATCATGAGCGTGGCGAAGCTTTTGAAGGATGGAGATCCCGCATTGAAGGGGTTGAAAACTGAGGCTTACCTGCCGGCAGGAACATCTACCTATAAATATATTGTAGGTAAGTTCAAGACCAGAGAGGAAGCGAAGGCTGAACTTTCAAAGGTGAAGGCAGCTTTTCCTCAAGCATTTATCATATATATAGATAATAAATAGATCGAAATGAAATATTCAAAGGAATTCAAGATCGGCGTATTTGTCGTCGTTGTGCTTACCGCTTCTTTTTTTGTGATAAACTATCTTCGTGGAAAGGATATCTTCAACAAAGAGATAGAAATCGTATCGCAATATGAGAATGTGGAAGGCCTCGTAGAATCTGCTCCAGTATTCATCAAAGGTTATAAGGCCGGAAAGGTTACTGAAGTTGCATACCGACCTGAGGTGGAACTGTTCAAGGTTACATGCTCCGTCAAGAAGGAGTTCAGGATTCCGTCCGATTCAAAGATGACCATTTATGCTGTCGATATCATGGGCGGAAAGGGTGTGAAGATCGATCTGGGCACTTCATCTGAATATGTGGAAGATGGCGGAGTGCTTGTTCCGTCATTTGAGGTCGGACTTCTTGATGGGCTTGCCGCTGGAGTGGAGCCATTGATGGCTAAGGTGGGAAATACCCTTGACAGCCTTTCTGTGACAGTGGCTGGCATCAATGCCATGCTTTCCGAGGCAAATAGGGCATCTCTGACAAGAACATTAGCTCATCTTGAGAAGACTATGGGCAGCGTCAGCGGAATTGCACGCATGGTTGACGGAAAGTCTGAGGAGATTTCTGCATTTATTGATAATCTTGAAATACTTTCAGGCAAGCTTGGTCTGATGGTTGAGAAGGTTGATACTCTCGTAGGTGGAGCTTCAGATGTAATGCATACATTGAACGAATCAGATATAGAAGGGGTCGTATCATCATTCAGGGAGCTTCTTGAAAATATCAACGACCCGGACGGAACTATAGGGAAACTTCTTGTAGATGGGTCAGTATATGACTCAGTTGATGAACTTTTGACTGATGTAGATATGTTAGTGAGAAAAATTCAGGAGAATCCTAAGAAATATCTAAAGATTTCGGTCTTCTAATGCGTTACAAACAAGGTTATCAACATTTTAGTACATTGGAATAATTCCAAATTGTTAACGTAGTAGAATACAGCTGATTACAGGTTTTCTGTAATTGTAACAGCTTGTGTATTAAGTAGTTAGCTAAATGCTATAGATGTGTATATTTTAAATTTGCCTGTCAAATAAAATTAAAAAACAATAGAAAAAAATATTTTTTATAACTTTTTTTTCAGCCATCTTTGTACCCGAAATCAAGAATACCCCCTGAAACCTATATTTCGGATACATGACAAGCGAAAGACACATATCTGTATGGAACAACTGCCTTAACTTTATAGGGCAGAACATCGATCCAAAGCAGTTCGCAGTGTGGTTCAGGCCGATCAAGCCTGTATCGCTAGAAGATGCGACGCTTCTGGTCGAGGTTCCTTCTGAGTTCTTCCGCGAGTATCTGGAGGATGCATATCTGGATATCCTTAAAGCTGCCCTCAAGAAAGAGCTTGGCGTTGGAGCGAAGCTCCGCTATGTGACTACTCCTGTACAGAGGGCGCAGTCTTTGAACTATCCGGCAGCACATGGTAATACTCCGGTCAACAAGACAATATCTGTAGAAACATATACAAAGAGCGGAAATCCTGGACCGTTCGTGTTCCCTGGAATGCAGAGAATTCAGGTCAATCCTCAGCTCAATCCAGTATATTGTTTTGAAAACCTCGTGGTAGGTGAGTGTAACAGGATGGGTTTTACAGCGGGTGAAAGTATTTCTGCAGCACCTGGTAAGACTCCTTTCAATCCTCTCTTCCTCTTCGGAGGTCCGGGACTTGGAAAGACACACCTTGCACAGGCCATAGGTATAGCGATAAAGAAGAAGTACCCTGAACTTGTCGTATTGTATGTTCCTGCGAGCCGTTTCAAGACCCAGTTCATGGACGCGGTCAACGTCAAGAACAAGTTTACAGACTTCATAGCTTTCTACCAGAAGATGGACGTTCTGATCATGGATGATATTCAGGATCTTAACGGACCTGGCACTCAGAATGCATTCTTCGCAATCTTCAACCATCTGCACCAGTCAGGAAAGCAGCTGATATTTACCTCAGACCGTGCTCCAGCTGATCTTGAACACTTTGAGGCAAGGCTCCTCTCCAGACTCAAGTGGGGTCTGTCGGTAGAACTCCAGAAGCCGGATTATGCAACCAGACTGGAAATGCTCAGAGCAAGGGCTGACAGAGAGGGTATACAGCTGAAGGAAGAAGTTCTTGAGTTCCTTGCGCAGAGAATCAAGTCAAACTTCAGGGAACTTGAGGGGGCGTTGATTTCACTTCTTGCAAATGCAACGCTAGCACACAAGGAGATTACAGTGCAGCTTGCCGAGTCTATTACTGAAAAGATAGTCGGCGAAGAGCAGAACGATGTGACCATCGATAAAGTACAGCGGATAGTCTGCGAATATTTTAAGATATCACGCGACGAGCTCCTGTCAAAGACACGTAAGAGACAGATTGTCCAGGCAAGACAGATAGCTATGTACATGTCAAGAATCCTGATTACAAACTGCTCTCTTTCAACAATCGGAGCTGAGATAGGTGGAAAGGATCATGCGACAGTTCTTCATGCATGTACGACTGTGACTGACCTGATGTCGACTGACAAGACATTCAAGCAATATGTAACTGATATTGAGAAACTTCTCGTACCGGTAAAGAGATAAGATAGAGGCAATGTTGCTTCTATCTTTTTTTTGTCTCCAATTAGTGTTATATTTGTCAATTGGTTGAATAAATTAAACACTAATCATATATGAATTCAGAAAAAGTACTTTCCTATTTCAAGGAAATCACTAAAATCCCTAGGGAGTCAGGTCACGAAGAGCATATCATTGCTTACCTTCAGCAGTTTGCCGCAGAAAATAATCTTGAATGCAAGACTGATG
>JAEIGA010016575.1_pt1 | contig 11205 bp, 7 predicted proteins | sample 9270691 | NCBI WGS metagenome assembly JAEIGA01 (sample SAMN17057246, study PRJNA624740) | gut metagenome | biome: biome; isolation source: fecal sample | host: Bos grunniens | place: China: Xizang | collected 2019
AAATGTTACAGGTGTTCTGCACATGGGACACATGCTGAACAATACCATTCAGGATATTCTTGTACGTCGTGCAAGAATGATGGGTAAAAATGCGCTATGGGTACCGGGTACAGACCACGCTTCTATTGCAACAGAAGCCAAGGTTGTAGGAAAACTTGCTGCTCAGGGTATTAAGAAAACAGACCTTACACGTGAAGAGTTCCTTAAGCATGCTTGGGAATGGAAAGAGGAACACGGTGGTATAATTCTGAAACAGTTACGCCGTTTAGGTTGTAGCTGCGATTGGGATAGAACCGCATTTACAATGGACGAAATCCGTTCCGAAAGCGTTATCAAAGTATTCTGCGATCTTTACAACAAGGGACTCATTTACCGCGGTGTACGTATGGTTAACTGGGACCCAAAGGCACAGACAGCTCTCAGTGACGAAGAGGTTGTTTACAAAGAAGAGCATAGTAAACTTTACTATCTCAAATATTATGTTGCAGACAGCGAAACAGTTGTTCCAACCGGAGCAGAAGGAGAAGTTTTACACAAAGACAATAAAGGTTATTATGCAGTTGTTGCAACCACACGCCCTGAAACAATTATGGGTGATACAGCTATGTGTATTAACCCCAACGACCCTAAAAACCGCTGGTTGAGTGGCCACAAGGTTATTATTCCACTGGTAAACCGTACCATTCCGGTAATTGAAGACGATTATGTTGACGTAGAATTTGGTACAGGTTGTTTAAAAGTCACTCCTGCACACGATGTTAACGACTATATGCTGGGTGAAAAATACAACCTGCCTTCTATAGATATTTTCAACGACAATGGCACTCTGAGCGATGCTGCCGGACTATATGTTGGCATGGATCGTTTTGCTGTTAAAAAGCAGATTGCCATAGATTTGCAAGAAGCAGGTCTTTTGGAAAAAATGGAAGACTACACCAATAAAGTTGGCTACAGCGAAAGAAATCCTGATACTGTTATTGAACCAAAGCTCTCTATGCAGTGGTTCTTAAAGATGCAGCATTTTGCAGATATGGCTCTGCCACCGGTAATGAATGACGAACTGAAGTTCTATCCTCCAAAATACAAGAACACCTACCGTAATTGGTTAGAGAACATCAAGGACTGGTGTGTAAGCCGTCAGTTGTGGTGGGGACATCGTATTCCTGCATACTACTTGCCACAAGGTGGCTTTGTAGTTGCCGAAACAGCTGAAAAGGCTCTTGAATTGGCAAAAGTAAAGAGTGGCGACAACAATCTTACCATAGCAGATTTGCGTCAGGACGAAGATGTTTTGGATACCTGGTTCAGTTCTTGGCTATGGCCTATCAGCCTGTTTGATGGCATAAACAATCCTGATAACGAAGAGATTAACTACTACTATTCTACAAACGATTTGGTAACAGGTCCGGATATTATCTTCTTCTGGGTAGCCCGTATGATTATGGCAGGTTACGAATACCGTGGCGATATGCCGTTTAAGAACGTCTATTTCACAGGTATAGTACGCGATAAATTGGGACGCAAAATGAGTAAATCATTAGGTAATTCACCCGACCCTATAGATTTGATTGACCGTTTTGGTGCCGATGGTGTACGTATGGGACTTATGCTTTCTGCTCCTGCAGGTAATGACATTCCTTTTGACGAAGCTATCTGCGAACAGGGACGTAACTTTAACAACAAGATATGGAATGCATTCCGTCTTACTAAGAGTTGGAACGTAAGCGACAGCATAGAACAGCCAGAAAGCTCAAAATTGGCTATCGAATGGTTTAACAACATATTGGCAAGAACAGCTAACGAAATGAACGATTTGATGAGCAAGTACCGTATAAGCGAAGCTCTGATGTCTGTTTACAAACTGTTCTGGGACGAATTTGCAAGTTGGTATCTGGAAATCATCAAACCTGCATACGGTCAGCCAATTGACAGCAAGACATACAACAGCACATTGGAATTCTTTGAAAAGCTGCTGTTGCTCATACATCCGTTTATGCCGTTCATCACAGAAGAACTGTGGCAGAATGTAAAAGAGCGCAAAGCAGGCGAAAGCATTATGAACGAAAGCATTTTGGATTTGTCTGCTGCAAAATTTGACGAAACATTCATAAACAGTTTTGAGGCTTGTAAAGATTTGGTTAGCTCTATTCGTACAGTTCGCAACCAAAAGAATATAGGCCCACGTGAGCCACTAACTATTGAAGTAATTGGTTCCAACCCTATTGAGAACCTGAATCCTATCACCAAAAAGATAGCTTGTTTGGATGATATTGTTATTCAGGAGACAAAGAGTGAAGGCACAGTATCTATTATGGTAGGTACAACAGAATTTGCTCTACGCATAGGTAATCTGATAGATGTTGAAGCAGAAATTGCTAAAATCAAAGCAGAGCTTGCACATCTTGAAGGTTTCTTAAAGGGTGTCAATGCAAAACTTTCAAACGAAAGATTCGTAGCAAATGCTCCTGCTGCAGTTGTTGAAACAGAGCGTAAAAAGCAGAGCGATGCTACACAGAAAATAGCTACACTTAATGAGACATTGCAGTCTCTTATGAAATAATTAAGAAATGGAAACTTCTGAAAACAAAAAGGGTAACGCGTTAAAGATAGCTATTGCTGTAGTAATAGTATTACTGCTTGCAGCTATTGGAACTTTAGCTTATTTCTTGCATACAAAGAGTGTTCAAAACAACGAAATGCTCCAATTGTTTGAAATAGAGAAAGAAGAGATGGAGAACGAATACTCCAGTTTCGCTGTGCAATATGACGAACTGCAAATGCATCTGTCTAACGACTCTCTTGTACATCAATTGGAAAAAGAGAAACTGCGTACCCAGCAGTTATTGGAAGAGTTAAGACAGACTAAAGCGACCAACGCAGCAGAAATTACACGTCTAAAGAAAGAGTTGGCAACTGTTCGTGCCGTTATGCGTACATACGTTATGCAGATAGATTCTCTTGACCAGATAAACAAACAGTTGGAAAAAGAGAACACCAAAATAAGCAAACAGTACAAAGAGGCCACCAAACAGATTGACAACCTGAAAGTGGAGAAACAGATTGCAGAAGAGAAGGTCTCTTTAGCATCTCAACTTGATGCTGCTGCCATATCGCTTGTAGCTAAAAACAAACGAGGCAAAGAGGAGAATAAAATCAAGAACGTAACACAGTTTGTAATAAATTTCACCATAGTAAAGAACATCACCACCAAAACAGGAGAAAAAATTGTCTATCTGCGTTTGGTAAATCCGGATGGAGAACCTTTACAAAAGAGTGAAGACGATACATTTACATACGAAAACACTTCTCTTGAATTTTCTGCAAAAAAGTACATTGAATACACCGGTGAACAGCAGGAAGTGACAATGTATTGGGACGTAGAAGAGTTCCTCTATGCCGGAACATACAACGCTTACATCTTTGTAGATGGAGTTATGATAGGTGAACAGAGTATCACCTTGAACTGATATTCACGCATTTAAACTATTTATGGTATCATTTAAAGAGCTTGGAGTATCTGCCCCTATACTCAAAGCAATAGAAGAGTTGGGTTTTGAGAATCCTATGCCTGTACAGGAGAAGGTTATCCCCTATCTTTTGGAGGGCAATGGCGATGTTGTTGCATTGGCACAAACAGGTACAGGTAAAACTGCTGCTTTTGGCATTCCTATTATCCAGATGACGGATATAGAGAGTTCCGATGCCCAATTCTTAGTGCTGAGCCCCACCAGAGAACTTTGTGTTCAGATAGCCAGCGATTTGGCAGATTTTTCGCACTACATACAGGGTCTTCATGTTATACCTATGTATGGTGGTTCATCCATAGAAAACCAAATACGCAACTTTAAACGTGGAGCTCACATCATAGTTGCTACTCCGGGACGTCTTATAGACCTGATGGAACGCGGTGTAGTACACTTGGATACTATACGAGCAGTCATTCTGGACGAAGCCGATGAAATGCTCGATATGGGTTTTTCCGAAGCTCTTGAAAAGATACTGTCATCTGTTCCTGTAGAGCGAAAAATGCTGATGTTCTCTGCCACAATGAGCAAAGAGATTAGCGCCATAGCTAAAAAATACCTCTACAATCCACAGGAGATAGTTATTGGATCCCGAAACGAAGGTTCAGAGAATGTGAATCACGTATATTATATGGTTCACGCAAAAGATAAATACCTGGCTCTAAAACGCATAGTAGATTACTATCCGCATATCTATGCAATTATATTTTGTCGCACCCGTTTGGAGACTCAAGAGGTGGCAGACAAACTTATGCAAGACGGATATAATGCCGATTCTCTACACGGCGAACTATCCCAGGCACAGCGCGACCTTACTATGAACAAGTTCCGTAAGCGTCAGCTTCAGCTACTTGTTGCAACCGATGTAGCCGCACGCGGACTGGATGTAGATAACCTAACCCACGTAATCAACTATGGTCTGCCCGATGATACAGAGAACTACACACATCGCAGCGGTAGAACAGGACGTGCCGGAAAGAAAGGTACATCTATAGCCATTATCAACTTAAGAGAGAAGGGTAAAATTAGATTTATAGAAAAGGCCATAGGTAAGAAATTCAACATAGGAGAGATGCCTACGGGCCGTCAGATATGCGAAAAACAGCTTTACAAAGTTATAGACGATATAGAACGTACACAGGTTGATGAAGAACAGATAGAAAAGTTCCTGCCCGATATCTTCCGCCGTTTGGACTGGATGGACAAAGAGGATATTGTTAAGAGAATAGTTACTATGGAGTTCGGTCGTTTTATGCGTTACTATAAAGATGCTCCGGAACTGGAAGCTGTCAATGTAAAGAGTGCAGAAAAAGCCGAAAAAGAGGAGAAGAAGAGAAAAGAGCGTCAGCCACAGGCAGGTTATACACGTTTCTTTATAAATCTTGGAAAGCTGGACAACATTATAGCAGTTCATATCATAGACCATATAAACAAACATATCAAAGAGAGAATTGATATAGGTCGTATAGATATAAAACACAGTTTCTCTTTCTTTGAAGCTCCAAACGATTGTACAGATTTGATTCTCTCCTCTCTAAACAACACTAGACTGCGTAACAGAGAGATTCACGTTGAAGTAGCTGAATCTTCTGCACAGAATCAGAACGGCAAAACTCAAAAGAAAGCCGACAGAAAAGAGCAACGCAAAGATTCTAAAAAAGGTGCATCAAAAGAGAACAATCGTAAAGAGAGAAACAGTTCTTCAAAATCTCAAAAAGTCTCCAGAGCGCCACAGAATCAGTTTGGCGATTTTGTAGATGAATTTGAAGATTTCGACATAACTACCGCAAAGCCAAAAAAAGGTTCACGTTCAAAAAAACAGAGCGACCATTGGCAGAAGGAGTTCAACCGTAATGACTGGAAACAGTTCTTTGGAGAACCGGAAAAGAAGTCACGTCGCGGAGCCGGTAGAAACGGCAATCAGAACAGTGGTAAAAAGAGATCACGCAGATAATTACAGATTTAACAGACTATATTTATGAAAAAAGTAATAGTTTCAGCAGACGCGCCAAAGGCAGTTGGCCCATATTCACAGGCTATAGAATTGAATGGTACCCTGTTTATTTCGGGTCAGTTACCAGTAAACCCTGCAACAGGCACTGTTGCAGATAGCATAGAAGAACAAACCCGCCAATCGCTACAGAACATTGGTTCTATATTGAAAGAAGCGGGTTTAGACTATTCTGATGTGGTTAAAACCACCGTTCTTTTAGATGATATAAAGAACTTTGCAGCTATGAATGCTGTTTATGCTGAATTTTTCACAGAACTCAAACCGGCCAGAGTGTGCTACCAGGTAGCCGCACTTCCTATGGGGGTTAAAGTTGAAATTGATGCTATAGCAGGAAAATAAACCCTGTTAGTGTTGCATCTTTACAGCTTCTGTGGCAGGCTTTTCACTATTACGGCGCGCAGTGGCCTCTACCACAGCTTTTGCCAAATCCTGGAAAGCTTTGCCTACTATGCTGTTTGAATCTAATGCAACAGGTTTACCATTATCGCCACCCTCGCATATACTCTGCACAATAGGAATCTGTCCCAACAACGGAACATTCATCTCTTCTGCCAACCTTTTACAGCCCTCTTTACCGAATAGATAATATTTATTCTCAGGCAACTCTGCAGGAGTAAACCATGCCATATTCTCTACAAGCCCCAATACAGGTACATTTACCTTTTCGTTGGTGAACATATCTATACCCTTTCGTGCATCGGCTAAAGCAACCTGTTGCGGTGTACTTACCACCACAGCACCTGTTATGCCCAATGTCTGAACAAGTGTAAGATGAATATCGCTTGTGCCCGGAGGCATATCCAATACAAAGTAATCCAAATCTCCCCAATGAGCATCGGCAATAAGTTGCTTAAGAGCATTGCTTGCCATAGCACCACGCCATAGAACTGCCTGATCTGATTCTACAAAGAAGCCTATAGACAAAACCTTTATACCATACTGTTCTATAGGAATGATTAAATCTCTACCATCTATATTTTCCGCGTATGGACGAGCCTCTTCCAAATCGAACATCTTAGGCATAGAAGGACCAAATATATCGGCATCAAGCAAGCCCACTTTATAACCGGCTTTAGCAAGTGCAACAGCCAGATTGGCAGCTACAGTAGATTTACCTACTCCACCCTTACCCGATGCTACAGCTATTACATTCTTCACACCCGGCAGTAGCTTACTGTCGTCGGGACGCGCAGCCTGACGTGCTTTCACATTGATTGTAACCTGCACATCCTCTTCTGCTTTCATTTTAATAGCTGCTTCGGCCGTCTTTACTATAGACTTAATGAATGGATCTGACGGTTTTTCAAATATAAGCGAAAACGATACTGTATTACCGGCTATTCTGATATCATCTTCCAACATATCCATTGAAATAATATCTTTACCTGTACCCGGATATCTGACAGTACTTAAAGCCTCTTTTATAAGATTAGGATATAGTGCCATAATTCTGTTATTTGCTTGTTGTTAAACTGCTACGCTTGCTACGTCCATAGCTACGGTATTCATCCATCTCTATCTCAACATCCGGTTCTGTGAGTTCCCCCTCAAGAGGTAGTCTGAACAGAATGTACTTAATGGCTATACCTCTGGCAAGCCACTGTTCTTCATAATGAGTCTTTATAGAGAGTATATAATCTGCATTGCCACTTCCATAAAGGTCACTTGTTTTGAATTCTACCGGCAGTGAATTATGTTCCACATTATAACAGGTATATGTAAACATAAAATTACTGTCTGTCTTGAGATGAATCAGTCCGTTTGGTTTAAGAATTTTTCTATATCTCTCTAAAAACCAAGTGGATGTAAGTCTTTTTGTAGCTTTCTTCATTTGCGGATCGGGGAAAGTAAGCCATATTTCGCTTACCTCGCCCGGCGCAAAGAAATGTTCTATCAGTTCTATAGATGCTCTAAGGAATGCCACATTCTTCATCTCTTTTTCCAGAGATTGTGTAGCACCTGTCCACATTCGCGCTCCCTTTACATCTACACCTATAAAGTTCCTATCGGGATATAGCTGTGCCAAACCTACAGTATATTCGCCACGACCGCAACCCAATTCCAACACTATAGGATTATCGTTATGAAAGAAATCACGGTTCCAGTTTCCCTTCATTTCAAACGGTTCTGCACTGTTGTATGAACATACAGGTTCAAACACGTGCGGATAACTGCGCATATCCGCAAATTTAGCCAGCTTATTTTTTCCCATAGTTTAGATATCCAATACTGTTACCCAACCATGAGGATCGGCAGCATCGCCATACTGAATGGCACGCAACTGATTGTAAAGTTTTGTAAGAACAGGACCCGGTTTTCCATCTTTTGAAATAACGTACGATGTGCCTGTCTCTATATCGTCAATTCGTTCTATTGGAGATATTACAGCTGCTGTACCACAAGCTCCTGCTTCTGTCATCTCGCTAAGTTCTTCCAATGGAATCTGACGCTGTTCCACCTTCATACCATTATCCATTGCCAACTGCATCAAAGAACGGTTTGTGATAGATGGAAGTATTGAATCCGATTTTGGTGTTACATACACATCGCCCTTAATGCCGATAAAGTTTGCAGCACCACATTCATCAATATATTTCTTCTCTTTTGAATCTAAATAGAATTCGCTGCAATAGCCCTTGTCGTGTGCTAATTTGTTTGCACAGAGGCTTGCTGCATAGTTACCGCCTACTTTATAACGTCCCATTCCAAGTGGAGCTGAACGGTCGTATGAACGTACCAATGCGTATGGGTTTGTAGAGAATCCACCTTTGAAGTATGGACCCACAGGAGTTACAAACATTATGCAGAGATATTCGTCAGCAGGACGTACACCTACCTGCGCACCTGTTCCTATCAACAACGGACGTATATATAATGAAGCACCGCTTTCGTATGGTGGTATATAATCTTTATTCAGTTCTACTACTGTGCTAACCATTTTACAGAAAAGTTCTGTAGGAAGTTCCGGCATAAGAGTTGCACGACAAGTGCTCTGCAGACGCTCTGCATTTGCTTCCATGCGGAACACACGTGTCTTGCCATCTTTGCCACGGAAAGCTTTCAATCCTTCAAAACCCTCCTGACCATAATGCAAACAGGTTGCGGCCATGTGCATAGGGATATATTCGGAATCAGATTTTTCAATTTCACCCCAAGCACCATTCTTGTACCAAACTCTTACATTCCAATCGGTTTTAATATAACCGAATGAAAGATTAGACCAATCAAGCTCTTTCATAAATTATCTATTTTAAAACTATTGTCTTTTTTGTAATTGACCGCGAAATTACAAAAAGATAGTCTATAATGACAGAGAGAAACTTTAAAAAATTAACTTTGCATCCTAAAATAACACCTTTTACATAAGATGACTGATAATAACAAGAGGATTGAAAAGAAGATGGGAACAATACGTTTCCTACTTATCTCGTTTGTACTATTCATTTTAGCCGATATAATTGGCCAATGGTTTATTGCCACAGAATCCAATGCTCCTGCTCTGCTGCGAGTAACAATATGGGTTATTGCACTCTTATTGGGCGCATCAACTCATTACGGACTAAGAAGAATTGACAGCCGAATATGGAAAACCATTTCTGCGCTATTATTCTACGCAGCATATATTGGTTTGCTATGGGTTTTCAAATTCTACTATTTTGACAATGCAGAACTTATAGGTTACAGAATTTCCGTATCAATTCTACCTATTTTTGCCTTTCTGATAGATGTCTATGTAAGTAGATTTATAAAATGGTACGGCATAAAAGTAAAATCGTTATTCAAATTAAAGTCCATACGCGATTTCCGGTTTTTAGGTGCTATGATACTGCTGTTCAGCGTAGTGGTATTCATCTTTATGGGAGGCTACAGAATGTCAGGTAAACTGAATCGTGCAGGAGTAGGTTTGTACCAGCTTATCACGGAAGGAGAAATTAATCACAACACCGACCACAGGGAACCTGTACGCCAATACGATAAGATTTTCAACGATTTAAACGACACTCAGCTTGCAGCAGCAAAAAAGAATGGTCTTAAAAAGAATATATCAGCTGCAGAAGCAGAGACAAACAAACAACTTGTAAAAATTGAAGATTGCGATTATTACACAATAGAAGAGCTAACCCATTCCATCCCCTTTTTGGTTCCCAAAGCAGCCAAATTAGTGGAAGATATAGGCAAGGCTTTTCAGGATTCATTATACAACCGTGGGTATCACAGCAACCACAAAATTACTGTGACCAGCGTACTTAGAACAGAAGAGACTGTAAAAGAGTTACGAAAGGTAAATGTAAATGCATCGGAAAATTCGTGTCATTGCTACGGAACAACTGTAGATATCTCTTATTTTACATTCCAAACACCACAAAAAGGAAAAGCGGCCGAAACTGAAAAGATGCGTCAGGTACTTATGCAGGTGGTATATGATTTATGGAAAGCAGAAAGATGCTATGTAAAATATGAGAAACAACAATCTTGTCTTCACATAACAGTTAGATAAACAAAGTATTACATAACTCAAAAGTTTTAAATTATGAGAGACTTTACCTACTATGCACCCACACAAGTGGAGTTTGGAAAAAATGCAGAAAACAAAACCGGTGAATTGGTAAAATATTATGGTGGAACAAATGTTTTGGTACATTATGGCGGCGGCAGTGTTGTTCGCTCCGGTCTTTTAGACATTGTATGCAAATCTTTAGAAGAACAAAACATTAAATACACACTTTTAGGCGGTGTTGTTCCCAACCCAAGAGTATCGTTGGTAAGAGAAGGCATTGAGATTTGCCGTAAAGAGAACATAGACTTTATTGTTGCAGTAGGTGGTGGATCAACCATCGATTCATCTAAAGCCATAGCAGCCGGAACCCATTATGAAGGCGATGTTTGGACTCTATATCGTCATGAAGACAGAATAAAGAAGGCAATCCCTGTGGGTGTAGTTCTTACTATTCCTGCAGCCGGTAGCGAAATGAGCGATGCCAGCGTTATTACAAACGAAGATGGCGGATTAAAGAAAGACTACTGCGATAGTCTGTTGCGTCCTAAGTTTGCAATTATGAATCCGGAACGTACATTCACACTTCCTGAATGGCAAACTGCTTGCGGTGCTACAGATATTATGATGCACACTATGGAACGCTATTTTTCAAATGACGACGATATGGAAGTAACCAATGTTGTGGCAGAGGCTATACTTAAGATAGTAATGGAACACGCTCCTATAGTTCTTGCAGAACCGGAAAACTATCATAGTCGCGCACAGATAATGTGGGCGGGTAGTTTGGCACACAATGACCTGACAGGATGTGGTAACGGTGGCGACTGGGCTACACACAACATTGAACACGAACTAAGCGGTATGTTCGACGTATCGCACGGAGCAGGTTTGGCTGCTATATGGCCAAGCTGGGCTCGTTACACACGTCATCAGAACATAAATCGTTTTGCCCGCTTTGCTGTAAACGTAATGGGTGTAACAAACCACTTTAAGAGCGCAGAAAAGACAGCCGAAGCTGGTATCCGCGCTATGGAGAAGTTCTACACCTCCATAGGTATGCCTATCAATATCAAGCAGTTAGTTGGCAGAAATGTAACCGATGCCGAAATTGAAGAGATGGCAGACAAATGCACAAACGGCAACACTATGACTGTTGGCGGTCTTATTAA
>JAEIGA010016576.1_pt1 | contig 11205 bp, 8 predicted proteins | sample 9270691 | NCBI WGS metagenome assembly JAEIGA01 (sample SAMN17057246, study PRJNA624740) | gut metagenome | biome: biome; isolation source: fecal sample | host: Bos grunniens | place: China: Xizang | collected 2019
TGCTCAGACAATGAATGGCAGAACCCAATACGGTCTGGTAGTGGCAGCATGGGTGGAAGACTATATGGAAGGTCGTATCAAAAAACATGAATTGACCCGTCGCGACAAGGAGGAAGACCGCATGAAGCACGTGCGCGTGAACAACGCCAACGTAGAGCCCGTGTTCTTCGCCTACCCTAACAACGCGGAGTTGGATGCTATCGTAGCACGCGTGGCAGCTGGCGAACCTGAATATGACTTTATTTCGGATTTAGATGGTTTTGGTCACACTTTTTGGGTAATCAGCGATAAGGCCGATATTGCGCGTATCACAGAGCTCGTAAGTGAAATGCCTGCTATGTATATTGCGGATGGTCACCACCGCAGCGCAGCTGCAGCCTTGGTGGGCAATGAAAAAAAATTGCAAAATCCAAACCACAAGGGCGATGAGGAGTATAACTACTTCTTGGCAGTTTGCTTCCCTGACGATCAACTCCATATCATGGACTACAACCGCGTGGTAAAAGACCTCAACGGCATGAACGCGGAAGAGTTCCTAGAGGCGTTAAAAGAGGACTTCAACGTAGAGAAGAAAGGGACAGAAATCTATAGCCCAGAGGACTTGCACGTGTTTGCATTATATCTACAAGGCGAGTGGTATAAATTGACTGCTAAGGCTGGAAGATACGACGACAACGACCCTATTGGCGTGTTGGACGTGACTATCTCATCCAATTTGATATTAGACAAATTGCTTGGTATCAAGGATTTGCGCTCAGACAAACGTATTGATTTCGTAGGAGGTATCCGCGGTTTGGGCGAACTCAAGCGCCGCGTAGATAGCGGCGAAATGGAGATGGCATTAGCGCTATATCCTGTGACCATGAAGCAGCTGATTGATATTGCGGACACGGGCAATATCATGCCTCCTAAGACAACATGGTTTGAGCCAAAGTTGCGTTCAGGATTAATTATCCATGAGTTGGTTTAAGGTTTAAAGTTTAAGGTTTAAAGAAAAGAATATATGAATAAAGTACAAATTTTAATTAATGTAGTATTGGTAGCCGCAGTGGCTGCATTGTTTGCAATTGTATTGGGTGGCAAGAAGAACAGTGAAGTTCCTGCCGTAGTCACAGAAACATCCAAAGTGATGCCCATTGCATATCTAAATGTTGATAGTTTGTTGGTTAACTATTTGTTTGCACAAGAAGCAAGCGAGAAACTTATGAAGAAGCAAGAGGATGCCCGTCTGAAACTTAACACAAAGGCACGCACCTTGCAGAATGAGATGGCTGATTTTCAGCGCAAATTGGAAAACAATGCCTTCTTAAGTCGCGAGCGTGCAGAGAAAGAACAACAACGCCTGCTGAAAAAACAACAAGAATTACAAGAGTTGGAAGCTAAGTTGACCGAGGACATCATGATTGAGAATCAGAAGTTGAATATGCAATTGGCAGACACTTTGACCAATTTCTTGAAGTCATACAACGCAGACGGTCGCTACCACGTAATCTTGAGCAATAGTGCAAAAGACAACGTGCTGATGGCTGCAGAAGGCTATAACATCACCAACGAGGTGGTTGACGCTTTGAACGCACGTTACGGGAAGTAAGTTTAGGGGTGCAGGAGTTTAGGAGATGCGACTGATCTATCGACCATATTGGAGATACATCATAGCCGATGCAATCGCTCTATTGGTGAGCGTGCTGATAGTATTGGCATGGTTCCCATTATCCACAGAAGTACCATTTCAAAAATATAGCATCTTTGTATTGATATTCTCTGGTATGTGGCTTTTGATGGGCTACCTCTGTCATCGCTATGTACCTGTAAAATACATGAAGATGGGCAAAGACTTGCGGCGATTGGTAATAGCATCGATGTTGCTCTTCGGCGAGATGTGTGGCTATATGGCATGGATGGAGGGGCGTCATTTCTCCATTTGGGTACTGCTCACCTTATGGTTGGCAATGCTGGGAGTATCGGTAGTATTTTTGGTTTTTAAGCACGCCTATCGCTATGCATTGGATGCTGATGAACAACCTATTGAAGCGCCTAAGCGTATACCACAAAGTGTACTCCACCCTGCCCAACCCATTCTAGAAGCAGATCGTAGGGCAATGCAAGAAGGCATATTGGATTTTGCTGAAGAAAAAGTATTGCGATATATAGAAAAAAACATTGATCTCTATAGTACAAACACTTTTACCCTACGTTCGACAGATATTTACAACATCAAGAAATTGCCCAGCTACCGGTTTGATGCGATAGTAAACTTCATGCCGCTGAATCAGATCCGAGGTGTGAATAAGTTATTCACAACTGTAAATGATAAGTTACCTGACAATGGTATCTGGATATGCTGCTACGAACCCCAATCGGTCACCAAACGTAACATATTGAATCGTTTTCCTCCTCTAATCGGTTGGATGTACTATGTGGCGTTTTTCTGCTATAAGCGCGTGTTGCCTAAATTATTTATGACTTCACGCTTGTACTTCGATATCACAGAAGGAAAGAATCGCGTCCTTAGCAAAGCAGAAGTAATGGGACGCTTGTGTTATTGTGGTTTTGAGATCATCGATGAACGAAAGAAAGGCGACCTCAACTACGTAGTAGCACGTCGTAAGTTCCGTCCCGAAATTACTGCACGGCGCCTCTATGGTATATTGGTCAAGCTCAAACGTGTAGGTAAGAATAGCAAGTTATTCAAGGTATATAAATTCCGCACGATGCACCCCTATAGCGAATTTCTACAGGCCTATATCTATGACCGTTATTCGCTGCAAGAGGGAGGCAAATTCAATCACGATATCCGTGTCACCACACTAGGGCGAATCATGCGCAAGTACTGGATGGACGAGTTGCCTATGCTAATCAACTGGCTAAAAGGTGATATGAAATTGGTAGGTGTGCGTCCCATATCACAACATTATTTCTCGTTGTATAGCAAGGAGTTGCAAGAGCAACGTACACGCCACAAACCTGGTTTGCTACCTCCGTTCTATGCAGACATGCCTAAGACCTTGGATGAGATACAAGCGTCAGAAATAAGATATCTAACCATGTGCGAGCAACGCGGCACACTGGTAACAGATTTTGTGTATTTCTGGAAGATAGTAGGTACAATAGTGTTCAAACGAGCACGGAGCCATTAGGGAATTATGAATTAAGAATTTTGAACCCCTGAATATTCGCCTGCGAATAATCGTTCGAACGAATGTGAGATAAGAATTAAAAATGCGCCGTTTCTTTCTGATAGTGTTTCTACTGGGCTTGGGGCTATATTCAATAGCACAAAATATCCCTGTGCCGCTGACACAAGTCAAGTTGTACGACTTTTTAGATGAATTGCTGACAGATGGTGTGATTACGCACCAGACAGCAGTTCGTCCCTACACACGTAAGCAAGTAGCAGATATGTTACTCCAAGCCCAGAAGTTAGATACCCTACTCCATCCACGTCAGCGAAAAGAGTTGGATTTTTATCTCAACGAGTTTGCGTTGGAGCGCGATACAATGGTGAATAACCACGTGCAATACACCGACCATAGCACTTACAACGTGTCATTGGCAGATCCTCAGTTTAGCTATCGAACCAAAGACTCGATGTTTAAGTTGCGTTTTCGACCTATTTTGGGTGGTAATATCATGGTCAGCAAAAAAGGTGTAATATTCCACCGCTGGTATGGCGCAGAATTGCAAATGGATATCGCTAAGCACGTGAGTATTTGGGGTAGCTTGCGTGACAATTCTTGGAGTGGCGATTGGTTAAATGAGACCTATTTTCCAGATGCAGGCTCGCGCATGCGTGGCGCACGTATTCATTATGGTGCGTCACAGGTACAACCAGCCCTGATACCACTCGCTGGCGTACAATACAAAGAGGCATCTTATGGTGGGGATTTTTCCGATTCGAAAGGCGGTATCAACCTCTATTCGTGGTGGGGAAGTATCGGTATTCAACGCGAGAATATTCAATGGGGCGATGCGTACCATGCATCCAATATCCTGTCGGATAGAGCACCAGCAGCTCCTATGATTACGCTACGACTGACGCCATGCAAGTGGTTCCAGTTCGACTATTTCCATGCCTGGCTGATATCGAATGTCGTTGATTCGAGTTACTATTATTCTGAAAACACCACTAAAGAGGGTATCCAAGCACTCAACTATCGCCCAATGAACAAGTTCATGGCTGCAAATATGTTTACTTTTACGCCTATCAAACAGTTGTCATTCTCTTTGGGTAATTCGGTGATATATGCAGAACGAACCATACAAGCAGCATACTTGATTCCTATTGCTTTCTATAAATCGCTTGACCATCTTTTGACGAAAGGCATTACAACCCAGAATCAGAACTCGCAAGCCTTCGCTTCGTTGTCGATTCGCCCTGTCAATCACTTGCACCTATATGGTTCGTTTTATTTGGACGAATTTGCACTGAAACGCCTCAAACCTTCCAACAAAGAGAACAATCCTATTTCCTATCTTGTTGGCTTCAATTGGAGTGGTTGGCCAATCAAAGGTTTAAGCCTTAAAGGTGAGTTTATGCGTTCATACATAGCATGTTACACCCATTCTATTGATGCTCTCACTTGGGCTAGCAACTCCTACAACTTAGGTCACTACATGGGGGATAATGCGCAATCCATTTATGCAGAATTGGCATATCGACCTATACGGGGCATGATTATCAAGATGAGTTATACCAACGACACGAAATATAATTCATACGCATACCTGCGCAGGTATCGAACCGCAGCTGAAGATATTCGTGCAGGCGGTATCAGCGAAACGCTCGCACAAAAGCCTTTTGACCATTCGATTTTTCACAACGAGGTACTAGAGTTGAGTGGTGTATATGAGGTGCATCCGAATATGTTTTTAACCTTAGCGTTGGAGTACAACAACGCACGCGGATACGATAATTTGAACAAAAATGCCATCCCTAGCGAAGATATTGGCAACGCACAATATTATTTAGACAAATACATGCCGCTATATTATCAAGGAAAGAATTTAACAGTTTCCGCAGGCTTTTCCTTCGGTTTCTAAACTCCTGAACTTCTAGACATGCGATGCTCCGTAGTGATATTAAATTGGAATGGAGAACAGACTTTACGTCAGTTCTTACCTTCTGTATTACAACATACGCAAGTACCTGATGTAGAAATTGTTGTAGCAGACAACGGCTCTACCGACAGTTCGTTAGAATACCTTCGTACACAACCAGTGCGAGTGATTGCATTGGATAAGAATTATGGATTTGCAGGAGGCTACAATCGTGCTATAGCGCAAGTGGATGCGCAGTACACGGTATTGCTCAACTCCGATGTGGAGGTCACACCCCATTGGCTGGATACGATGCTCGACTACATGGATGCTAATCCAGAAACGATGGCGGCGCAACCAAAAGTGCTTGCCTGGCACTCCAAACAGCAATATGACAATGGAGAAATACCTGCCATTCGTTTTGAACACGCAGGTGCTGCAGGTGGAATGATGGATATGTTAGGCTATCCCTATTGTCGTGGGCGCTTAATGACGCATGTCGAGGAAGACCACTGTCAATACGACCAACCAGCACCCATCTTTTGGGCGACAGGTGCGTGCCTGCTCGTTCGCACACAAACATACAATGACTTAGGAGGATTAGATGCCAACTTTTTTGCGCATCAAGAAGAGATTGACTTATGTTGGCGAATTTGGAATCTTCCCAGCGATAAACTTGTAGAGAGGATAGTAGCTCTTCCGTTTTCAGTGATTTATCATGTGGGCGGAGGCACATTGAGTTATGAAAATCCACGAAAAACATTCCTCAATTTTCGCAACAACCTCTTAATGCTGCGCAAGAACTTGCCTATGTCACGTCTATGGTGGGTGATGGTAGTACGATTCTTCATGGACTATGTGGCGGCATTACAAATGATAATAACCAAACAGTTGCCCAACGCAAAAATGGTTCTAAAAGCACGTTGGGCCTACCATACCATGAAGAAGCAATATCCTATTAGCCATTCAGCAATCAGTCCGTTGCTGGCTAAAAGAAGCATCGTATGGGATTTCTATGTAAGAAAGAAGAAAAAATAAGACAAATATTAACACTTTTCCTATTAGACATGATTTTTTATCCAATAATCGTACTTTTTCTACCACTGGCATTTCTCTCTTTGTTGCCCATCATTGGCTACGTAGCAGGACATATCGAAATGTACCAATGGTTATTTTATGGTATGGGAGGATATTTTATTGTTAGCCGCCTACCATTCATCCGAAAGAATATAGAGTGGATGCAAACCTTCTCGCACGAGTTAACACATACTATTGTCGGATTATTATTCTTTCACAAGATTTACTCCTTTAAAGCAGAACAGGGAACTGGTATGATTACACATGCTGGTCGCCGATTTGGAGGCATATTTATAGATCTTTCGCCTTATTGTCTGCCCATTTTCACGTATATCTTATTACTCTTTCGGCTAATGGGAGATCCATCAATGATGTATCTTTTTGATATATTCACAGGAATTACGCTGGCATTTCATATCTCATGTTTTTGGAAGCAAACAGGTTTATACCAAACAGATATTCAAGGTCAAGGCTATGTACGGGCTTTTATGTTTATTATCGCAGGCTGGATTTTCAACACATCAATAGTATTGCTTAGTGTACCCAATGGTATTGGCAAAGCATTCTCGACACTATTCATACAGTATTGGGATAGATTACAAGAGTGGTGGCAATGGTTGTTACAATTTATACGATACATTATCCAATTATTTTAACTACATTCTGCCTCATTAATAAATAATATATTATGAAACATTTTTTTACTAAATTCAAAGAAACCAAAGCGTTTCGTATTTCTAAAATCATCATGGATAGTGCAAGCTTCGCACTAATTTTATCTGTTGCGTTCTTTGTATACGAACTATCTGAAGGCAAAAAAGAGACACAAGAAGTCGTTGACAACTTACTGGAAATACAAAATTCGTTATCAACCAGGTATTTAGGACTTTTTCCTGAGTACATATACAATATCAATGTACTCTTAGAGGAGGCTATCGAACACCAAAAAACATCCAAAGAGCAAGACTCAATCATCATCTTTGAAGATGTTCTATACTATGGTATTAGAAGCGATGCAGAAGGTTTCCATAGAATGAACAAGAACCTATTGCAATTAGCCAACAACGGATGCCATATCACCATTGTGCATTATGATGTCAATAGTAGACCTTTTAAGCAAATGGTACAAGATGCACTCATTGATGAACAATACCTTACGCAATATCAATATTTCATCAAGCAACATTTTAATAATCTCAAGGTCTTTAATCAAGAGAGAGAACAACTAGTATTCGTACCCAACTCAGCAGAATACGAAGAAGCTATGTTCAAACTGCTCAAAAAGCATTTTCCAAACATATGCAATGAGTTGACGCGCTCCACTAGTATTGACACACGTAAATATATATCCCACGCACTAGGTAATTATAATTTCATTGATTCGTTAGCATGTGAACTATACTTTGATTCTACAAAAGTGACGCAACAACAACATATGCAAGAGAAAATAGAGGGATACCTTATGCCGATACCTATTGATAAAGAAGCGAAAGACGGTATCACACTACAAGTGAACAATATGTGTTCACAACTAGATAAGATAATGAATACATACCTCAACAAAACATATAGACATATCACGTATGCAGATTTCTATCATATGTATATAGATATGACAAAGACCATTGTAAACCTCCTCTCTACCCAACCAAATATTGAGCTGATACAACTGAATGAAACACTTATGATGAGTTGCTGGTTGACCAAAGTAGGAGACCAAGAGAGGGCCATCTTCGCCTTCCCCAGCAAATACTCAACAGATGAGATTGGATTTATCTCACAAGACAAGGCTTTTTCTAAATATATACACACTATGCTTAATGGTATAAAAAATAGTAATATATCCTCTACCTTGCATTAATTTCTTCTAGCAAATGAGCAGATAGATATATCATGTATTAGAATCCGCATAATCAAAAGATGTATAATCGGTTATGCGGATTTTCTCGTTTCTATAACAAAGAAATATAGGACGAATTTTAGTTTAAGGAAAAAAAATTTGCATATATACTTTTTTTTTTGTACCTTTGCGGAAATTTTTTACAAGTATATAAATTTGTCTCAATATGAAGAAACTTTCTGTTATTTACATGCTATTGTTTGTCACAGCAACGACATTAGCTCAGTCTAAATCTTTTGACGATTTCGCTAAACAACAAACACAGAAGTTCGATACATTCAAAAGCGAAAAACAAGCTCAATTCGATGCATTCCGTAAAGCGCAAAACGAACGTTATGCTGATTTTATGGCTCATAGTTGGGAGCCTACGCAGGCTCTTCCTCCTCTAACCGACAAAAAAGAGGAACAACCTATCGTTCCCATTGTATTGGAGCAACCAACCAATACAGCTACCAACTCTATGGCAGAAGTATTGGAAGCTATTCCTGTCACCCAAGAAATTATTACTATTCCCCAGCCTCTACCACAACCAGAGCCTATTGCTCCCGTCGTTCCTAACGAAACACTACCATACAAAATAGTATCAATATCATATTATGGGACATTGATTTCCATCGGTTTTCCAGCTACTGATAATTTCAAAATTAAATCACTCTCCGAGAAAGATTTGAGCAACGCGTGGAAACATTTATCTGATGAGAAATACGACATTACACTCAATAACGTACTTAAGGTTCGTGATGATCTAGCACTATGCGATTGGGCGTATATTGATATGCTACAAGCCATTAGTGAGAAACAATATGGTAAAACGAACGAAGCTGTTATGATGCAAGCTTTTTTGCTGGCACAATCTAGTTACAAGGTGCGTATGGCGTATGGCGAAGATAAATTATTCATTTTGCTAGCAAGCCAGTATGGAATCTACGGAATGGGGCGGTGCATCGTCGAGGACCAAGAATTTTTCCTACTCAACTGTAAACTTAATAATTTCAAAGTGTGTAAAGCCTTTTTTGAAAAAGAAAAAGCCATTTCGTTGCAGTTGCGACACGAACAAAAATTTGATATAGCCCCCACATCACCTCGAAAACTTACATCCACTTACGGTATAGCAACGAGTGTTACTCTAAACCAAAATGAAATAGAGTTCTTCAATAATTATCCTACCGCATATATAGGAGGAGATGTCAAAACAAAATGGGCAGTATATGCTAACACCCCACTGAGTCAATCTATCACAAAAACATTATACCCTGCGCTAAAAAAATCCATTGAGGGGCTTAATGAACGTGATGCCGTTAATAAAATTCTTAACTTTGTTCAGACTGCCTTTAACTACAAAACTGACAATGATGTTTGGGGTGGCGACAGAGTTTTCTTTGCTGCAGAAACATTATATTATCCTCATTCGGATTGCGAAGATCGTGCTGTGCTATTCTCAAGGCTTGTTCGTGATATCATAGGCAACGATGTGGTATTACTATATTATCCCGGACACTTAGCTGCTGCTGTAGCATTCAATCAAGAGGTAAATGGTGATTACTTGATGTACAAGAATCGTCGCTACATAGTCTGTGATCCCACTTACATACGCGGACAAGTAGGACAGACACCGGAGCAACTGAGAACTGTAAAAGCACAAATTATTGCACTTAACAAATAAGCTTCACCATGAAAAAAGTATGGATCATATTGCTTATACTTGTTGCAACTGCTTTAGTAGCATTTGCAGTGTATAAGTATTTTAATCAAGCTAATAGTGTCACCCTTATCAAGGTGGAAGAAGACATTGAAGAAACTAACGGATTAATGTATCTTGAGGATTTAGATTTAGACACTATGATGCTTGGCAAATGGCAACATGTCTCCGATACAGGATGGTATCGCACATACACGATGGAACCAGCCGGAGATGGTTACTATTGGGGAAGAGAGTGGAATACGACAGAGGACATTACCGAAGAAGACTTAATACCTTATGGAAACGGCTGGTTCAAATGGAAAAAAGAAGGTAATGAAGTGATTGAGATTCATATGACAGATAACCATATAGCAGCTATTCCGCACGAATACAAAATGCTGAAATTAAGCAACCAAGAGATGCGATACAAAGAAGCTGCCGATGCAGATAAGCAACAATTTAATAAAGTTCAGCTTAATTAATAACACTAAATAGATATGGAATTTAAATATGCACCAATGTTTCAACTTGGCAAAGATGAAACTGAGTATTATTTGCTGACCAAGGACCACGTGTCGGTTAGCGAGTTCGAAGGAAAACCTATCCTCAAAATTGAGGCGGAAGGTCTCACAAAGATGGCTAATGCAGCTTTCTCTGACGTGAGCTTTATGCTTCGTCGTAGCCACAACGAGCAAGTGGCTAAGATTCTTCGCGACCCAGAAGCAAGTGCCAATGACAAATATGTAGCATTGACCTTCCTTCGCAACGCAGAAGTATCTTGCAAAGGTCAGTTGCCACTATGCCAAGATACAGGTACAGCTATCATTCACGGCGAAAAAGGCCAACAAGTATGGACTGGTTACTGCGATGAGGAAGCACTCTCTAAAGGTGTATACTTGACATATACCGAGCGCAATCTGCGTTACTCACAAAATGCTCCGCTCAATATGTACGACGAGGTGAATACCAAGTGCAATTTGCCAGCACAAATTGATTTGGAGGCTACTGAAGGTATGGAATATCACTTCCTTTGCGTGACCAAAGGTGGTGGTTCTGCCAACAAGACCTACCTCTATCAAGAGACCAAAGCACGTATCCAAAATCCTGGCACGCTGATTCCATTCCTCGTAGAGAAGATGAAGAGCCTTGGTACAGCAGCTTGCCCTCCTTACCATATTGCTTTTGTAATCGGTGGTACGAGTGCAGAGAAGAACTTGCTGACCGTGAAGTTGGCTTCTACTCACTACTACGATACATTACCTACTACAGGTGATGAGACTGGTCGAGCATTCCGCGATATTGAATTGGAGGAGCAACTCTTGAAGGAGGCATATAAGATTGGTTTGGGTGCACAGTTCGGTGGTAAGTATATGGCACACGATATTCGTGTGATCCGTTTGCCTCGCCACGGCGCAAGTTGCCCAATTGGTTTGGGCGTAAGCTGCTCAGCAGACCGCAATATCAAGTGTAAGATCAATAAGGATGGTATTTGGATTGAGAAGATGGATAA
>JAEIGA010016577.1_pt1 | contig 11205 bp, 9 predicted proteins | sample 9270691 | NCBI WGS metagenome assembly JAEIGA01 (sample SAMN17057246, study PRJNA624740) | gut metagenome | biome: biome; isolation source: fecal sample | host: Bos grunniens | place: China: Xizang | collected 2019
AGGTGATCTATTGACAAGAGCCTTAGGTGATGTTAAACAAGTTAATTTCAGTGGCGGAAATAGATTACTTAATATTTTCTTAGAATTTATGACAGTAGTTGTTACATTTATCGCTATGTGTTTAATTCATCCTGTACTAGCAGCATTATGCATTATTCCATTAAGTATGATTTTTGTTACTAACTTATTATTAAGAGCGAAGGTTAAGAAAAATTGGAAGATGGTTAGAGAAAAGTCTTCTGAAATGGGTAATGTTATCTTAGAAAGTATAACTAATGTTAGAACTATTAGAGCCTATACTAAGGAAGAAGAAAATTATGTTAAGAACTTAAAATACTCTAAAGAAACTTATGATATTGAAAAGAAAAATCTTAAGATTAATGTCTTATTCTTCCCGATGTTTCAATCTATAGTAGCTATAGCTCAAATAGTTGCTTATGGAGTAGGTGGATTATTTTACATTAGAGGAGAAATAACAATCCCTGAATTAGCTCAATTTATTATTTATTTAAATCTGTTCCAAGGACCTTTAACTAAAATAGGTAACATGATTAATAACTTCTATCAATCATTAATTTCAGCAGATAGATTAAATGAAATATATGATTCCAAGAGTAAAGTTATTGATATTGAAAATAATGAATTAGAAGGAATAAAAACTATTGAATTTAGAGATTTCTCATTTAAGTATGTTGGTGATGAACTATATACTTTAAAGAATATATCGGTTAAATTAAATGAAGGTGAAACATTAGGTATTGTAGGTAAAACAGGATCTGGCAAATCTACATTAGTTAGACAGTTGGTTAGACAAATGCCTGTTGATCAAGATACTATTTTTATCAATGATTTAGCTATCGAAAGATATAACCAAGAAAGTGTTAGAAGACATATAGGATATGTTCCACAAGAACATATGTTATTCTCTAGAAGTGTATTAAAGAATGTGTTAATAGGTGATAGTGATGCCACATTAGAAGAAGTTAATGAAGCAGTTATGCAAGCTGATTTCTTAAAAGACATTGATATGTTAAATGATGGATATGACACTATTGTAGGAGAATATGGTGTTACGTTATCTGGTGGACAAAAACAAAGATTAGCTATCGCTAGAGCCTTCTTAAGAAATGCTGATGTGTTAATACTAGATGATTCATTATCAGCTGTAGATGGTAAAACAGAAGCTAATATCATCAAGTCATTAAAAACCAAAAGAGATGATAAAACAAATATAATAGTAGCCCATCGTTTAACGGCAGTTATGCACGCTGATAATATTATTGTTTTAAGTGATGGTGAAATTACTGAACAAGGAACACATGATGAATTAATGGAACTTAAGGGTTGGTATTATGAACAATTCATAGCTCAACAAATGGAAGAAGGTGACCAAGATGAGTAAAAAAGACACATATTCAAAGGGTCAACTTTTTAGAAAAACAGTACCATTTATTCTTAAAGAATGGAAGCTAGTTATATTTACTATTTTCTTATCAGTTGGGACAGCATTACTTAATACTGTTACACCATTAATTACAAAAGAAATTATCGATATTCATATTCCAAATAAGGATGTTGAATCGATAATTAAATATTTAATATTATTTGGTATTATTACAGTTATAATGGTTTTAATGCGTTATTGTTTACAATATTTCCAAACATTAACAGGTATGAATATTGAAAGAAGAGTAAGAGAAAAAGCTATTCGTAAAATAGATTATTTACCAGTAGACTATTATTCATTAGAACCAGATGGTAAGATAGTTGCTAAGATTACTTCTGATAGTAATGGTGTTAGAACTTTCTATATGACTATGTATTCTATAATGAATGCGATTGTTAATATTGTTTCAGTATATGTAGGTTTAATCATTCTTGAACCTATTTTAGGTTTAATAATTTTAGCTATCGTCCCATTAATTTTATTGTGGATTACAGTATATCGTAAAAAGGTACATGCCTATCATATTGAATTAAGAGAAACAAGCTCAAGAATTACAGGTAAGCTTAATGAACTTATTAGTGGTACTTTAATTATTCAAGACTTTAATCAAGAAGAAAATATGCTTGATGAATACGAAGAATTAGTTAATAGATACAATCATAATGATATTAAAACTAATACTATTAATATTTATTTTGGTTGGGAATTATTATCATTTATGAAAAGAATTGCTGAATTAGGTATTTTATTCTTCTTAGGTTACCAAGCTTGTCAAGTTGGTGGTATATTAGTAACAGTTGGTTTAATTACAACATTTACTTCATACCTAGATAAAATGATTAATCCAATTGACGCTATTTTTAACAACTTAAACGAATTAGAAGATTCATTAGTAGCTTCTAATAGAGTATTTATGTTTATCGATGAGCCAAATGATACTAGAGTATTAGATGGAATAGAAGCACCAGATACTATTAATGGTGAAGTACATTTCAAAAATATTAGATTTGCTTATGTAGGGGATAATTATGTATTAGATGATGTAACACTACATGTTCCTGCAGGTAAAAAAATAGGTATTGTAGGCCATACTGGCTCAGGTAAATCATCGTTAATGAATTTATTATTAGGATATAATGATTATCAAGAAGGACAATTATTAGTTGATGGTGTAGATATTAAAGAATACAATAAAGCTTCATATCGTAAAAACTTAGGTATTGTCTTACAAAACCCAGCTTTATTTGCAGGTACTATCAAATCTAATGTTACTATGGAAAGAGATTATAGTGATGAAGAAGTAATAAAGGTTATGAATGAGGTTGGTGCTGGATACATGCTAGAAAAGAATGAAGAGGGTATTCATACACCGGTTTCATTTAAAGGTGAAAACCTATCACTTGGTGAAAAACAATTATTATCTTTCGCTAGAATACTTCTTAGAAAACCTAAAATTATCGTGTTAGATGAAGCTACAGCTAACATTGATAGTCAAACAGAAATGCGTATTAAAAACGCAATGGATGTTGTTGCTGAAGGTAGAACAACTTTCATTATTGCTCACCGTTTATCAACAATTAAAGATTGTGATGAAATAATAGTATTAGATCATGGTAAGATAGTTGGTAAAGGTAGTCATAGTCATCTTTATGATACTTGTTCAGTATATAAAGATATGTATGATTCACAATTTGAAGCATTAGAAAAAAATAACAAATTACATTCCTAAGCAATCCGCTTAGGAATTATTTTTTTGTCAAAAATACCAACATATATTGACATTTTTAAACGTTTTAATGTCTTTCTTACAATTGATAGAAATTCTTTACATTGTAATTTTATCATTACTATGATAAAATACTTTATAAATGTTAAAAAGAATAAGATTATTTATTAATAATCTTTTGAAAGGATAGATTTATTGTGAAAATTTGTATTGTTGGTTTAGGTTTAATTGGTGGTTCTTATGCTATGGGTTTATCTAAAAAGGGTCATGAGGTTTATGGTTTAGATAAAAATTTAGATACTATTAATTATGCTATTTCTAAAGGTTACATAAAAGATGGTACAACTGATAATTATGCCATTTTAAGCAAAATGGATTTAATCATTTTAGCTATTTACCCACAATCAATTTTAAAATTCCTAGAAGAAAATAATAAATACTTCAAATCTAATCAAGTTATTACAGATGTATGTGGTATTAAAACTTCATTTGTTTATAAGGCTGCTGCCTTATCAGGTGAAGCTACTTATCTATCTCACCATCCAATGGCTGGTAAAGAAAAGATAGGAATTGAATATGCAGATTCAAATATCTTTAATGGTGCTAATTATTTGATTACACCTATTGATGGAACTTCTTCATCAGCTATTAAGCTATTAGAGACAATAGCTAATGATTTGGAATTTGGAAGAATAACTGTTATAACTCCAGAACGTCATGATAAGATGATTGGTTTTACATCACAATTAACACACGCTATTGCGGTTTCGTTAGTTAATAGTGATCAGGATGAAGAAACTAGAAGCTTTATCGGTGATTCATATCGTGATTTAACTAGAATTGCGATGATTAATGAAAAGCTTTGGAGTGAATTATTTTTAGAAAATAAGCAAGAATTACTAAGTCATATTGAAAATTTTGAGGCAGAATTAGATATCTTAAAAAATGCTTTAAAGACTAATGATAAAGAAAAATTAAATGAATTGTTCAAGCATTCAACAATTGTTAGAAAGAAGATGGAAAAGTGAGACAACTTAAAATATCTTTAAAAGATAATTCTTATGATATTTTTATTGAGAATGGTATTATTAGTAAGGCTAATGAATATATCAAAGAAGTTTATAAAAATAAAAAAGTTTATATTATTACAGACTCTAATGTAGAAAAACTATATTTAAATCAAGTAATTGAAGTGTTGAAAAATGATTTTATTGTTGATTATGTTGTTATACCTGCAGGAGAAGAATCTAAATGCTTAAATGTATATGCTAGTGTTATTGATAGTTTATTAGAAAAAAACATTAGAAGAAATGAATTATTAATAGCTTTAGGCGGTGGAGTAATTGGGGATTTAGTGGGATTTATTTCAGCTACTTTATATCGCGGCTTACCTTATGTAAGTATCCCAACTTCATTATTAAGTCAAATGGATTCATCTATTGGTGGTAAAACAGGAATAGATTTTTATGATCGTAAAAATATTATTGGCTGTTTTAAACAACCATCTTTAGTTTTAATTGACCCATTAACACATAAGACATTAGATAAAAGAGAGTTTAATAATGGTATGGGTGAATTAATTAAACATGCGATTATTGGTAATGATCACCTATTTAATTTGTTATTAAATCAATCTATAATTGATGAGAATATCATATATGAAAGCTTGAGTGTTAAAAAAAGAGTAGTAGAGTTAGACCCATTTGATCAAGGTGAAAGAATGTTATTAAACTTTGGCCATACTTTTGGTCACGCTATTGAATTAAAGATGAATCTAAAACATGGTGAAGCTGTGGCTGTTGGTATGTTAATGGCTATTAAATTTGGTGTTGATTTAGGTTTAACAGATAGTGATATTTATAGTAAAGTTAAACAAGTATTAGATTTATATGATCTTCCTTCTTATGAAGTAGAGTATAAAGAATATTTAAAAGAAACTTTATATGATAAAAAGAATTTAGCTGGTATAGTTAATTTTATTTTAGTTGATAAAATTGGTCATGCTTTTATTCATAAAATTAAGGAGGATGAATTAAAATGAATGTTATAATACATCCTAAAAAATTAAAAGGTGATGTTTTAATTCCACCTTCAAAATCTTTATCTCATCGTGCTATTATTGCCGCATGCTTAGCTAAAGGAACTAGTGTTATTTCTAACATTAGCTTTTCAAAGGATATAAATGCGACTATAGGAGCTATGGAGGCATTAGGTGCTAAGGTTGTTAAGAATGGTAATGAATTAACTATTACAGGAAGTTCTGTAAAAAGAGTAGGTAATATAATAGACGCAAATGAATCAGGATCAACAATTAGATTTATGATACCTATTGCGTTAGTTAATAGTGAACCTATTACTTTTACTGGAAAAAATCATTTAGTTAATAGACCACTTGATTCGTATTTTGAAATCTTTGATAAACAAGGAATTAAATATGAACATGATAATGGTGTTTATTTACCACTTAAGGTTAATGGTGGATTAAAGTCTGGTTTATATGAAATTAGAGGAGATATTTCTTCTCAATTTATAACAGGATTACTTTATGCTTTACCTTTATTAGATGGTGATTCTAAAATAGTTATAACAACAAATCTTGAATCAATAGGCTATATTGATTTAACGTTAGATGTTTTAAAAAGCTTTGGTATTGAGATTATTAATAATGACTATAAAGAGTTTATTATCAAGGGTAATCAAGAATATAAAGCTAATAATTATGTTGTTGAAGGAGATTATTCTCAAACTGCTTTCTTCTTGGTTGGTGGTGCCTTAGGTAATGATATTAACCTATTAGGCATGAAAGATGTATCATTACAAGGCGACAAAAAGATTATAGATGATATTAAATCTATGAATGGTAATATTACTTTTGAAAATGGAATATTAAAATGTGAGCCTAGTGAAACAACTGGTGCAGTAATTGATTTTTCACAATCACCTGATTTAGGGCCAGCATTATCAGTGCTTGCGAGTGTTAGTAAAGGTACGTCGCATTTCATAAATGCTTCAAGATTGAGAATTAAAGAATGTGATAGAATTACTTGTGTGTTAGAAGAGTTAAATAAAATGGGTGCTAATATATCTGAAACACCAGATTCAATGATTATTCACGGTGTAGATAAATTACATGGCTGTGTAGTTGATTCACACAATGATCATAGACTTGCGATGGCATTTGCGATGGCAGCTACAATCTGTGATAGTGATGTTAAAATATTAAATGCTGAATGTGTATCTAAATCTTACCCACATTTCTGGGAGGATTATGTTAAGCTTGGAGGTTGTATAGATTATGAATAAGCTAGAACAAGCAAGATTAATTATTAATGAAGTCGATTCTAAAATGGTTGAACTATTTAAAGAAAGAATGAATGCGGCTAGAATGGTTGCTGAGCATAAGAAAGAAAATAACTTACCTGTTTTAGATAAGGCTAGAGAAGAAGCTTTAATTAAGAAAAATATAGAGCTTTTAAATGATAAAGAATTAGAACAATATTATTTAACATTTTTAGAAGGAATGTTAACAGCTTCTAAAGATTTTCAAAAGGAACTGATAAAATGAAATTTGGTTTATTAGGTGAAAAGCTAGGTCATAGTTATTCACCAATCATACATAATTATGTGTTTGAAAAACTTAATATTAATGCCACTTATGAGTTAATAGAAACACCAGTAGAAGGTTTAAAACATTATATTAATGAACTAAGAAATGGTGTTTATAATGGCTTTAATGTTACTATACCTTATAAAAAAACTATTATGAGTTTATTAGATGAAATAGATGATAAAGCTTTAAAAATTGGTAGTGTAAATACAGTTTATGTTAAAGATAATAAGGTTATTGGTACTAATACAGATTATGATGGTTTTTTAAAAACATTAGAATATTATAATGTAGAAGTATTAAATAAGAGCTGTTATGTTTTAGGTACTGGTGGAGCTAGCTTAGCTATATCAGCAGTATTAAAAGACTTAGGTGGAAATGTTACATTTGTATCTAGAAATCCTAAAGAAAATATAATTAGCTATAATGAATTAGAAAATAAGGATATTGATATTTTAGTTAATACTACTCCTGTTGGAATGTATCCTAATATAGATCAATGTCCAGTTAGTTTAAATGTTATTAATAATAGTAAGGTTGTTATGGATATTATTTTTAATCCTAAAATTACTAAGCTATTAGAATATGCTAAGTCAAATATTAATGGACTTTATATGCTTGTTTTACAAGCGATTAAGGCTGAAGAAATTTGGCAAAATCAAAGTATTAATTTAGAGATTAATGAATTATTAACAAGAATGTAGGTGAAGTATATGAACCATATTGGTAGATTATTTCAAGTAAATATTTTTGGTGAAAGTCATGGTTCATCAGTTGGAGTTTTAATTGATGGTGTAAAACCAGGAATTAAATTATCTGAAGATGATTTTGTTTTAGATTTATCTAGAAGAAAATCAGGTGGATTAGGAACTACTCCAAGAATTGAAGAAGATAAAGTATTAATTGAATCTGGTGTGTTTAATGGTTACACTACTGGTGGAGCTATCCTTTTAAGATTTTTAAATAATAACACAAAGAGTAAGGATTACTCTAATTTGATTAGTCAACCACGCCCATCGCATGCTGATTTTGTGGCTGGTGTTAAATATAATGGATACCAAGATTATCGTGGTGGCGGGTCTTTTTCTGGTAGACTTACATTAGGATTAGTAGCTGCTGGTGTTGTTGCTAAAAAGATGTTAGAAGGAGTAAGCTTTAACACATCTATAACAAATTTAGGTGGCGAAACTGACACTGATAAATTTAATGAAATCCTTAAGACAACAGTTGATAATCATGATAGTGTTGGTGGTATAGTTAAAGTGACAGTTGATGGTGTTGAGGTTGGTTTAGGTGAACCTTATTTTGATTCACTAGAATCTACAATTTCTCATTTATTATTCTCTGTTGGTGGCGTAAAGGGCGTATCTTTTGGCAAAGGATTTGATGCTGTAAATATGCGTGGTAGTGAGTTTAATGATTGTATTACTGATAAGGATGGTCATACAGCTACTAATAATAATGGTGGAATAAATGGCGGTATTTCTAATGGAAATCAAATTGTTGTTAATACGTTTGTTAAACCTACACCTTCAATAGGGTTGCCACAAGAAACTTATTCATTTAAAGAAGAAAAAGTAACTGAATTAGTTATTAATGGTCGTCATGATGCTGCAATAATTTTACGTGCTCAAGTTGTAATTGAGGCATGTATTGCGATAGCTTTAGCTGATGCGAAATTAATAAAAAATGCATATAACTAAAATAGTAGGAGAGTGTGAGTTTTATGTATAAGATTGTTAGAAAAGAAGTTTTAAATCCGACTGTAACATTAATGGAGGTAGAGGCTCCATTTGTTGCCAAAAAGGCTGAACCTGGTCAATTTATCATTTTAAGAGTAGATGATGAAGGCGAAAGAATCCCTTTAACAATTGCTGATTATAATAGACAAAAAGGGACAATCACAATTATTTTCCAAATAGTTGGAGCTTCAACATTTAAATTAAATATGTTAAATGAAGGTGACTTCATTCATGATTTTGTTGGGCCATTAGGTGTTCCAACTCATACTGAAGGCTTAAAGAAGGTAGCTGTTGTAGGTGGTGGTGTTGGCTGTGCCATAGCTTATCCAGTAGCTAAAAAGCTTCATGAATTAGGATGTGAGGTTCATTCTATTATTGGTTTTAGAAATAAAGATTTAGTAATTTTAGAAAAAGAATTTGATAATGTTTCTGATAAATTATTTGTTATGACTGATGATGGTTCACATGGTTTAAAGGGTGTTGTAACAAATCCTTTAAAAGAGTTAATTGAATCAGGTGAGTCTTATGATGAGGTTATTGCTATAGGACCACTTATTATGATGAAGTTTGTTGTTGCAACAACAAAGCCACATAATATTAAAACAGTTGTTTCAATGAATCCTATTATGATTGATGGTACTGGTATGTGTGGTGGATGTCGTTTAACTGTTGGTGGTAAAACTAAATTTGCCTGTGTTGATGGACCAGATTTTGATGGTTTTGAAGTAGACTTTGATGAGGCTATTAGTCGTGGTAGAAGTTATACTGAATTTGAAAGACATGCTTACGAAGAAGCATGTAACCTTTATAAAAAGGAGGTTAAATAAAATGGCTTTTAATATGTCTTTAAACAAGAATCCTATGCCTTCACAAGATCCTATGGTGCGTAATAAAAACTTCGATGAGGTTGCTTTAGGATATAATGAAGAAATGGCTATAGATGAAGCTAAACGTTGTTTACAATGTAAAAATCCTAAATGTATGGGTGGTTGTCCTGTTCATATTCATATTCCTGAATTTATTACATTAGTAGCTGATGGTAAGTTTGAAGAGGCTTATCAAGTTATTAGTAAGTCATCATCACTTCCTGCAGTATGCGGTCGTGTTTGTCCACAAGAATCTCAATGTGAAGGTTTATGTGTAAGAGGTGTAAAAGGTGAACCAGTGGCTATTGGTAGATTAGAAAGATTTGTTGCTGACTGGCATAATGAAAATACAAAGGAAGCTCCAGTTAAACCAGAAAGTAATGGTCATAAAGTTGCTATTGTAGGATCAGGTCCTGCTGGTTTAACTTGTGCTGGTGATTTAGCTAAATTAGGTTATGAAGTAACTATTTTTGAAGCTCTACATTTAGCTGGTGGTGTATTAGTTTATGGTATTCCTGAATTTAGATTACCTAAATCAATTGTTCAAAAAGAAATTGATGGTTTAAAAGCCTTAGGTGTTAAGGTTGAAACTAATATGGTTATTGGTAGAACTATTTCAATTGAAGAATTAAAAGAAGAATATGGCTTTGAAGCTGTATTTGTTGGTAGTGGTGCAGGTTTACCTAAATTCATGAATATACCTGGTGAAAACTTAAAAGGAGTATTCTCTGCAAATGAATTTTTAACGCGTGTTAATTTAATGAAAGCTTATAAGCCTACATCTACAACTCCTATTAAACAAAACAAGAATGTAGCCGTTGTAGGCGGTGGAAATGTTGCTATGGATGCAGCTAGATGTGCTTTACGTTTAGGTGCTGAAAATGTTTATATTGTATATCGTCGTGGTATGGAAGAACTTCCAGCTCGTAAAGAAGAAGTAGAACATGCTATTGAAGAAGGTATAATCTTTAAATTATTAACTAATCCAGTAGAAATCTTAGGAGATGAAACTGGAACTGTTTCAGGTATGAAATGTGTAGAAATGATGTTAGGAGAACCAGACGCTTCTGGTAGACGTCGTCCTATTGTTAAGCCTGATTCGGAACATACAATTGAAGTAGACTGCGTTATTATGTCATTAGGTACTTCACCTAATCCATTAATTAAGTCTACAACATCAGGATTAAACACTGAATCTTGGGGTGGTATTATTGTTGATGATAATGGTTTAACAAGTGTTGAAGGTGTATATGCTGGTGGTGATGCAGTAACAGGTGCTGCTACTGTTATTTTAGCTATGGGTGCTGGTAAAACTGCAGCCGCAGGTATTGATGAATACATAAAAAATAAGAATTAATTATTTTGGAGTAAAATATGTTAGTATTAGTAGGACCTAGTGCTTCAGGCAAGAGTGCTATAGTAAAATGCCTAGAAAGTAAATATGGAATAAAAAAGTTTATCACTTGTACAACACGTCCTATGCGTGTTGGAGAGATTAATGGTGTAGATTATTTCTTTATGACAAAAGAAGAATTTACTACTAGATATGAAAATGATGAATTTATTGAAACAGTTTATTATAATGGTAATTATTATGGCACATTAAAAAAAGAAGCTAGTGTTAATAAAGTGGTTATTTTAGAACCACAAGGTTTAAATAATTTCTTAGAAAAAGTAGATAATATTTATTCTGTTTTTTTGAAAACTGATATAAATATTTTAAAGGATAGAATGATTGGTAGAGGAGATTCTATTCTAGATGTTAATAAAAGATTAGAAAATGACAAAATATTATTTAGTAAAGAACAATTATCTAA
>JAEIGA010016579.1_pt1 | contig 11204 bp, 10 predicted proteins | sample 9270691 | NCBI WGS metagenome assembly JAEIGA01 (sample SAMN17057246, study PRJNA624740) | gut metagenome | biome: biome; isolation source: fecal sample | host: Bos grunniens | place: China: Xizang | collected 2019
AGCGTGTCTACCATTTCACCACATCCGCTTTTCAGAAAAGTGGGACAAAGATACAAAATGTTTTTTAATTACGAACTATTTACTACTTTTTCTGATCAGATGACTATGTCAAATTTATGCTCTTCATCCCACCCGTTTATTCTCAAAACAATCTGAGTAACTGCTAAATCCAGTTCGATATGAATGTCCTGAAGATCGGGAGCATCCCAGTCATAACCAGTCGAAGAAATGTATTCTCCCAGCGAAAAACGTCTCATGACGCCGTCTCCCTCATCGATTTCCAAGGTCATCAGATCATCTGTCTGCCGAGGCAGCACGAATCTGCATGAATACTCCTCGTCAACCCGCTTGCGTGATTCGAAATCGCCCTCGACAGGCTTCCCATAAACATCATACCCGCAGACATCGGAAACTATCCTCAGCCATGGACGATAGCCCTCGTCAGCATTGAAGTCAATATCCACACGGCAATGATTCTTCCTCATCCACACGGTCTCGCGCCACATTTCGCAATCTGCATTTACCGTAGACGAATGCATATAAACCGGAGGACAATCCTCTCCCATGGGAATTCTGAGTCCCGACTCCGACATCAAGCCCTCTGCACCGCTCATCAGATTGACCTGCAAGATGGTACGCGGCACGACAGCTGTATAATCCTTGGCAAATTTCTCAGAACCTATGTAATCAGTGAACACATAGCCGTCCGGCACCGTCACGTAAAGATCAGCTGACCTGACGGCTGAAGTATCGACTTCGCTGAAATCCAGCACAAGCCGGCATGGGCATGATTCCCTATACTCCTTGACTGCGCATCCCGCACAAAGCAAAACACCAACAATTACAGACAGTATTCCGGACGACCTCTTCTTCATATCCTAACGATTAAATTGTTTGTATATAATCATCTCCATCAACCCAATCCTTGACCTTCACAGTAAAGGTCGCATCGGATGTAGAGATTGGTTCATCCGGCGATGATGATCCTGGACGAGTGACTGTAAGCGTCACTGTATAAGCTGTATTCGGCGACACTTCATCCAGAGTTACAGGATAATAGCAGGTCTCGCCTCCCAGGGTGGCTTCCACTACCAGACGAGTCTTTCTGGCAGACCACATGCCGTTGTTTGCATCAGCGTCTGTAAGATTAGGATAACAGTAGTAATGGTGCTGGGTAGAATAAGAACTTCCATAAGCGACCGCTGCTGCAGGAGCATCATACAGGAAAGACAGAGTATTTGACGACTCATATTTCATCTTATGATACCACTTGGACGGAGTCGAATCCGCCAGATATTTCCTGTCTCCTGCCACATTGATCAGATATACACCGGTCACCTTGAACTCTTTCTTCTGGTTTGTCACCAGATCCATCGAGTTGGTGACACTCAGCAATGTGATCTTTGCAGCGATGCGGGATACATCTACAGTAGCTGTGTTTGATGTCGCAGACAATGTCTTGCCTTCCAGGATTCCGCTCATCACCAGCTTTCCCTTGGTGTTGTCAGACAATGATGAAGTCTTGGAAAGAAGCTCGGACATAGTTGAGATGCCTGAAAGAGAAGGTGCATTTACCAATGCAACGATATCCTTAACTCCAGGAAGGCATCTGAGCTTCATGGAAGATGCATTCTGATTTCCATAAGTTTCCAAGGTACCTGTAGCCTCATTAAAGACAAAGATCTGAAGATTGGATACGGCATCCTCTGAAGAAGGAGTTCCGGTCAATCTGGTCTTGACTTCAGGCACACTGACATTCAGTTCCACAAGTCCTTCAGTCTCAGGAGTTTCCACCTGTACTTGGCTACAGCTCGCTAGAGCGACAGCGGCAAAAGCCGCAAAAAATGATTTGGTTTTCATAATATTTTGGTATTAAAGGTTTTCTTCTCTTTTCTTCACAAGCAGATGCATTTCAGGATCAAGATTAGCCCTATGCCTCATGTAAGGGTCATAGGCCAGACACAAGTCATAATATTTGAGCGCTTCCTCATGCAATCCGAGTCTTGACAGCACCATGGCCTTCAGATAGCACACCTTAGGATCGGTATCATCCAGCTTTCCGAGCACATCCAGAGCCGAATGGTTATAATCAGCTGACATGTAGGCCAAGGCGGTATTATAATCGCCATATGGTCTCAGCACCGAAACCGCCTTTTTATAATCCAAAGACTTAAGGGCTTCTATTCCAGACATGTAGACAGTGTCCAATTCGGTCGTATGTACCGTATCCTTGAGCATGCCTGTCCTGTGCATATGGAAGTCGAAACGCACGCTGCGAAGCTTCGGATAGACCTTTTCACGCAGGTAGCGGTACTCTGGCATAGAAGCTATCTTTGCCTCGACCCGATCAGGATCCCTCATCCCGTCTATCAGACCTACAATCCTTTCCTTTGCCGAAGCTGTCATTATCGTATCATTGGCGACAAGCTTACGCATCTGTTCCCAGTTTTCAGGCAGTTCCGAAGCTTTCAGGCTGTCTCTCCATTCTTCCGGCACATATCGACCTATATATCTTCTGACAGCCTCCGAACGAGCTGCGGAAAGCCTCCGGTTCATTGAATATGAGCCCTCCGGCGAGCATGAAGCTACTATGACAAGTGAATCCAGTTCCAGATCATCCCTTGCCACGACATCATCGATGCATCTCATGACTCTACGCAGTTCCGACGCATTGTCTCCCAAAAGAGTATCAACCACAGAACTTCCCTGTCTAAAGTCAATGAAGGCTTTCGTATTGTCATAAACAGATCTTTCGAGCACGAACATCCTGTATTTAGGTCTGTCGTCAACGAGAGTCGACAGCGAACTTATATAGAATGTAAGCTCATCAGGGAAAGGAAATTCGTGTATGCATTCCCCTTTCTCATACAGCTTTCCGTCAAGCGAAACCGTAACCCTCTTCAAATTCGGGCGGCTTCTGAATGTATGCACATATCTGTATATGAAATCCCCTCCGGATGAAGTCAAGACAGTGTCCAACCTTATGCCTTCCGTAACTATCGGATCTTTGACATATCTCTCATACATCTTCCCCACACGTCCCTTGCGACGTTCATTAAAACGCCATTTCAACTGCTTGGTATAGTGTATAAGCGCCTCACGCTGGGTCACGCCAAACAGGTTTTCTGCCTGGGGCGCAGGAATGACAGAGGAATCACGCTTCATGGCATAAGTCTCGGGATAATGCCTTTCAATAAATATCTCAAGCTGACCCAACCTTATGAAATCTGTCGTATCAGTTATTATGGAAGCCAGAAAAGCGCGATACCTCTGATATCCTCTAAGCTGCTCCTCGCGATATTTTTCTCCGGTAATGTACAATGCATCAAGAGAAACCGTATCCTCCTGTATGGCCATGAAAGGCAGTATCTTAAGCTGCCATTCTGAATCGGACATGGCAGCCGGAACGCTGACGTCAAAGCTTATGGAAACATATCCTGCCCTCTCTGCCACATTCCTGAATCTGGCTGTGACCTTGGAAGCATTTATGACATCAGTTGCCACCATCTCTCCCGTCTCGGTATCCTTTATGGCATTCATGATGATCGGTTCGTCAGACAATGTGCCTCTGATGCTGTCGATCTGCAGCTCATTGTCTTCTTCCACCTCGATCGGCGGCTCTTCCGGAACAGAAAGGGTCATCCCGACCGTTCCGGAACGTATCTTCTGCATCTTCCTGTATGGCGAGCATGAAAGCACTCCCGCAAGCAGAAGCAATATCAAGAGTCTCTTTTTATCAGAACACATATGCTAAAGAAATCATGATGTCATCCGGAAGGATGAAACTGGTTCTTCCTGATTCAAGTGTAATTCCACATACCGGGCATGAATAACATCTGTACATATCCAGACCGGCCCACAGGCCCACTCCGAACTCAATATTGAAATGAGGGCCCAGCATGTGCGTATAGCCGGTATAGAATCCTCCTCCATATCTGTCTCCTTCACGTGTCTCAGCTGACCTTATTCCGCCTGAATTATACTCCTGATATCTCAGCTTTCCGGCAAACCACCAGCCTGACCATGTATGCCATGGCCATATCCTGGCACCTATACTATACGACTGCTGCCTCATCTGGAACTGCCTGTCCGGATCTCCTTTTCTGTATGTAAACGGGTTGTACCTTGCTCCTGCCGTAATGCTCCATCTCCTTGATAATGAATATGAAACATCAGCATTGAGGGTTCCCAGACAGGCATAATCCAGAATATTGGTAGAGACAGACATGGTCTGCGCTTCAGATTTCAGCCCGGTCAGCAGCATGGCCGCGAAGGCCAGTAAACATGTATATTTCTTCATATGCTAATATCTGCTGAATACCTGTTGGATGACTTCTCTTTTATCAGGAAAAGCCAGAGTCAGGGCTGTTTCAAGTTCATCTCTGGAAGTCACATCTTCTCCCAGGACAGTGAATATCTTCGACTGCGTAAGACCTCTGTCATCCAGAAATCTGAATATCTGCGGATAGAACCAATGACTCGTTCCGAAAGTCGGAAAGCTTCCTCCATAACGTTCCTTATACATCTTGCTTTCGAGATAATAGGCCCACATCTCACCGATCTCGCAGTATCCGGCATCCGCCCCTGTTCCATCACCATAGGTCATTCCACCAGACGTGATATATGATTGGATGATGTACAGGATATAGCGGTTCCAATATGATGTGCCCACTTTTGAAAAATGGCTTGCATGAGCCAGTTCGTGACAGGTGTTGGAATAGATCGAGGCGTAGGTGTCCTCCCCTTTGGTCCCTATAGTGATGTCAGGCAGAAAATATTCTATCAGACGGGAAAATTTACCGAGATATTCTTCAATCAGTTCATGCCTAAGCAATGCGCCATGATGAAGCATTACTGCGCTGCTTGACTCCATGCCGTTGAATATCCACAGGCGCAGATCAGAAGGCGGCGGAGCTATATCCATATCTTCTGAGCAGCAACGACTTATGTAATCGTAGGCGGCATTGTTCACGACACATCGGCGATACAGTTTCTCTTCAGAATCCTTGGTCACAGTCATGTTGACCCCTTCCGGAGAGGCCTTGCCTAAAGTAGAAACTGAAGCTGGCACAAGAACCAGATTGAAACCTATTGAAAAGCCCTTTTCATTCTTGAAGACAAGCCTGTACCTGATATCGGAAGCAAAGGACTTGTCCATCTGATAATATCCGTCTCGATCGGTATATGCATATGAGGTCTTGACGAATGAATTGCAGGAAACACGTACTCCAGCCACGCCATAAGGCTGTCCTCCTTTATATTTGTCGTCCTCAACAGTGATACGTCCGGAAGGTATCATCTTCTGGTCTGCTCTTGTAAAAGGAGCGGCCAGCCTTGATTCATTTCCGGTCAGCACATATGCCTCTCTCTCCACAGCAGCCCAGTCGATACCGTCTGCACGAGTACCGGGATCGTTCTCCGCAATATAGCATTCATCCAGGATCTCATGTCTGATATCAGGAAATACGAAATCACGGGAAACCACAGCATACTGCCATGTAACCTTGCCATCCGGCACATCCGGATCATGATACCAATCTCCATCCACAACTATATCATAGTCCATAGGATGGTCCATCAGTTCAAGTCCGAGAGATCTGAGCTCTTCATACTGGTTCTGATCAGCCGGAAGGAATCTCACATAGAGATTTGTGGCCTTCACATCGACTCTATCGGCTCTGGTAGGATAGAGCGAGTGCAAGGCTTTGGTCATGTTTTCCGTCGTATACGGATTCTGCAGACGGTCTCCCAGAACTATCTTGTCATGTGGGATATTGCGTCCATAAGAATAGTCCAGTCCCCTCTCGGTCCTGAAGCCATCCTTGCTGCATGCCATCATCAAGACAGCCATGAGCACGAGTGCGATCTTACCTCTCATAATTCATTCATTTAATTACGGAGGCAAAGTTCCTGAGAAATAGCCGTTGAATGAAAATTTCAACGGCTATTTACAAAAATCGGCCTCCCACGCGCGCGGGAGGCCGATTTCTACCTAGAAATTTGTCTGATTTTTTAAAAAATCCAACAAATTCTTAGAAATAACTTACTGTCTTCTGCTCTACAGCAGAGAGAATGCTGTTTGCTACACGGCTTACACCGAAACGGAACATGTGCTTGTTGAGCCATTCCTTTCCAAGAACTGAAGCAACGATAGAGTAATAGCAGAGCGCATCAGCAGCTGTAGAGATGCCACCTGCAGGCTTGAATCCGATCTTCTTGCCTGTCACTGCATGATACTTGGCAATGCACTCACACATTACATAAGCTGCAACAGGAGTAGCATTCACGTCTACCTTTCCTGTAGAAGTCTTGATGAAGTCCGCACCTGCCTCCATAGCAAGGAATGATGCATCAGCTATATTCTCAGGGGTTCTGAGAAGGCCAGTCTCAAGGATCACCTTAAGATGAACCTCCCTGCCCTGCCTTCCTGCAACCTCGTCAATGACTCTACGTACCTGACGGATCTCTTCAGCGGCAGCCTCAGTATCTCCTGCAAGGAATGCATTGAGCGCGAGCACGATATCCACTTCGTCCGCACCCTGCTCTACAGCCATCTCAACTTCCTTAAGCTTTACCTCAAGGAAACTCTGCGAAGTTGGGAAACATGCAGAAACTACAGTAATGTTAAAATCGGACTTTCTAGCCTCCTTTACTGTCGCTGCAAAGTTTGAATACACACAGATTGATGCAGGAAGCGGCCATTCCGGATATGACGTCTGGAATGCATTAACCTTATTCACAAGCTTTGTAACTGAAGCTGGCGTATCATCAGTCTTCAGGGTTGTAAGATCCATCATAGAGAAGCAATCCTTGTAAACCGACTCTGACGCCACGTTCTCAAGGTTTGCCGCAATTATTTCCAATGCTCTTCCGATTGCCTCACGATCCGGAGTATAACCGTACTTATTCATATAATCTACCATATATTTTAAAATTTCAACTTTGAATCAACTATTATTGTCACAGGGCCATCGTTTATAAGCGACACCTTCATATCTGCCCCGAATATTCCTTTACCTACCGGCTTGCCGACATGTTCTTCCAGCTTTACGAGAAACTTCTCATACAAAGGTATTGCCACATCAGGCTTAGCGGCTTTTATATATGAAGGACGGTTTCCTTTCACAGTCGATGCATAGAGGGTGAACTGGCTCACAGCAAGCACTTCTCCGTCCACATCCTTCACTGAGAGGTTCATCACACCATCCTCATCATCAAAGATACGCATTCCTGCGATTTTTTTAGCAGTCCATTCAAGATCTTCTTCAGTATCTTCATCTATGAATGCCGCCAGCACAAGCAGTCCGGCACCTATGCGAGACTCATAAGCCTCAGCAGGAACCGCAACACAAGCTTCTGAAACTCTTTGAATTACAACTCTCATTATCCTCTGACCTGTACCTTGAATCCTTCATCAACAAGAGGCTGCACAAATGCAGTCATTTCCTCTACCGTATATTTCTCAAGACTCTTGTCCGGAGTCTCTCTATCTATCGTGTAGACCATTATCTCCCTCGGCTTCAGCTTCCTCACCAGTTCTCTCCATGCTTCCAGAGCTTCAGTCTCAGCTGTGTCGAAGTCCGGAGACTTCAGGAACATGGTCTGAAGGACAAAGGCGCCATCAAACCCCATCATGGCCTCCACCACATTTTCAAGTCTGTATGACCCTACAGGCTTGTTCATCTTTCTTATCAGCTCGTCCGAAGAAGCATCTATCTTCAGGATAGGATTATCGACGCGCTTGAGGGCCTCTGCAACCTCCTTCCTTCCTATCAAAGTCGCATTTGACAGGACTGAAACCTTGGCATCAGGATAATATCTGTCCCTGCATCTCAAGGTTGCATCAATGATCTTCGAAAAGTCAGGATGCATGGTAGGCTCTCCGTTACCGGAAAATGTAATTGAATCCACCGGAACACCTTCTGCCGCAGCCTTGGACATTTTCTCCTCAAGGGCAGCTTCAATATCTTCAAGGCTTGGGAAACGTCTTTCAGCTATCCCGTCCTTATTCCAGCCACACTCGCAATATATGCAGTCAAAGTTGCAAAGTTTTCCCTTCGAAGGAAGGACATTCACTCCGAGAGAAGAACCGAGCCTGCGGCTGAATATCGGTCCGAAGACTATATCGTCAAAATGCAGCATCCCTAAATAACTCTTCTTGTACGGCTTTCAGCTGTTAGGCATCCACCCTCGTCAATTCCTGAAACATGCACTATGCCAGGACGCTTTCCTACAGCTATGCTTCCGAGAACATCCTCCTTGCCAAGGAAACGTGCTCCATTGAGACTTGCCCATGTAAAAAGCTCGTTCATCGGCACCTGCGGGAAGTTTTCACGAAGGCATACCAGTTCCTTCATCATATCAAGATCATCGTTGCTTGACAGAGAGTCAGTACCGAGAGCTATGGACAGTCCGTTCTGTCTCATAAGCTCGATAGGTGGCAATGCATTATGAATGAATATATTAGAAAGCGGACATATTGCAAAATATGCATTTTTCATTGTCTGCTTTACAGCATCTATATCGCTCTGCTGAAGACACACATTATGTACCAGCAGTATATTTTCGTCGTATGGAGCAGACTTTACATCAGCCAATCTGTCAAGGAAGTACTTCAACGAAGATTCCCCTGTTACAGGAGGCGTGCTCATGCCTGACCTCTTTCTGTTTTCATACATGGCTCCCGAGCCGCTGATCAGGAGATCTTCCTCCTCCTGGCTTTCCTGAGAGTGGTATGAAAGGTATCCTGACTCAAGACCTGCTGCCGCAGAAGCGCTCAGAAGCTGAGGGCTCATCGTATAGCATGAATGCGGAGTAGGAGCTGCATCTATTCCCGCTTCGTCCGCAACCCCCTTCAATGCGGTCACGTCCTTCATGACACCGTCGCACATCTCAGGCTCGCTGCCGAACACTTCAAGGAAGGTCCTTGTATACATCTTATGAGACTTCTTGACGTCAAATGACGAGTCATCATTGCTGATGTCAGCCATAGCCGATACTCCGTCATTCCACATCTTGTCCATCCATTCCTGCACAAGCTGCTGCTTGACTTCACGGCCGGCCCAGTCACGAAGCTCGTTTATCTGGTCGATGAATCCGGCCATGCCTGTACCTTTACGGAACTTCTTGTGAAGATGAGACAACTCTACGTGGCAATGTGCATTCACAAAGCCCGGAACGATCGCACCCGGCATTACTTCTTCGTCAGCTCCACACTGTCCGACAGCCGTAATCGTACCGTCCTCATCGTACTCGACAAAACCGTTTCTGATCGGCTCAGATTCCAATGTATATATATATTCTGCAGTAATCCTTCCCATTTTCATCATCAATTATTCTTCAGTCCTTCTGACTACATTTTCCGTATATTCGGGTCGCACAATTGCCTTCTCATCTTTGCTGACCAGAATCCTGCTTTCCATGGATTTCAGCTTTTTCTCTATTTTCGAAAGAGAATCTGTCTTGGCGAGACTGTCTGCCAATGCCAGAGAATCGGCAACCGCAAGACTGTCAGCAGGAATTGTATCACGAATGACCATCCTTATGCCGTCATATGTCGTATCTGAGCGGGCAATGTCCAGAAGCTTATATGACAAGTCCGCTGTATCTACCACTACCGCAAGGCTGTCATAATAATGCACATATGATTCGCCGAAAAGATACGGAGCGAATTTTTCAGGTCTGAAGTCCACCCTGATATTCGGAAGACTGGCAATCTGATCAAGTATGTACTGCTGCCTCCTGAGCTCCTTCAATCTCTTTTCTATGATCTCGCCGGAAGTCCTGAATATCCTCGCGAATCTCTCAGGATCATCCATGTACGCATCGACACTATGAAGATAGTCCTCTATATCATATCCGTATTTCTCCAGAATCGGCTCATATACCATAGACGTATCCGCTATCAGCCTGACCCCCTGTGTATTGGTTATCCACTGGTCGGTCACAAGCATTTCCGCGTATATCTGCGCCAGTTTGGAGCGTGGAATTACCTCCACCTCGTCCTTCTTGCACGAGGTGAGGGCAAACGCTGCCATCATGAGCATTAAATTCAGGAGAAAACGTTTCATCATTATCTCAATGTAGCACCAAACTCATTCTGGAATGTAGAGAGAAGCTTGTTCATGATCTTCTCTACATCATTGTCAGTCAATGTCTTGTCAAGGTCCTGAAGCACAAAGCTGAGAGCGTACTGCTTCTTGCCTTCAGCAATCTTGTCTCCTCTGTAAACATCAAAGAGGCCAACCTGCTTGAGAAGCTTCTTACCTACTCTGAAAGCGCTCTTGCGGAGATCCGCATAGCTGACAGACTCATCAAGAAGGATTGCAAGGTCACGACGTACCTCAGGGAACTTAGGAAGCTCCTTATACTTGATCTTGTTTCTCTTTACAAGCTCAAAGAGTGCCGGCCAGTTGATCTCAGCTGCGAATACAGGCTGCTTGATTCCGAACTGCTTGAGTCTTGCAGGAGCTACTGTACCCATTACAGCGAGAGGCTGATGTGAGCCAGGGAGATTGTACGCAAGTCCCTCAGAGAAAAGGTCTGCAGGAGCAGCCTCAGTCTCGAGAGAGTAGATATCACAGCCGAATCTCTTAAGAAGGAGCTCGAGATATCCCTTGAGCTGGAAGTAATTACCCTTGCCAGGATCAACTCTCCATGACTTGTCAGGCTGACCGCTCATGAAGAGTGCATAGCATGTATGCTCCTCGTATGAATCAAGAGTCTTGCCGTCCTTTGAAGGATCAAATGAATATACTGAACCATACTCAAATGTCTTGATGTTTGTGATCTGGCGGTTGATATTGTACGCAATCACCTCAAGACCGTTGAGAAGGAGGGTCTGTCTCATCACATTGAGGTCAGAGCTGAGCGGATTCATGATCCTTACGCACTTGTCCTCTGGGAATGTCTTGAGCTTTGAGTAATAGTCAGACTTAGTGAGAGAGTTGTTCATTGTCTCCACGAAGCCGTTTGCTGCAAGGAAATCAGCGATTGACTTGCGAACCTGCTCTGGCTCCGGCTTCTGAGGAGCGTTTACAGACATTCTCATTGCCTGCGGAAGCTCGATATTGTTATATCCGTAGATTCGGAGGATCTCCTCCACAACATCACACTCACGATAAACATCGATCATGTATGAAGGAACGGCCACCTTTGCTCCGTTTTCTGTCTTCTCGACAAACTCATATGCAAGAGACTCGAGA
>JAEIGA010016580.1_pt1 | contig 11203 bp, 11 predicted proteins | sample 9270691 | NCBI WGS metagenome assembly JAEIGA01 (sample SAMN17057246, study PRJNA624740) | gut metagenome | biome: biome; isolation source: fecal sample | host: Bos grunniens | place: China: Xizang | collected 2019
ATCGAGCGTATTGATCGAGAAGCTGAGGACAAAGAAGGCAATAAAACCTGCGGCAAACACCTTTTCTCTCGTGGTAAATTTCTTCGAAAGAAAATAGAGCGGAACGCAGAAGAGGGTAAGAACGCCGCAATATACAAACGGCAAACCTTCGGGTCGAACTGTATCGTATGAGCCGGGAAATAGCTTGGTTAAGAAATCAATAATCTGAAATCTTACAGTAAATGAAAAATTAGGATTTGAGAACTCATTCTTGCCAAACTGAAGAGAATAATATGCAGAAGCAACTATCACCATAGATATTCCGATTGCGATTACGGAAAATACACCTATTCTCAAAAGTGACTTGATGAAGTGCTTGTTTTCCAAATTTGGATTATTTCTGTCGTTCTCATTGTTAGCAAAATAATAGTAGAAGAAATAAGCAGCAGTATAAATGCACGCCATATATCCGATATAGAAATTGCTCATCAAAATCAGCGCAAGCATAATTACGTAAAGCTTGTACTTATAATTTTTGATAAGCTCCTCAATTCCAAGAGTGAGAAGCGGTAACCACATCAGCGCGTCAATCCACATTGAATTGTGCTGCTGAATTACTGCATAGGAACACATAGAATAGAGAACTGAGCAAATGATAACATTGGTTTTGTTTAATCTTGATGCGGTTTTATGCAGATAATATCCCATTGAAAATCCGGAAATTCCCGCCTTGATGAGGAATATGCACAGTAACGCCTCAAGAATCCTGCTTTGAGGGAACAGACAAACGATATAAGAAAACGGACTGGCTACATAATAAGCATAAATGCCTAGAAACTCTCCACCAAGCTGTCTTGCAAACGAGTAGAGCAGAGAGGCATCGCCCATTACTGCATTTCTTAACGCTTCGTAGAAATAGACGTACTGACCGTTTAGGTCAAGAACGAGCACGGAACCGTCGCCAAAAGGATGAAGACCCATAGAAAGGTAAATTAAAAAATATAATACTGCAGGTATAACAAAACAATAGGCAAGGTAAGAATAATTTTTATTTATGCTAAATGGATGTCTTTTCGAAAGTATTGTTCGGTTTTCTCGTTTACCGAAATCAAAAATGTTGGCGGTCATAGCAAGCTCCATATTTTTAATAATTGATTATATTATAACATAAAAAAATTAAACTGTAAACACATTTTATAAATTTTTTGATAATGCAACTTAAAAGATACAAAATTAACTGCAATTTATTCATAAAGACATTTGACTTTATATAAATTTTGTGGTATAATTTATAATGGTTTATTATTTGAACGGCAGGGAAGGATATGCGAATTTTAGGAATTGACCCCGGATTGGCAACGATCGGATGGGGAGTTATCGAATCTAACGGTTCTAAACACAAACCGATAGCTTACGGCGCTATTGAAACGCCTTCAAAGCTTCCTGTTGAAAAAAGGCTCTCACAAATATACCACGATTTATCGAAAATCATCGAGCGTTATACGCCTGATGCGGTAGCGGTCGAGGAGTTGTTTTTCAACACTAATATTACCACCGGAATTCGAGTTGCAGAGGCAAGAGGCATTATACTGCTTTGTGCCGAGCACAATAAGGTTCCTATTTCCGAATATACCCCCTTGCAAGTAAAACAATCTGTCGTCGGTTATGGACGGGCAGACAAAAAGCAGGTGATAACTATGGTTTCACTGCTATTGTCTTTACCGGCACCGCCAAAACCCGATGATACCGCGGACGCTCTTGCAATAGCGATCTGCCACGCCCATTGCGGCGGTTCAAGAATTGCAAAATACTTTAATGGACAGATTTGATTATGTGGATTGCTGAAAATTGGAAAGATTACAGACTGCTCGACACCTCTGACGGTGAAAGACTTGAAAAATGGGGAAAGTATATTCTTGTACGTCCCGACCCCCAAGTTATTTGGAAAACTGAAAAGCAGTTGCCGGAATGGCGAAATGCGCACGGAGTTTACAACCGTTCTTCGTCAGGTGGCGGCGGTTGGAAAGTAAACAAGCTCCCCAAGGAATGGAACGTTTCTTACGGAAACCTCAACTTTGTTCTTCGCCCTATGGGATTCAAGCACACAGGCTTATTCCCGGAGCAGGCGGTAAACTGGGATTGGTTTTCCGGTTTGATCTCGAATTGCCCTTATCCGGTAAAGGTATTGAATTTATTCGCTTACACAGGTGGTGCGACTATTGCAGCAGCCGCTGCAGGCGCCTCCGTATGCCACGTAGATGCGGCTAAAGGTATGGTTGCTCAAGCTAAAGAGAACGCGGCTCTTTCCGGTCTCGCTGATGCTCCAATCAGATATATAGTTGATGATTGCAAAAAGTTTGTTGAGAGAGAAATCAGACGCGGACACAAATATGAAGCCATCATTATGGATCCTCCGTCATATGGCAGAGGTCCTTCAGGAGAAGTATGGAAGATTGAAGAAGCAATTGATGAACTAATCACACTTTGTGCTTCGCTCCTTTCCGATCGTCCACTGTTCTTCCTTGTCAATTCTTACACTACCGGTCTTTCTCCTTTAACAATGAAATATATGATCGACCTTAAGATCACATCAAGATTTGGCGGCAAGTGTGAAGCGGGCGAGATTGCATTGCCTGTTGAATCGCGTGGTACAGCACTCCCCGCCGGAGCAAGTGCAAGATGGACATCTGCCGGAGGAGACGGTAAATGAGTGCTCCGTTCATAGAAACCGTAGGTCTTACTTTTGCTTATGAAGATTCTCAGGAATCAGATAAAAAGCCAATGTTTGCTCTAAACGGAGTAAGTACTACAATCGAGCGCGGCGAGTATGTTGCGGTAGTTGGCAGAAACGGTTCGGGAAAATCAACTTTTGCTAAGCTTCTCAATCTTGTGTTGGAACCTACGGGAGGCGACTTGCGTATAGACGGTAAATCTGTTTGCGGAGATCTTTCTGACGACGAGATTATTGAATTGAGAAGAAGCATCGGTATGGTTTTCCAAAATCCCGACAACCAGATTGTTGCTACGATTGTTGAAGAAGATGTTGCGTTTGGACCGGAGAACATCGGCGTTCCTTCCGCAGAGATCAGAAAACGTGTTGATGATGCGTTAGCTTCTGTCGGTATGAGTGATTTTGCCAAGCACGAGCCCCACAGACTTTCGGGCGGACAAAAACAAAGAGTTGCCATCGCAGGAATAATTGCGATGATGCCCGATTGTATGATCTTTGATGAATCAACGGCAATGCTCGACCCAATCGGAAGACTTGAAGTTCTTGAAGTTATGGAAAAGCTTGTCCACGAGCACGGCATAACGGTTATTAATATTACTCATCACATGAGCGAAGCTGTCAGAGCTGACAGAATTATCGTTATTGATAATGGTAAAATTATTGCTGATGCTCCGCCTTCAAGGATTTTTGTTGATGCTGAACTGATCAAGCGAGCGGGACTTGAGCTTCCGCAATCAGCAGCGCTGCTTTTGGAGCTTTCTAAACGCGGAATTAATATTTCCGATATTACTATTACAGCCAAGGATACAGCTGCGCAAATATTATCTGCCTTGAATAGCTGAAATATTGTGCGCTGTTTTAAAATGGTACAACAATGAATCAAAAAATTGAATTAATCAATGTAAATTATGTTTATGGCGCAGGAACTCCCTTTGAATCTCTTGCGCTTGACAACATAAACTTAAAGATCGAGACGGGGAAGATTACCGGCATTATCGGTCACACGGGATCCGGAAAATCGACCATGGTCAGACTTTTCAATGGACTTGAACGCCCATCTTCGGGACAAGTCCTTCTTGACGGTTGCAATATCTGGGAAGATCCCAAGAAAATCGGAAAAGTCAGATTCAGGGTCGGACTTGTTATGCAATACCCGGAGTATCAGCTTTTCGAAGAAACAGTTGCTGCCGATATTGCGTTTGGTCCTAAAAATATGGGGCTTGACAAGACAGAGATAGATCACAGAGTAAAACACTATTCTCAGCTTGTTGGTCTTGCTCCTAACGTTCTCGAAAAATCTCCTTTTGAACTTTCCGGAGGTCAGAAGCGTAGAGTTGCAATTGCAGGAATTATGGCAATGAAACCCGAGGTTCTTGTGCTTGACGAACCTGCAGCAGGGCTTGACCCAGAGGGCAGACGCAATATTTTTGACGCGATCGAAGAGTATCGTCGCACAGAAGATGCCACCGTAATTATCGTTTCACACAGTATGGAAGATATGGCTGAAAGATGCGATAATATTGCAGTGTTATATAATTCCAAACTGATTGCTTCCGGAAGTGTGGCTTCGGTATTTTCATCACCCGAAATATTGCTCAATGCAGGGCTTGACGTACCCGAAGTCACAAGAATTTCAATGATTCTTGCAGAACACGGTGTGAAAGTTGACAGACCAATATATACTTTGCAGCATGCTGTTGATTTCATAATGAAAAAACTGAGTGGAGGTGAGTTATAATGAAGAGCATCTCGCTTGGACAGTATTATCCAGCTGATTCATTTATCCACCGACTTGATGGCAGAACCAAGATTCTTCTTGCTACCATTTTCATAATTTCTGTATTCTTTTGTAAGAGCCTTGTTTCTTTTGCGTCATTACTCGCTATCACGCTTTTTATTGTTTCACTATCTAAAATCCCGTTTAAGATAGTGTTCAGGTCTTTGCGTGCAATAGTATTTATTCTCGTTTTTACCTTCATAATCAATATATTTCTGACAAAAGGTGAAGGAGAGCCTCTTGTTGATTGGTGGATATTTACGATTTATGCTGAAGGAGTTTGGACTGCATTATTTATCGCAGTCAGAATTCTTTGCCTTATATTGTCGTCAAGCATTTTTATTTCATTTACCACAACTCCGATTCAGCTTACTTACGCCATAGAATCCTTGCTTGCTCCGCTGAAAAAGATAAAAGTCCCTGTTCACGATTTTGCGATGATGATGTCGATCGTTCTCAGATTCATTCCCGCACTTTCAGAAGAGACGGAAAAAATTATGACTGCACAAAAAGCAAGAGGTGCGGATTTTGAAACCGGATCGCTTATAAGCAGAGCAAAAGCCTTGATTCCTATTCTTATTCCTCTTTTTGTTTCCGCATTCAGACGCTCAGATGAGCTTGCAACTGCTATGGAATGCCGCTGCTATCATGGCGGGGAGGGCAGAACTCGAATGACAGTAACAAGAATGAAAAGTTTTGATTACATCACGCTTGCGTTTATGCTAGTCGCGGCTGTCGTGCTCATTCTTCTTAATTATGTAACCTGGGGATATTCACTGTAATGAAGTTGTTTATCAAGATACGGTATGACGGTACAAGATATGCCGGCTACCAAGTTCAAAGCAATGCTCTGACTATTCAAGAGGTGCTAAATAATGCTCTACTCGATTTGTTTGGCTTTGATTGCGATATTACGGGTTGCAGCCGAACCGATGCAGGTGTTCATGCACATTGTTTCTGCGCGACCGTGCAAAAGCACGGGGAAGCATCGCTTCAATCGAATATACCTTGTGAAAAGATCCCCTTGGCTTTAAATTTCCGTCTTCCGGAAGACATAGCTGTTTATTACGCAAAATGGGTAGACGACGATTTTCATGCCAGATATTCTGTTAAGTCGAAGACTTATGAATATCATATCCTTAATACGCCGATTAAGAATCCGTTCTACGTTAATAGATCGTATCATTTTCCAAAGGTGTTATCTGATTCTGATATTGTAAGAATGCAAGCAGCTGCTGACAATATCTGCGGAAGATATGATTTTACATCATTTATGGCTTCAGGTTCTAATGTTAAGGATACTGTCAGAAACGTATTTGAATGTAAAGTTACCAAGTGTAATGATGAGATTATTATCAAAATTACAGCAGATGGCTTTTTGTATAATATGGTCAGAATCATTAGTGGGACCTTGCTTGAAGTAGGCAAAGGAAATATCACGCCGGAACAAATAATTACAATAATAGAAAACAAAAACAGAAGCTCTGCAGGTTCAACGTTACCTGCTCACGGACTTTATCTTACGGATGTCAAGTACTGATTGAACCGAAAGGAGGCATAAATCTTGAAGTATGATCAAAAAATCTTGTTGAATAGCATAGAAGATGGCAACGATGCATATAACGATTTCTATGCCTCGGTTTCTGTACTGTTCAGAGTTGCCTCGTTTATATTTTTGATTGCGTTCCTTATATTTATCGTATATTCAGCTGTCGGAAGTCAAGAGGCGTTTACCTATGAAAATCTTGAATTTGTGGTTCGAAATTTTGCGTTAACTCTCGAAGAAAATCGTGATGAGAACATCTATGCTATAAAATATAACCCTGATTCTACAAGAAGCTTCGCGTTGCTTGGCAAAAAATTCGCATTGTGCGGCAACTCGGGTATATCGATTTACTCATCAACCGGGCGGTCGACTTGTACTGACTCCTTTGCTTTTAAGAATCCGGTAATGCTGACATCAGATAAATATGCTTTGATATATGACTCCGGAAATTGTGATTATGTGATCTACAATTCGTTCTCTAAGGTTTATTCACAGTCTCTTGAAAAGCCTATTCGAGGTGCTTGTATGGCAGAGAACGGTTATTATGCATTTATCACTTCGTCTGTGGAGTATAATTCAACAGTTGAAGTTTATAACGATGATTTTGAGCTTGTGAATCGTTTTAATAAAACAGGTTATATCGTTGATATTGATATTCACGATAATCAAATCTTGATTACTACCGTTGATGGATCTTCTGATAACGCTTCTTATAATGTACAGATGCTTCTATACGATCTATCAGAAGGAAAAGCAATTTCAACCGTTGATATGACGACCTCTTTCCCGCTTTCTTGTAAAATATCATCTTCCGGATTTTTTCTTGTTTGTAAAAACGAGACGATCGCTTATGATATAGTTACTAATAAACAAAAATTATATTCATATAAAGGAAGCATCATTTCTGATTTTGAACTGACAAATGACAAAGTAGCATTGCTATTAAAAGTCCCCGATTATGATATTTCTTTTAACTTTGTTGTTATCGATGAGCATTCCTCGGTTCTATATGATTATCAGATCAACTCTACTGTTTATGACATTGAGTTTTGCGGTGACAATTCTTGTTTGTTGACCGATAATATGATTCTAATTTATAATTCAGCAACAGAAAGGTCGCTCCCGATTGACGGTGCAACAACCGAGTGTCGATTGTTGGCAGTCAGCTCTGACGCTATCTATTTATGCACGAGTTCGTCTGCGCCATTGATTAAATTTGAGGAATAATCATTTGAGGTGTATATGAATTATCTTCTTGACATATTTTTACTTTTACTCTTTTTATTGATTACAATTATCAGCACAGAACGCGGATTTGTTAATTCCGTATGGAGTTCCGTAACTATCATTGGATCATTTGTTGTGGCATATATGTTTGGCGGCGTTGTTGGCGACTGGATATGTGACAACTTTGTCTTGAAGTATATATCAGAATATGCTTACGGGATAGTTAAATCTTTAATTGAAAATAGTGCTGAAAACTATAATATTTCTAATCTCTTTGAATCTCTGCCGGAAGAGTTTGTAACCTTGGTAGAAAATTGCGGTGCTGATATCTCTGTGCTTAATTCTCAATTCGGTTCATCACTCACGCTGTCCCAGGTTGAACTTTATTCATTTGCTGAATCTGTAGCATCGCCTATATCGCAAACATTGTCAAATGCAATAGCGATAGTTTCTATCTTTTTGATCTCGCTTTTGATTCTTTGGATCATTGGCTTGGTTGTGAAGATTATCGTAAAGATCCCGATAATCAAAACCTTGAATTCTTTGCTTGGCTTTGTTTTCGGCGTTATAAAAGGATTAGTTATTGTTTGGATCTTATGTGTAACTTTGAGTATATTCGTTGAGAGTGGATTTATGGATCCCGAAACTGTTGAGGTTCTGAATAATTTAACCAAGGAATCTTACATTTTCAATTTCTTTTGCACTTTCTCACCGATTAATTTTATAAACATAGGATAATCGTGTCCTATTTCGCTTTTATTTCGAGGTATTACTAATGGTTAAATGTTCAAAATGTAAAAAAAGATACGCCGTAGTGTTTGTAACAAAAATTGAAGACGGCGAGAAGAAGACTGAGGGGCTTTGCCTTCAGTGTGCAAGAGAACTTGGAGTCCCTGTTGATGATATAATGGGAGATCAGCTCAAGAAGTTCGGTATTTCTCCCGATCAGATGGATGAGCTTGAGCAGAATATGGCAGAGCTTGCTGAATCCGCTGACTTCGCAGACCTTGTTGACGATGATAATCCCGCACTTCCCGATGATGGCGGTGCTCCGTCTATTAATATTCAAAAGATTATAAGTGAAGCTTTTGGCAATAAAGAAGTCTCTCCTGACAATGGTCCTAAGAAAGCAAAAGACTCAAAATCTCAAAAAAAATCCGAGGATAATAAACCCAAAAGAGAAATTCTTGACCGTTATTGTAAGAACCTTACCGATATGGCAAGAAAGGGAAGACTTGACCATATTGTCGGTAGGGAGAATGAACTCGCTCGAGTAATCCAAATTCTTTGCCGCAGACAGAAAAACAATCCCTGCCTTATCGGTGAACCGGGTGTAGGCAAAACTGCTATTGCTGAAGCATTGGCGCAAAAAATAGCTAAGGGAGAAGTACCTTACAGACTCAAAGACGCTGAATTGTATCTTGTCGACCTTACAGCGATTGTCGCAGGTACTCAGTTCCGCGGTCAATTTGAGCAAAGAATGCTTGCTCTTATCAATGAGGTCAAGGCTGCGAAGAATATTATTTTGGTAATTGATGAGGTTCACAGCATCGTCGGTACAGGCGGTGGTGAAGGCAGTACAAATGCAGCTAATATCATGAAGCCCGCTCTTTCAAGAGGAGAGATTCGTGTAATCGGTGCAACTACTCTTAATGAATACCGCAAATATATTGAAAAGGATTCCGCGCTTGAGCGAAGATTCCAACCAGTAACAGTTAACGAACCTTCTGTCGAAGAAGCTGCAAAGATGCTTGAAGGAATCAAGCACTATTATGAGGATTATCACCGTATAACTGTACCCGAATCAGTCATTTTGCGTACAGTTATGCTTTCCGAAAGGTATATTACAGATAGATATCTCCCTGACAAGGCAATCGACCTTCTTGATGAAGCTGCCGCGTCCCTCTCACTTTCAAGCTCCGCAATCAATGAATCGTATTCCATTCGTGAGGAGTTGCTCAAGCTCAAAGAAGAAAGAGAAGAGGCAGAGTCTGCCACCGAAAAGAACGAAGAAAAGAAGTATGAGCGCATAGCGAAGATCAAATCCAAAGAGATGGCTCTTTCGGATAGACTCAATGTGCTCGAGCAAGAATGCAAGAAAGTTGTTCTTTCGCTAGAAGACATTGCTTCTGTAATTGAAGTATGGACTGGTATTCCTGCTACTACTATAAAAGAAAATGAGTTCCGGTTGATCGATAAACTTGAAGAAAGACTTAAATCACGAATCATAGGACAAGATGAGGCTGTTGCTGCCGTTGCGCGCGCGATTAAACGCAACAGAGCTGGAATCACCTATAAAAGAAAACCCGTATCGTTCATATTTGCAGGCCCAACGGGTGTAGGTAAAACAGAACTTGTAAAGGTTTTGGCATCAGATCTTTTCAACACTCCCGAAACTTTGATCAGATTTGATATGTCGGAGTTTATGGAAAAGCATTCCGTTTCTCGCCTTATCGGTTCGCCTCCCGGCTATGTAGGATATGAGGAAGCTGGTCAGCTTACCGAAAAAATCAGACGCAGACCCTATTCCGTTGTACTGTTTGATGAGATAGAAAAAGCACATCCCGACGTGCTCAATGTTCTGCTTCAGATACTTGATGACGGTAGAGTAACAGACGCGCAGGGAAGATCGGTAAACTTTGAGAATGCTGTAGTTGTTATGACTACAAATGCAGGCTCCGGCAGATCTTCATCTGCTCTTGGTTTTACCAGTTCCGAAAATCAAGCGGAAAAGAACAGAATAGAGAAAGCTTTGCTCGAATTCTTACGTCCCGAATTTATTAACCGAGTCGATGAAGTTATAGTTTTCAATTCTCTTACTGAAAACGATTTCTGCAACATTGTCAAAATCATGCTTGGTGATCTCCAAAAAGTCCTTGAAGATCGCAACATAAAAATGACATATACCGATAATGCGGCAAGGTTTATTGCAACGGAATCTTACTCTTCAAAGTATGGTGCAAGAAATATGCGCAGATATATTCAACGTAATATTGAGGACACGGTTGCGGAACATATCGTATCCGATATCTATGGTGAAATTTCGAGTGTTAACATTTCCGTCAAATCCGGCGCACTTCATGTTGAGTGTAATTAACAATTAATTTTTGAAAGGAGGCAAGTTCTTGAAAGATTGGCATACACGAGATATTTCTGATATCGTACTTGAAACTGGTACTGATATTAATCAAGGAAGAAAGAACTTGTCTTCCGATCGAAAAAGGAAGAAGAACAACAGAATTTTTCTGCTCCCTTCAGCTGATCCTGCATCAATTATTAAAAAGATGGCATCTGATGCGTCATTGTCTCTTCTTATAGTAGCCTACTTATTATCATGCTTTATTGGCTCAATTTCAGATAGTATTACCGGAATTCTGATAATCGGTATTGCTTTTTTCTGCGGTGCTTACATTAAATATAGGTCTTCTTTGAGAATTTCAAATTCTTACAGAATGTTATTACCGCAAGCAAAGGTAGTGGCATACCTGCGCTTACCTTTACATACTCCTTATTCACGCTATAGTCACGCATCAAATCGGTCTTTATTATTACGCCATTATAATAATCACATGCAATAAGAAGATTAGACATTCTGCCTACAATTTTATGCTCAATTTTTAAATCCTGAAGAAAATTGCAAATACCGATCAACTCCTCATTACTCTTAGGATATACTAACGCGAAGGCGTTACACCCGATCTTAATGGGAGAAATAACCGAAAGATCACCATTTTCTCTATATTCAACGTCATTCATTTTGAAGAAATCTATTATCTCTTTCATAATGAATGCTCCGTGTTTAATTCTTGTAAATTGCTCTTTCCTCCAGCATATCCTTTGCTGCCGCGCGCTGCGAATCGGTAACCTCTATACCACCAAGAATTCTTGAAAGCTCGCCTATCCTACCCTCATAGTCAAGAATCTTAACGCCTGTTTCGGTAAC
>JAEIGA010016581.1_pt1 | contig 11202 bp, 22 predicted proteins | sample 9270691 | NCBI WGS metagenome assembly JAEIGA01 (sample SAMN17057246, study PRJNA624740) | gut metagenome | biome: biome; isolation source: fecal sample | host: Bos grunniens | place: China: Xizang | collected 2019
CCTGCAGCCGTTGACTCGCCGATTTTTTTGAAGGGGGGCCTTCCCGGAGGCTTACCGTGCCGGATTCGTCAACTCTCCAGCGGTTCGGCTTTGTCTCCCGCTCCTCATCGTGACAAGTCTTGCAAAGCAGCTGGAGATTGTCCCAGTTCAAAGTCACTGATGGATCTTTCAGATTGTCCATCGTGATCGGTATCTTGTGATGGACTTCCAGCGGCCTGTCTTTGCTCCCCGCCTCAATGATTCCCCGGCTCAAACACTTCTCACACAGATTGCCTTTGCTTTTCGCAAAAGCTGCTCTGCATTTTCGCCAGGTCCAGGTTGTATAAAACGCTTCGATCTCTGGTGCATTTGCCATTTGTACACTCTCCGACGATAGCAATATATCATGAAAACGTTATACAGTGAGTATGAAAATTCTATTGCCCTGTTGTTTTGTTCAACAGTTCAAAGAACTCCCGCCGCCGTTTGAAATATGCGTTTCGATCACTTGTCGGCATCAGTGCCCTGTCCATTTGTTCATATGGTCTGCCTATGCACACATTCTGGATGATCGCTGCATACCATTCTCCTCCGCCGATTGCTCTCGCGCAGTTGTCCACGATCTCAATCTTTGACATCAGCCGCTCACGCTTCTCCGCAGCCATTGCCACCGGATCACTCACTCCGCTCCCGTGCGGCTGGCCGTCCATCTTAATCGCACGGATTCCAAGCAGACTGTTCGCTTCCGTCTTCCATTCCGGATACTGCCGACAGAAATGCAATAGTTCCCGATACCTGTCCACTGAAATTCCGATCTGTTTCCAGCACGGTGTGTATCTCATGCTCCTCCGCCTCCTCTCGCCTTTCTCAGTACGCATCTGATGTAAACCCCGGAAACAATGTCGCTATATCTTACCTGGCACTTCTGAAACACATAACCCGGATACAGTTTCTCCATTACGGCCTTTGCCTCGTTTTCAAAGTCATACGCGATCCGCCGTACCCGGCTGTTCGGCATCTTCGCGTCCATGCTCCGTGGTTCCGGCCTCACCAGGTTCCGGCTCCTCCGCCATTTCTTTACTCCCTTTTTTGGTGCCCTGTCCTGTTTCTGTTTTGTGAAGTACACAGCGATCCCGCCCAGGCCTTCATCTCTCGGTTGAAGTCTGTCGCAGTTGGCCCGTCCTTTTCCCCACATCTCTTCCAGATCATCCCGGCTGATCCCGCCGTTCATGATCATATGCACATGAGGCCGCTTCCCGCTGTACCCCGCCGCCGGCATCTCGTCCCCGCCGATTGCATAGATGTATTTCAGCTCGTCCAGTCCTTCCTTTGCCCTCCGTCTCTTCACGCGGTCCAGGAAGTTCCTCACATCCTTGTCCACTCGTTCCGGAGTTGGCGGCTCGCCTTCATAGCTCAGTCCCAGTGCCACATCCTTCTCTGAAAAGTTCGCCTCCACCAGCTGGATCAGACGCATCCGGCTCCGCTCATCGTTCGCCCTCTGTTGTGCTGCGCTTGTGATCTGGCTCTTCGCCCTCCGCAGCTCGCCCCTCTGTCTCCGTCCGAATACCGGAAACACTTCCGCGTCGATCCTCGGACCGCTCACGGTTGTCCTCCGCCGGTATCCCATCTGCCCCACTGGAATAAAGCACGGTTCTTGAAGAAATCCGCCGTCGTCTGCTCTCACATTGTTGAACAGGTCCGCAAATTCCCAAGCCATGCTCTCGCCTCTTCCTTTCCTGTCGCCGGTGGAGCACGGAGGCACCAGCTCGCTTCGCTCGCCGGTTCCCCCGTGACCCCCTCCATTTCCCGGAAATCATCATGGGATGATCGGATGATGATCTCACTTTCTGATCTGATCTCTTTTCGTTGCTCCGGTTCCCTCCGGTACGCACTTTGTTAATACTCATTACAAGCCCGACATTCGGGAACCGATCCCCGATTTCGCAGCGCGTTCCGCTGCCCGGTCCTCACTCACGTTGTGGCGGAGCTGGTACCATCCGCCAACCGGAAGTCAGAATTGAACTGACTCATCCCCGTCTGGATGTCTCCTGATCCGGCATGAAGTGCGGGAACAAGTCCCGCGTAATATTACTAATAGGTAATAATTGCTCCTTTAACGAACTATCTTTTCCTGTCTGTTGTCATAAAACTTGCCACCCTTTTTATAGTTTTCATGCAATCTCCATCCTCTGCATTTCGTTGGAATATCACAGTAGAGATACCCAATGTATGAATCATCCAGCGTGCAATGATATGGTTCGTAGTTCTTACAAGTTATGCACATATGTGGTTCAGCCATCCTCGTCACCGCTCCTTTAGTGACTTAATCTTCTGCAACAAAAGTCTTTATAAACGCTTCTTTTGTGGGCAAATCATCAATGCTCCATGATGTGACCATGTGGATGCCGGAATAACCGTTTCCTTCCTCTTTGTCTTTAAGGAAGTAAAACCTGTCTTTCTCTGTCAGCGGTTCTTTGTGGAAACCTGTGTACACTTCAAATCTGCGATTGTCGAGGTCAATGACATACGCCCATTCACAGAACAATCCATCAGCCGCAAAGTCGAGATCGTTTTTAAGAATCCGAACATTCCCGTCTTGAATCATCTTGAGGATTTCAGCCGCAGTATCACGATGCAGTTCCGGGTATGCCTTTTTGAATCTGTCATAGTCTTTCATGCTGATCGAACCGGACGTGTCTGCTCCAAACTCTGCAAACAGGTTGTCCAATTCCTCTGCGCTCCCAAAGTGAACCTTTTTCAACTGCTCTCTGAATTTGCTTTCATCCATTTCATCACGGAGGAAAACAAGACAAGTTGTACCCTGTCCTTCCGGGTATCCATCCCATTGTCCGTACTGTGCCACTTTGTATTCGCCATCCATAAAAACGGCGGTCAAATTTCTTGTACCCATACTTCGCTATCCTCCTATTCCATGTTGCTCCTTTTGTGATATAATCCATATAGGGGTGATTTTTTTGAACGATATTCTTGAACAAATCCGCAATACCAACCCTGATAGCGTTGTTTCCAAATCCTTTGACGAATTGCTCGATGAAATGAAAGATAGATATCATTTCAAAATTGAGAGCATGAAAAATGAAATCAAACAGTTAGAGCAGGAAATCGAACAAGAGAAAATTAAAGTCGGTACTGACGAATACAATAAAAGGATTTTATCAATTCTTGAAAATCCATCAGCTTTTCATTGATCGCTCCTTTAACGTATTAACCGCCGAAACCCGGACGGGTTAATTCTTTCAGCCGTTCGATTTCTGCTTTTTGTTCAATCAGCAATCCCAAAGCATCGGTGCAGATTGAAAATGCCTTGTCTGCAAAATCTTTCTTGTTTCTCTTTACCCAAAGTTTCTTTTTGCTTGCGAAATATCCGGACAACCAATTCAGCCGAACAATAACATCGTCTTTTTCATTGTCCATCCCCGTCACCGTCCTTCCGTTTTTCTTTGAATGTCAGATGAAAATGGAACATAAGGTTTAAAGTCATCCAATCATGGATTTCCTTTTCCACTTTTTCCGGTGTTGTTGTGCTATGCTCGTTCATTCGCTATCCTCCTGTTTAATCCGTTTCCTGTTCAGTTCTTTGATCGGCCTCAACACTTTCAGCAGCTCCGGTTCCTTTGTTTCGCAGTAATGCCGGACCGCGCTGTATGCTTCATATGGGTTTCCGTATCCGGCATTTCTGAGAAAGTCTATCGGATTGAGTCCGGCGCGTATCTGGCCCACCAGGTCCAGTGCCGTCTTCTTCCGGTTGACCGGCTGCTTTTTCGGTTTCAGCAACACAACGGCTTCCGCTATCAGGTCTTTCTTTTCTTTCTTGTGCTTTTCTTCATACTTTCTCATGCACTTCCAGCTGCAAAAGTATTTCATTCTTCCCTTCGGCGGGTTGATCTTATATGCCCAGCATTCCGCGCCGTGTGTGATGATCTCCCTTTCGCATTCAGTGCATTGCTTAACGTAATTTTCTGTCATCTTTCACACCACCAACCGATACCGGGCGAAAGTTACCTTTTCGCCGTACTGGTTCACCGCGTAATCCGGTTCCTGGATGATGTGAATCCTCGCGTATTTCGGATCTGTACTGTTGTTGATGTCATAAACCCGCGCCGCCAGTCGGAAAATTCCCATTTCGTTCGCGTCCTTCTGCGTGATGCTTCCGTAACGGTTCAGAAACTCAATGATCCGGTCAGCCTGACTCTTGCTCTTCTTCCTCTTCGCCGCTGCCACGATCCGGGTCACCCGCTGTTCGTTCTCTTTCATCGCGTCATAAATCGACATCTGCTGCTCGCTCATGTTCATCCTCCTCACTTCGCCCGGAAGCCGTCATATCCGGCTCCTTCCCAGGTGATATGCTGATTGACCATCGGATAAACCTGATCCGGCTCCGCGCCGGAGTCCATCGGCATGATTGCCAGCCAAACCGCGACCACCACCATGATCACCAGGATCACTGCTGTGAATATTGCTTTTTCCTTCTCTGTCGTGGTATAATATTTCATAGTTAAATCCTTTCTGCGCTTCGTGCGCTGGCCGTTGATGTTCCAGCATCAGCGGCCTTTTTTTCTGTTCCTCCGCCCCATCCGGTCATCCAACCATCCGCTCAGAATCGCCATTTCGATGATCCCCGCCGCGTTCCCGATCAGGTACGCGATCACCGCTACCCAGAACGTTTTCACTCCGCTTCCCTCCCTTCTTCCATTTCTGAAACTCCGCCTCGTTCTCCGGATTCTGATAGAAGTTCCGGCAGGCCACCAGCAAACCAGCCGCCGTTCTCCCGTACTTCGGCTCCGTCAGAGCCTTCGTGGCGGTAATAACCATTTCGTTCATGTTGTTTTCCTCTCTCCAGTGTGCATTCATGGTCATCTCTCAGGATCATCCCGTAAAACCGGCAGACTGTGCTCCCGGCTGCGTACCTCCGCCCTTCCGGGCATCTTTTGCAGATCATTTCGCGCACCTGTGCGGCTTATATGCCGGCTCCGTTCCTTCTGTTTCAAACGGCTCTTCTTTCGCCATGATCTTGCTCCCGTCAATTCGCAGGAACTGCTCGCCATTCGGATCAGCTTTCACATAGTACGGAACCGCATCCACCAGAGTTTTCCGGTACAGTCCCGTTTCGATGATGTCGATCATCAAGCCGCATTTGCGACAGATCTTCATGCTGTTCTTCATGGCTTTCTCCTCCGCCTCGGTTGGTTCACATATCCCTGTTTCCACTTTCTGATGATGTTGATGTTCTCCACGATGATCGGATGAGGCTGTTCTGCTCTCAATTCGTACACTGCCGTGCTTCCGTCTTCAAAACTCACGCGGATCATGTCCGGGTAAACGCTCATCTGGTGATCGTAATATGCAGCGACTTCGTTCAGCGGTTTCGGTCGCTTACCGCCCCACACATCCAGAGCCTGATCGAATGTCTTCGGTCTGTTGATGTCTGGCACTCTGTCGGTTTTGAATACTTCAGTTCTTTTCATCTCTCTGTCCCTTTCTGATCGCTCTGTTGATCCTTTTCATGTGTCGAATGAAGTCGGCTTTTGGCTTGCACTTCTCCGGGCAGTTGTTCTTTTTCGCGCACTGGACGCACGGATTCATCACCGCACCCCCTTGTATGCAAATACTCCTTCGCTGATCAATCGCTGGATGATTCGCTTCATCATTACCGGAGGCACTGACATCCCGCATATATAGTCGATATCCAAATAACTGTCTGATTGAAAGTCATAATCTTCCGGGAATGTCTGTGCATGGATTACATCCATCGTTGATATTCTTTCTTTTTCTTCCGGTCGAAAATGGAACAGCTTCGCCACAATTGTCGGCAGCACATTTTCTTCCCAGCATATTTGAGCACTGTACCTTCTTGGCTTTTCGCCGATTCGTTCATATATGTCCGCTATACAAGCATCTTCATGCGTTGCTTTGCATAGCATTTCATAGTCCTTTGTGCTCGGATTCAGTGCTTTTCCATGTCCTTCTTTGATTTTTCCATATGTGACCGGTTCGTAATTAAATGACATATTCAGTCTTGCCGGATCAGTTTCAACATCTTCCCTGCAGGCTACGAAGAATACTCTATGTCTGCGCTGCGGGATTCCTATCGTTTCGCCTTTTAGCAGCCAGTGATGAACTTTATATCCGATTTCTTCAAATTGCTTGTATATTTTCCGAACGTAGCTGAACGCTTCTCCCAGGATCAGCCCTTCCACGTTTTCCATTACAACCACTCGCGGACGCAGTTTCTTTACCGTCTCAATGAACACAAAACTGAGATCGTCCAGGGTCTGTTCCTTCTGTCCTTCTCGGAATTTCTTTTCTTTTCCCCAGCTTTCTTCGCGAACTCCAACCATGCTGAAAGTCGTACACGGTGGGCTTCCGTCCAGCACATCCAGGTCGAACAGTTCTTCCGGGAGTTCTTCATTCGGAATCGCGTTAAAGTCCCGGATGTCCATCAGAAAATTGTGCTTCGGGTGATGATTCTTCACATAGATCTCGTTCATCTTCGGATCAATCTCAACGCAGCCGATCACATCGCAGCCGGTCAGCTTGTATCCCATCGTTGATCCTCCGCCGCAAGCGAAACAGCTGAAAACCTTCAGTCCGTTCTTCTCTTTCGGATAATCAGCGAAAGTCCACTTCCAGTCATCCGATTTCATCGGCTTGAATCTCGCTGCTTCTTCTTCCGGCAGGAGATCAAACAGACTCAAATTTTCTGTCATGTGTTCCTCCTTTGTATCTTGTCAGTTGTCAGCGTTGGCAAAAAAATACCGTTCCGGCTTGTCGATGTTCAAAAGCTGGATCATTTTTTCGACTTCATCAAGTCCAAATTTCCCACTGCTCATTTTCAGCGAGAATGTTTTAGGACTCATGCCGATTCTTGTTGCAACTTCTGCCTGTGTCATTCCGTTTTCTACGATTTTCCCTCTGATGAGATTTGCATTGATCATGAGTTTCACCTCTTTTCGATTGTCATCTTCTAAGATACACCAATATTATCATCCCAATTGTGCCTTGTCAAGATACTTTTGATATTTTTATTTACTTTTTTGTAAACTCATAGTATCATTGATTCGGAAGAAGGTGATTTTATGAGTATGTCCGGAGATCGTATCCGTGAACTGAGGTTACAAAGCGGTATGACTCTTGATGATGTAGCAAAGTATCTTGGAATAAACCGACAGGCCGTATATAAATATGAACAAGGAATTGTAACCAATATTCCCCTCGACAAATTGGAAAAAATGGCTACTCTTTTCGGAACGACTCCTGGTTATCTTGCCGGCTGGTCCTCTGATGCTCCGTTATCAAAAAACGATCAACCGAAAACAGATGACATTCGGCTTCTAATCCGTGGACTCAACAAACTTTCCCCGGAGCAGATTGCCCAGGCCACCAACGTATTCCGTGCCATGTTTATGCAAACCAACCCGGATCTATTTGAAGGAGATGATGACAAGTGACCCCGGATTTTGACCGCGCCGCCACTGCTGCCGCTGAGATTCTGATTAAATATGGAATCTCCACTGCTCCAATTGATCCGATTCCCATTTTCAAGAAAGCAGATAACTTTAATGTTGTTACTTTCACGGAAATGTCAAAAATGATCGGCATGGATCGGTCTGAGCTGATCTCTTCTTTTGAAGCGGAAAATCATGATGCTGTTTCTTCAGTATATATGAAGAACGGCAAACCCCATTACTTAGTAGCTTATAATATGCGTCTGCCTCAGTACATAGTACAAAGGGCACTTGCTCGCGAAATGGGTCATATTGTCCTGGGCCATGATGGCACCCGGCCGGAAGATGTCCGCAACGCGGAGGCACTCTGCTTTGCTCATCATCTTCTCTGCCCCCGTGCCCTGATCCATGCGATCCAGTCTGCCGGAACAAAAATCACGGTCGAAGTGCTCGGAAATACCACCGGCTGTTATGAACGCTGTCTGATCGGTATGCGTCGCACTCCGGCAACTCATGTCCCGGCAGAATTGAATCGGAAGATCCACGATCAGTTTTCCGATTATATTCAAGACTTCCTCGACTTCCAGGCATATCTCTCTCTGGAGGATGATTCCATGATCGCGAATTTCGGCACTTTTATGGACGGATATGAAGAATAAAGGAGGAACGAAAATGGGTCTGTTTGATAAACTGTTTGGCAAAAAGGCTGCTCCAACTCCTGCACCGCAGAAACCAAAGGACCTTTCTGAAATCCTTTCTGAACAGATGGGTGTTCCGATCTATATCCCTTCCGTGTCTGATATCAAACCAGAGGCTCCTGCATCTGATCCGGTTGATTCTCAAAAGGCCATTGATGAGTTTTTGAAAGATCATCCCGAAGCCAAACGCTTCAAATTGTCCGGAAAGCCTGATGATTTTGTTACTGCTTCCGCCGGTGAATCTTGCGAAATTGAGGAAGATTTTGATTCTGAAAAATACCAGGTGATATGTGGTGCCGATGTTCTCGGATATCTTCCGGCTTCTGCTGTCAAACTTGCGGAAAAATACAACATGAGTCCTCTCTCTTTTAAAGTGATCATTGCCGAAATTGATTACGACATGGAAAAATCACGCGATATCTTTTATGTTTATGTCGATTGACCCGGAGCGATTATGAAGAAAACAAAACTCCCCACCTGTCGGCCGCGCACTGCGGTCGCATATGCTCGCTATTCCTCCGCCGGTCAGCGTGATGTTTCCATTGAGCAGCAGCTTGCAGATATTCGCGCATTCGCGCAGCGTGAAGGCTATACGCTCGTTCATGAATACGCGGATCACGCCAGGTCTGGTTTCAAAAATGCCTCCGCCCGTACCGCGTTTCAGTCCATGATGTCCGCCGCTGAGTCCGGCGGTTTCGATACGGTCATCAGTTGGAAGGTTGACCGCTTCGGACGGAACCGTGAAGAGTCCGCCTTGTTTAAAGGTCGCCTCCGCCGGTTCGGGGTCAAGGTCCTTTATGCGATGGAACCGATCCCGGAAGGCTCCGCCGGTGTGCTCCTGGAGGGAATGCTGGAAGCGACTGCGGAATGGTACTCTCGCCAGCTCTCTGAAAACGTGACTCGCGGAATGCACGACAACGCCCAGAGATGTCTTTATAACGGCACCCGCATTCTCGGATACACTCGCGGTCCTGATGGCCGCTATGCGATCCAACCGGAGCAGGCTGATCTCGTCCGACATATCTTTGAACAGTATTGTTCCGGCCTCTCTGCCGCGCGGATCTGCCGCGAGTTGAATGCTAAAGGCCTTACCACTTCACGCGGTAAAAGATTCGTACCGGAGAGTCTTATTCGCGTTATCTCCAATGAACGATATACCGGCGTTTATATCTGGGGTGATATCCGCGTCCCGGACGGAATGCCTGCCATCATCGAAAAATCTGTTTTTGAAGAGGCCCAGCGCATGAAAAGAAAAACAGGCCGTCACATTGAACAGAACGCGGTTGATTATCTGCTCACCGGAAAAGCGTTCTGCGGTCACTGCGGCGCGGCCATGATCGGCGACTCCGGAACATCAAAAAACGGGACCAGGCATTATTATTACACTTGCCAGTCCCGCAAGGCCCGGAAGGATTGTGACAAAAAATCCACATCAAAATCCGGTCTTGAATCTGCTGTGATTGATTTCGTCCTGGATCACGTTCTTTCTGATGAACAGATCGAAAAAACCGCTGATGCTGTCATGGCTCTCCAGGCGGAAGAACTCCGGCACTCTCCCCTTGCTTCGATGGAAGCGGAGCGAAAGGAAGTTCTCGCACAGATTGACAACATCAACAACGCGATTGCTGCCGGTGTCTGGTCCACCACTACCGTCACAAAGCTCCGCGAGCTGGAGGCTTCCGCCGAAACCCTCCGGGTATCAATTGATACTCTCCGCTTTTCCCAGTCCCAGCTCATTGATCGTGACCGTGTGATCTTCTTCCTCCGCCGTTTTTCAAAAGGAGACAGGAACGATCCGCTCCTCCGCCGGCATATCATCGAAACGTTCATCAACGCAGTGTATGTTTTCGATGATCATCTCAAAATCGTCATCAACAACGTGGAAGGCAATCAACGGATTCCGCTGGAAGCACTTCCCCCGGAATGTTCGGATAAAGATAATTTCAGTGTACCAATGGTAACACATCCGAACACTCGGATCTCAGTTTTCCAGATTGCGATCTGAGCGAAAAAGAGAGATGCTGAAAAATTTCAGCATCTCCTTTTTGTTTACCGCTGATCCATGCGGTCCATGATCCGGCGGATTTCCATCCTGGTGTTCTCGTCCGGCGCGTCCATCATCATCTCGTTCAGATGTTCGCGGATGTCTGCGCGACTATAACCACCTTCCCGGCGTTCACGGCTGCTCATTCCGTTTCTGTTTCCGCTGTAGCCGTCCCGGCTGCTATAGCCATCCCGGCGTTCGCCGCGCCTGGAGGAATAACCGCGTTCGGAATACCCGCGTTCAGAATATCCTTCTTCCGCCTCCAGCATCGCGCAAACCGTCGCAAGGCTCTTCATGCTGTGGGCCAGTTTGTTGATGATGTCCAGGTCCCCGGTTGTGATCCCGCCGTTGTTCTGCCGGATACGCTGGTTCGCTTTTCTGATCTCGCCAGCGACATATTCCTTCAGTTCTTCAAGGTCTTTCAGAAAATCCATTTTCTTGTCCTCCTTCCCCTCAAGCTATCCGCGCAACTGTCAGATTCGCGTTCTGCACCAGGATTTCCGGTGCCACTCCGCCGGTTTCCGCCGGACCGGAAGTGTTTTCAACGGCGACCGTGAAGCAGCAGCCTTTCGGCACGTTGATGATCGCGGTGCTCGTCACGTTGAAAAAGTTCGCGGCCGTCGGCGGATTTTCCGCCGTGTCTGCCGGCGTGACGATGGCGCGGCTGGTCTGCACCGGTTCGCCGTCGATGGCAATCGCGATGCTGATCGGGCCGACTTCCGCCCCGTCCGGGAGTGCAATGTTCCCGTTGAAGGTCACCTGGTACCGTGCGAAGCAGGCATTCTGACAGTTTACGATTCCCCGGAGAATTACAATTCCGCTCTGGTCCCGATGGAACACATACCCCTTGTTGCACGGGATCACCGTGTCCAGGATGATGTTCTGGTTCGGTTCGACCAGCTGAATCGGATTATACGCAAATTCTGCCATCGGAATCCCTCCTTAGAAGTTGCCGCCGCAGCCGCAACCGCATCCGCTGTTATTGTTCGGACAGGTGAAGATCGGCTGGTTTCCG
>JAEIGA010016582.1_pt1 | contig 11202 bp, 5 predicted proteins | sample 9270691 | NCBI WGS metagenome assembly JAEIGA01 (sample SAMN17057246, study PRJNA624740) | gut metagenome | biome: biome; isolation source: fecal sample | host: Bos grunniens | place: China: Xizang | collected 2019
ACTTTGTGCGCGCTTTCCACGATACATACGGAATGCCTACAATTGTAACCAACTGTTCCAATAACTATGGCCCTTATCAGTTCCCGGAGAAATTGATCCCACTGTTCATCAACAATATCCGTCAGCGTAAACCGTTGCCCGTGTATGGCAAGGGCGAGAACGTGCGCGACTGGCTATATGTTGTTGATCACGCACGCGCAATCGATGTGATTTTCCATGACGGAAAGGTTGCCGACACATACAATATCGGTGGTTTCAACGAGTGGAAGAATATTGACATCATCAAGGTCATCATAAAGACAGTTGACCGCCTGCTCGGTAACCCCGAGGGCGCATCGCTCGACCTTATTACATACGTTACCGACCGTGCCGGTCACGACATGCGTTATGCTATCGACTCGACAAAACTGCAGAAGGAACTTGGTTGGGAACCCAGCCTGCAGTTCGAGGAGGGTATTGAAAAGACCGTGCGCTGGTATCTCGACAATCAGGAGTGGATGGACAACATCACAAGCGGTGAGTATGAGAAGTACTATGATGATATGTACAAAGGCCGTTGATGCTGTTTGGACTACATAAAAAGGCTGCCCAGGGCAGCCTTTTTCATTTCTGTAAATCCTTGTTGAATATTGCTATTGAATATCCTATCCTTGCAGTGATGGTGGTGTTCGCCGAGCGGCCGAAATCGTCGGTCTTGGAATTTCCGAAAATATCCGAGAGGCCATAGAAGTACCGGCCTTCGATGAAGAAATTGCCTATCTTGCTTTTGTATTCCAGTCCAAGACCACCGGCAATGCCATATTCGAACTTGTTCTCTATTCCCTTGCCATACAATGGTCTTATGCTCGAAGGCCTGTTGGCTGTCTCCCAGTCGCCTTTATATTTTTCGCTTTCACTGAGGAAAAAGCCGAACTGTGGGCCAAGATTCAGGAAGAATTGGAAACCGCGTTGCTCTTTACCCCACGATACATGCGCAAAGAACGGTACTTCGATGTAGTTTATCGTGCGGCTGTAGTAGTTGGATGTGCCGTCGTCAAAGTCCTCAAGTATGCCGCGTTGCGAGAAGTTTATCTCCATTTGGGCCGCGCATATCATGCTGAAGTATTTTTCACTGGTGTAACGTGCGCTTATACCGCCGTTGATACCTTGTTGCAGCTTTTGTCTTATGGATGGCTGGAACTCCATGCGGTTGAGGTTCATTCCGCCCGACACGCCAACCTCAAGGATGCTTCTTGGACTCTCTACCTGTGCGTGACCACGGATGCCGAGCATCAGCAACGCCATTGTCAAGATATAAAAGCTCTTTTTCATCTATTCTCTCTTCTGTCTGCTTGTTTTACAGAATTACCTCCTGATAGTCATCCTGCGATTCCTCTTTATCAAAGTCAATCTTGTCGATGTAGTACTCGGGACTGAAGTGTATAAAGAAGAATTTCTTGCTTATGAAACCGTCCTTTTCGCTTATGCGCTCGAACTTGAAGTCCGATTGCACAGGGTTGAAGGGAGTCTGGTTTATGTTCTCATGCATCTGGTTGCCGTAAAGGCTTGCAGCGAGCAGGAAGAAGTAGCCTGTATCATAGCCCAACATACCGTATCGTGGATAGATGTTCTGTATTCCACGGTCGTACCAACGGATGAACTCCTCCTGGAACTCGGCAACACGTGGCAGTGCGTAGTGGCTGTAGAATGTGGCATAGAAATATGTGTCAACTTCGTACATCAGTTCGCGTGTATCCTTTGCGTGTATCTGCCATTCGGGGTAACCGAACAACTTAAAATTTGTCACGTTCAAAGAGTCGATGCCTTTTGCATGTAACAAAGATGGGAGCAGAGTGTTCAGTGTTGTGGCCGATGATGATGTCGGTATTACAATGAACTCCTTCTCCTCCTGATATATTGCCGACAAAGTCTCCAATACAACCTCTTCGTTTGATATCTGGGGCATCTGTACTGTTGTGTATGGAATACTGTTCTTGACAAGTTCTGCTGTCAAGCTCTTTACAAACTCCTTCTTGTTGTTCTCTGTCGTGTCCTCAACGAAAATGACATTTGCATTGGGGAATGTCTTTACAAAACTTGAACTGATTTCCGGCAGAATGAATGACTGTATGCCGTTGGCAACATAAACCGTCGGGTTGTCCAATGCTTCGTCTTTCTTGTTGGAGAAGGGAATTACAAGTGGTATCTCGCGCTCTTTGGCAAACTTGGCAAGTTCTTTGCAGTGCTTGGGATATGAGGCGCCTATTATCAGCTCCACATCGTCGAATTCGCCACTTGTCAATAGGCTGTCAAGGCTTTGGCTCTTCTGTCCGGCATCGTAGGTGTTGATTATGAATGAGTATCCCTCGTGCTTCAGTTGTTCTACTGCCATGAGGAATCCCTGATAGTATTCTACCATGCGGCTCTGCTCCTTGGGCGCGTAACTGTCGAGCAGGAATGACAATACTACGGCAACGTTCAGCACCTTGTCATCATTTATACCTTTAGGAACCGTTTTTTCAATCTCAGCCTTGTGTTCCTGAATGGTCTCTTGCCATGTCGGTTTTGCCTTTATTGATGGTTCTGGTATGTTCAGCTCCATCTTGCGCTTGAGTTTCTGTTCCTTGAGTATCGGATTTACTCTTATCAAATCCTCTTGGGTGATGTTGTACATTTCGCAAATGCTCTCGATATTCTCTTTGCGCTGCACTTTGTGTGTACCTACAATGACAGGCAGTCTCTCCTCTTTCTCCTCATTTTTTTGTGGAATATTCAATTTTACCGTTTCTTCATCCTTTGTCTGTTCTTTGGTTGGGATGATGATGGTTTCTCCTGTGCGGAAATTGTTTATTGATAGACCGGGGTTTGCTGCACACAATTCGTCAGTGGTGACGTTGTACATCTTGCTCAGACGGTAGAGTGTCTCTCCCTTCTGGATGGTGTGTGTCTTGGCGTTCTTGTTGTCTTTCGCTCCTGTTTTTCCATTGCTGTTGCTTGGGATAATGAGCTTCTGTCCGATAGACAATTTCTCGGCACTGCCTGGGTTGAACTTTATAATCTCATCAACGGTTGTGTTGTAAAGCTTGGAAATGGAGTAGAGTGTTTGTCCTTGGGTGACTGTGTGGCTTACGATTTCCGCCTTTTGTGCGCTAATTGTTGCTGATGTCATCAGAAACAGGAGTACAAACAATATTTTTTTGCAGGTTTTCATAATAACAAAAATTCAGGGCAGTGCCGTTTAAGTGGATTAAACCAAATTTCTTGCGAAGATACGTAATAATTGCCAATATATGAATATGAAAATGTGAAAATTGATTAATGGATAGCTGTGAATATTAAAGTTATGTGCGGTTGGATTAAAACATGGGTAATGTTGATGCTATTTCGTGGGGATTTATTATTTTTGCTTATTGATTACGACGCTTTCTGTTACACGGAGTGTGCTTTTCGACGTCGTATGATGAAAAGATAACCGTTATGAGAAAAATATTGCTTCTTGTCTCTTTTATACTGTTTTGTGCCGTAACAGCAACGGCGCAAAAAAATATTGAGGCTCCCAAACCCACTGCGCTTGTTGTCGATTCAAAAGGCGAACTTACCGATCTGGAACCCGGTGATGACTATTCGGGTGAGGCACCTGTGACGGTGAGGTTCTATGCCAACGCTCCCGAGGAGGATGGCTATTCACTCACATGTACATGGGAACTCTTCAGGGAGGGCGAGGATACGCCTTATCTTGTCCGCCATGATGCCGACATTGAGATATCCCTGCGTGAGAGCGGAACTGTGATTGCTGTTCCAAATATTACATATACGAGTGTTGAGAACAGCGAAGTCTTCTGGTTGTTCGATGCCGAGACCTATCAGCCTTTCCGCATAATACTTGCCGAATCGGCACTTGAGGTTCCAAATGCCTTCTCGCCAAATGGTGACGGCATAAACGATTACTATAATGTATTCAACGTCAAGTCAATAGTGGAGTTCCATGGTGCCATATACAACCGTTGGGGTCAGGAGCTCTATCGTTGGGGACTCGATGAGATGGGGCGTGAAGGTACAGGCTGGGATGGAACCTACAAGGGTAATCCTGTGAAGCCGGGTGTCTATTATGTGGTGATAAAGGCCATGGGTGCCGATGGCATTGAGTATGATATCAAACGCGATGTCAACCTCTTGCGCGGATATTCCGAGGGTGTAAAATAAAGTGTGAGGATGGAAAACGAGGAAAAAGGAAAGATTGAGGTCTTTGGTGCCAGAGTGCACAATCTCAAGAATGTGGATGTTGAGATACCGCACGATTCGCTCACGGTGATAACCGGTCTCAGCGGTAGCGGCAAATCGTCGCTGGCGTTTGATACAATCTTTGCCGAGGGGCAGCGACGCTATCTTGAGACATTCTCTACATACGCCCGCAACTTCCTGGGTGGAATGGAACGCCCCGATGTCGATAAGATAACAGGCCTCAGCCCGGTAATATCCATTGAACAGAAGACAACCAACAAGAACCCGCGTTCAACAGTGGGTACAACGACCGAGATATATGACTATCTGCGCTTGCTCTATTCACGTGCGGCCGATGCCTATTCCTATCTGTCGGGCGAGAAGATGGTGAAATATACCGAGGAAAAAATCCTTGAACTGCTGCTCGATGCCTATGACGGCAAGCGCATATATATCCTTGCACCACTTGTGAGGAACCGCAAGGGACACTACAAGGAACTCTTTGAGCAGATGATGCGCAAGGGTTATCTCAACGTGCGCATTGATGGTGAACTGTGCGAGATGTCGCGCGGCATGATGCTCGAGAGGTACAAGAACCACGATGTCGAGGTTGTCATTGACAAGCTTGCCGTCGATGCCAAGGATACTCAGCGCCTAAAGCAGAGCCTTGCTACTGCACTTTCACAGGGCGATGGGCTTGTGATGATTATGGAAATGCCTTCGGGCGAGGTGCGCCACTACAGCAAACGCCTCATGTGCCCGGTAACAGGCCTTGCATACAAGGAACCCGACCCTCACAACTTCTCATTCAACTCACCGCAGGGCTTTTGTCCAAAGTGTAAGGGATTGGGAGTAATTAGCAGTGTCGATGTTGACAAGGTTGTCCCAGACCGCTCACTCTCGGTCTATGACGGTGCTCTTGCGCCGCTTGGAAAGTATCGCCGCTCGTCAATATTCCAGCAGATTGAGGCAGTGCTTGCACGATATGATGCCGATTTGAAGACTCCTGTTGAGGAACTGCCCGATGAGGCTCTCGATGAGATTCTCTATGGTTCACCTGTGCCGTTAAAACTCAATAGTTCGTCCGAGATGTTTTACGACAGCATCTCTACCTATGACGGTCTTGTAAAATATATACAGCTGCAGAAGGAGACAAGCACCTCGGCCAAGGAACTTCGTTGGGCCGAGCAGTTCTCGATGATGCAGACATGTCCCGAGTGTGGGGGAGCGCGTTTGAACAAGGAGGCGCTCCATTACCGCCTTGCCGGCAAGAATATCTCGGAACTGGCATCTATGGATATCATCGCCCTTAGTGAGTGGCTCGAAAACCTTGATGAGTCACTGACCGAAAAGCAGCGTGCCATTGCCGGTGAGATAGTCAAGGAGATAAAGACCAGAATCGGCTTTTTGCTTGATGTCGGCCTTGGCTATCTGTCGCTCAACCGTTCATCGGTCTCACTCTCCGGTGGTGAAGGACAGCGCATACGTCTTGCCACACAGGTGGGCTCGCAGCTTGTAAATGTCTTTTATATTCTTGACGAGCCGAGTATCGGTCTTCATCCGCGTGATAATGACAGGCTCATCACTTCGCTCAAGTCACTTCGCGACATCGGCAATACCGTGATTGTGGTGGAGCACGACCGTGATATCATGTTGGCATCGGACTACATCATTGACCTTGGCCCTAAAGCCGGCCGCAAGGGTGGTGAAGTGGTGTTTGCAGGCACTCCAGCCGATATGCTCAAGGGTGATACAATGACCGCGCGTTTCCTTAATGGACAGGAGAAGATTGAGGTGCCGGCAGTGCGCCGCCCTGGAAACGGCAATGTAATAAAGATTACAGGTGCCTGTGGTAACAACCTCAAGAACATTGATGTTGAGTTCCCTCTCGGCAAGCTCATTTGCGTGACCGGAGTGTCGGGTGGTGGAAAGTCGTCACTGGTAAACGATACCCTGCAACCAATCCTTGCAAAGCATTTCTACCGCGCGTTGCGCGAGCCGTTGCCATATACATCAATCGAGGGTATTGAGCACATTGACAAGATAGTAGACGTTGACCAGTCGCCACTTGGACGCACACCGCGTTCAAACCCTGCGACATACACAGGCGTATTCTCCGATATACGTAACCTTTTCGTTGACCTCCCCGAGGCAAAGATACGCGGCTACAAGGCCGGACGCTTCTCGTTCAATGTAACAGGCGGCCGTTGCGAGGCTTGTGGTGGTAACGGTTACAAGACGTTGGAGATGAACTTCCTGCCCGATGTCATGGTGCCTTGCGAGGTGTGCCACGGTAAGCGCTACAACCGCGAGACGCTTGAGGTGCGCTACAAGGGAAAGTCAATTGCCGATGTGCTTGACATGACAATAAACATGGCGGTGGAGTTCTTTGAGAATGTACCTACCATCCTTAATAAAATTAAGGTATTGCAGGATGTTGGTCTGGGATATATTAAGCTTGGTCAGCCCTCTACAACCCTTTCGGGTGGCGAGAGCCAGCGTGTGAAACTTGCAACGGAGCTTGCAAAGCGCGATACAGGAAAGACTCTCTATCTGCTTGATGAACCTACTACTGGATTGCACTTTGAGGATATACGTGTGCTCATGAATGTAATCAATCGCCTTGTAGATAAGGGAAATACGGTGGTGATTATTGAGCATAACCTCGATGTCATAAAGATGGCCGATTATATCATTGACATGGGCCCCGAAGGTGGCCGCGACGGTGGTGTGGTAATGGCTACAGGAACCCCAGAGGAGGTTGCCGCCAAAGGAGTAGGGCACACGGCGAAGTATCTGAAGGAGGAACTGGAGAGGTGAAAACAAACAGGTGGCTATTGGATGAATTTAAATAATGTAATTAATGTAATATGAGTGTACATTTGAAAAGAACATTGTTTATTGGTTTGGGTGGAACCGGTATTGAAGCGTTGCTTCATACGAAGAAACTACTCATGGATACATATGGTGAAGTGCCACCAATGATTGGTTTCTTGGCCATTGACACAGATAGTGGTGCTTGTAACAAAAGCCTAAAACTGAAGAATGGTGAACGTGTTGCATTGGCAAACAATGAGGTGATTCTGATTCAGGCTCGGGATGCCATTCAAGTGTTGACGGAAAATCCTGACGATTTCGCATGGGTTACACCAGAGTTCATCTCAGTGTTGCGGTCAAGGGTATGCAGTCCGTTGAGAATAAGCGGCCGTTTTGCATTGACTTTGAATTTTGAAACTGTCAAAGCCAAGATAAAGCAAATGCTTCTGCAGATTAATAATTTCGATATTGATGATGAAAGATATTTATTATTAGGAGGATATGGAGTGGAAATAAACTTGGTATTCTCTGTTTCAGGTGCCACCGGTAGTGGTACATTCATAAATATTGCATCATACATCAACGACGCATTTCCAGAAATTAGATTAAACGGTTATGCAGTGCTGCCGGGCGTGTTCGATGCAATGACTCAGAGTTCGGCTCATATCTACCCTAATGCATATGCTGCACTTAAGGAACTTGACTACACTATGCATATGGGCCTCACCTCGGAGCCAATCACATTGAACTATCTTAAAGGTGAATATTCCAAAATAACTCGCAGATTGTTTAGTTCAATGTTCTTCTTTGATAATAAGAATGAGGACCATTACGTAAGTCATATTAGTGAACTTACAGAGAATATAGGGCATATTTTGTTCAGTAGATTGTTTGGTGTTTTTTCAACTCCTAATGCTAATGATATGTATTATTTTAGTATATCATCAGGAATTTACGATGTATTGGACAAAAGAGCTTGGGTTGAAGGCTGTGGTTGTAGCGAGATAGTATACAATGGAGCCAATTTGTCAAGAATATACCAACTCAAAGCATCCAAAAATATTATTGAAAGATTGCTCAACAGTAGTGAGGATGCTGACAGTATTGTAAAAGCATGGATTGACTCTTTGGGGATGAACATACGTGATAACGGCGTTGCGGGCTTTATTATGGAGCCAACGCCAAAATATCATCTAGTGATTTCCGATGAGAAAAATCCAGAGCCTGACATCAATAGGAATATAACATATAATAAACCCGAAACTGCAGATGTTGACAGCCTAGTTGTAGCATTTACCGACAAAGTATGTACTGAATTGACAAAACTTATTCTTGAACAAATTAATGAGGAAGGTGGTGTCTCAATTGTAAAGAGTGTTATTCTTGGTATCATTGCTCAATTGGATATTTTCAAGGGAATAGTAGAAGGTGAACTTGAAATGTTGCGTAATAACGAGGGGTTGTGTAAAGCTAAACTCGATATTGCCGTTAGAGAACTCAAGGAGTATGCTGGAAGAATGTGGCTAATCAGGAGAAAATCTATAGTTAATGCACATTGTTCGGCAGTTGTGGAGGCGACAGATAGATATAATGTCAATAATCTTGAAATTGTACGCCGTCAAGCAACTTTGAAGGTCTTCAATGCAATAAACACAATGCTATTGAAGGAAAACGACAAGATTAATGATATCTATGATACATTGAAAAATGTAGATGCTCAACTTGATGTAGAACTTGCAAACATTACTGACAAAATTGAGAAGGATATCCATGCATTCCAGATAGACATTACTACTGAAGTGGTTGAAAAAGTCAGTTTTGTTCCAACCGCGGTACAAATCAATGCATTTGCGCATAGTATTGGAGGTGATGCCATATATTCCCTTTATGGTCAGGATACTGAATTTGTCAAAAATAGGCTTATGCAATACGCACAGCAACGGCCTTGCAGTCAGTATTGGGCAAACACAACGATAGATGATGCTATAAACAATATGGATGCGGCCAAGTTGGATGCAATAATAAATAATGCGATTCAGAAATCATCTCCATTGTTGGAAATAGATTATCGAGGGCACACACCCGCGATGGAACCTTGGAAATTCTACTGTATAGGTGTCCCCAATGAGGCAAAAAAACGCCTTTATGAAAATAATGAGGTTAGGTATGCCACTTATTTTTCAACTGGTGCCAATGATAGAATAATTATTTATTGTCAGCAGGCTCCGGTTCCTGTATATGCATTGAGTTGTATTGAAAAGTGCAAGGAATCGTATTTCATGAGATATTATTCTGACTCCAACTTTATTGATGCTGAATGGGAAGCACGTATGATACGTGAAAATTATGCCATTGATCCACATAGACCAGCAGACGAGGAGCTACTTCATTTCTGGGTAACAGGTTTTATATTAGGACTTATCAAGAACGAGAACGGAGAGTATAAATTCAAGAGTGTGGAGCTGGGAAATCAACTCTTTGATAATTGGATATCACTTGGCCATTATCGCGATGATGCATACAAGCAATTCAAACAGCATAGAACCACTATCACAAGAGAGTTCACTGAGCACTTTGAGAATTACATTAAGAACCATGACGAAGACACTGTCAGCGAATTGATTGCTGATGTGAAAGCTAACTATTTAGATAAGTACTCACAGATTAATATGACAATATCAAAGATACGGGCAAGAGACAATGAAGGCATTCGTCACTTGATTGAACGTGAACTAAGATATGTTGCAGTATTTAAAAGTATGAGCGACCTTTGACAAAGGTCGCTCTTCTGTTGAGCAGCAAGCTGCGTTTTTCCTTGTTTGATAGTCGCGTGTGATGGTGAGTCAATAGCCGATGTGCTCGACATGACAATAAACATGGCTGTAGAGTTCTTTGAGAATGTTCCTACAATCCTTAATAAAATAAAGGTGCTGCAGGAAGTGGGCTTGGGATATATCAAACTCGGACAGCCCTCGACAACCCTTTCTGGTGGCGAAAGCCAACGTGTGAAGCGCGTGCTCTCGCCTGCGTATACCACAAAAAGCAACCTTTTTGTGGTTGCTTTTTGTTGAGCGGCAAACGGGGCTCGTAATCGGCTTGCCGCTTTGCTTGCAAAGAACACCGCGATGCTTTCGCATCGCTTTCCTTGTTAATAGGGCCGCGGGCTCTCGCCTACAAATACAACAAAAAGCACCTTTGGGGGTGCTTTTCTGTTGAGCGGCAAACGGGGCTCGAACCCGCGACCCTTGGCTTGGGAAGCCAATGCTCTACCAACTGAGCTACTGCCGCGTTGCTGTATCTCTTTGCGAAGATACAACTTTTATTTTAATGTGGGTTGTTGCATTGACATTTTTGTAATACAAACAGTTCCCGTTCCTTTTTAGGGGAATGCCTCTCCTCTCTCAAGTACTTCAACTGCCTTGAGTACTGTGGGGTCGCTCTGGTTTATGAACTTCATGTGTTCGCACATTCCGAGCAGCTGGTATGTGATATTTGAATAGAGTGAGCGCTTAAGCAGTCTCTTTGACTTTTCAAGTTCCTCGTTGTCCGTTGTTACACCTTTCTCTGCTGCGAACTTTACAAATGTATCGAACAGTTGCAGTGTCTCAAGGTGTGCAGTGAGTGTCTCATGACTCGTGTAAACTGAAAGGTTGTGGCGGTTGTTGTTGCTGTACTTGAGCGTGAACTGTGATATGAGTCCTCGCATAAGCACTTCGTTGGTGTAATCTGTTATGTCGGTGGTGTCGCTCGAAACGAATATGTCGGGCATGATGCCACCGCCGCCATATACTGTGCGTCCTTTCTTAGTATTGTAGATGAGCTCCTCGTTCTGGTGTATGCTGTCCTGCGAAAAGAACTCTCCACGGTTGTAGCGGTCGAGGAGGTCCATGTCGTAATCTTCGCGGTCGCCTTTACTGTAGGGCTTTTGTATGCAGCGTCCCGATGGTGTGTGGTAGCGTGCTATCGTGAGCCTCATCATCGAATTGTCGCTGAGCATTACGGGCTGCTGTACGAGTCCTTTGCCAAATGAACGGCGTCCGATGACTGTTCCGCGGTCATTGTCCTGTATGGTTCCGGCAATGATTTCGCTTGCCGATGCCGATGTCTCGTCAACAAGAATCACCAATGGTACATCCTTGAAAACGCCATATCCGTTGGCGCGTTCAATGGTCTTTGGGCTGTTGG
>JAEIGA010016583.1_pt1 | contig 11202 bp, 14 predicted proteins | sample 9270691 | NCBI WGS metagenome assembly JAEIGA01 (sample SAMN17057246, study PRJNA624740) | gut metagenome | biome: biome; isolation source: fecal sample | host: Bos grunniens | place: China: Xizang | collected 2019
ACTTATAACTTATACTATGTAAGAAATATATTACGTAAGTGAGAGTAAAAAAAGAAAAAAAGTAGAATCATAAGTATGATTCTGCAATTGATGCCACACCAGCACCGGCATCGTCAGTTACGCCTAAGCCTTTTAAGGTCATGCCGATTGCGGCAAATGTTTGGGTCAATTCTTTGTATGAAATGTTACCCATGTGACCGATTCTGAAAATATTTCCTTTCAAGTGGTCTTGTCCGCCAGCTAATTCAACGCCGTATTTGTCACGGGTTGTGCCTCTGAACTGATCATCGGTAATTCCTTCAGGCATTTTGACTGCAGTTACGGTTGCGGATGATACTGCTTCATCAGCGAACAGTTCTAAACCTAAAGCTTTAACAGCAGCTACACTTGCTTTAGCAGCTTTGTGGTGGCGTGCAACTCTTGCGTCCAGTCCTTCTTCCATAATCATTTTTAAAGCTTCATTCATTGCATAGGTGAGTGAAACTGATGGAGTGTATGGAGTTTCAGGAGGGACTTTGTCTCCGCTTTTTCTTGCAGCTTTCAAATCAAGGTAGTAAGTATTAGTTTCATTTTTGTCAACAGCTGCCCATGCATCGTCACTTAAGGTAATTGCTGCCATTCCAGGTGGTGCAGCCAAACATTTTTGAGATCCGGTAAGACAGACGTCAATGCCGAATTTTTCTACATTTACTTTGTCTCCTCCAAGGGATGAAACGGTATCTACGATGTATAGAGCATCATAATTTTTCATTACTTTACCGATTTCTTCAATAGGTGCAGCTACTCCGGTAGAGGTTTCATTGTGGATTACACTAACTGCTTTGATATCTTCATCAGCTTCTAAAGCTTCTTCAATAGCTTCAGGAGTTACGGCAGTTCCCCATTCAACAGCTAACTCTTTAGATTCAATTCCATGGGTTTGAGCTATTTTCATGAAACGCTCACCGAATTTTCCACCTACTACATTCAACATTTTTTCTCCAGGAGCTACAGTGTTAGCAATTCCGGCTTCCATGGCTGCAGTTCCAGATCCAGTTAATAAATAAGAATTATTTGGGGTTTGGAAAACTTTACTCATTAATTCAGTTGTTTCAGTTAAAATTTCACCATATTTTGCGCTTCTGTGGTTAACAACAGCCTGGGACATTGCATTGAGTACTCTAGGATGAACTGTTGTCGGTCCAGGAAGCATTAATAAAATATCATTCATTAAATTCCTCCAAGATATATAAACGATTAGCTAGTTTAAAGCTAATGATATTTATAATTTTTATACTTATTAAATATTTTTAATATGTTAGTTCATTCAATTATTGCAGTGTAGCATAATAAATTTTATGCATTTGTTTAAAATATGGACAATATTCTTAAATAATAGTTAAAATATAATGAGTTATATGCAATTTAGTGGAGAAGAGCTCACATTCACAAGAGTATTCAACTATATTCTGGGTCTGTACCTGATTACTTTGGGCGTTGCATTTTCAATTAAGTCATGTCTCGGTTCGGCCCCTGTCAGTTCAATACCCTATGCAATGAATCTCATCTGGCTGATCAATATAGGCGTTGCAACATTCATATTTCACTCAATACTAGTAATTATTGAATGGATTCTACTTAGGGATGATTTTAACAGAAAACACTTCCTCCAGGTATTTGTTGGAGTGCTTTTTGGTGTATTTACAAGTTTTTCAGTTTCTTTAATGAATTTCATTCCCAATGCAGATAATCTTTTGATTGCTTTTTCAATGACTGCACTGGCCATTCTTACAATAGCGCTGGGTCTATTTTTCTATGTTCCCACAAATATCATTCCGCTTTCGGTTGAAGGTGTTACACAGGCCATCGCCATTAAATCAAATCGTCCCTTTTCAAAAATCAAGGTATATCTTGATGTATGTATTGTACTGACAGCTTTAATGTTAAGTTACGGATTTTTAGGAGAACTTGGAAGCGTAGGGATTGGAACAATTCTAAGTGCACTCTTTATCGGAACCTGTGTGAAGTATATTCATAAGCTGAATTTATTCATCACCGGCAATTCTGTTGATATGAAAAAGATGTAAAGTATATATAATTTAAGCTATTTTAATTAAATTATGATTAAAAGGATTTGTCTGTTTGTTGCAGGTCTCTTTATAATGTCACTTGGTGTGGCATTTTCAATAATTTCAACTCTTGGAACAACTCCTATTAGTTCAATTTCTTATTCCTTAACTTTAATAACCAATATTGATATTGGAATTACTACATTTGTCTTTAATGCAGCATTGGTTTTCATACAATTTCTTATTTTGAAATCCAAGTTCCACAGTAAAAGATTGCTTCAACTTATTAACTGTGTTCTTTTCGGGTATTTCACCAATCTCTCATTATATCTGGCAGGATTAATTCCTTTTGACGGTTCATTAATGATGGCCGTTGCTTATCTGATAATCAGCATCTTTTTAATAGCTTTTGGCATATTTGTGTACATGCCTGCAAATATCGCACCTCTTCCTGGTGAAGGATGCGTTGAATCAATAGCTATTGTAACCGGATGGAGATTTTCAACAGTTAAAATGGGTTTTGATGCGTCAATGGTAATAATCTCTTTGGTAATGTGTGGATTGTGGTATAGTGATATTTTTGGTGCGGTCAATGTTGGAACCGTTATTTCCGCATTTTTGGTGGGTTTTACATTAAGGCAAATCAATAATCTCTATGCTCATATAACAGGCAGCAGGATAAATCTTGTAAATGGCTAAAGACTTATTTTTGGACTAGAAATATTGAATTGATTATTTTTTTAGTATCTGCAGGAATGTCTTCTCTTGCATTAATCTCTTCAATTTTTTTATTCCATCCGTTTTCCATTTCAATTATCTGTTTGTCTTTTTCTGCAATGTTTTTGTCTTTTTCGGCTAGTGATTTGTCTTTTTCTGCAATGTTTTTGTCTTTTTCGGCTAGTGATTTGTCTTTTTCTGTAATGTCTTGTGCCATCTTTTGAATTTCTTGGTCTTTTTTGCCTAATTCTTCACCATATACGCTGTAAACAATTTCCTGCATGTCATCACGGTATACATCCATATTCATCTCCTCCATTAATTTAATTTGTTCGGTTTCATCGGCAATGTTGATTAAAACCATTGTTGCCAAAATTACTGCAATATCTCTTTTCAATTCCTTATCAGGTATTTTTGCATTGTCAAATAGTTTAGCTAATGATCGTGTTACATTTTCAGCATATTTTTTGCTAATGTATTTTGGAATGAAAGCAATTTGCAGCGATTCTTTCTCACTTAATACAATATTTTGATTAATCTTGTTAATAAGATTTTCATAATTCTCCCATAATTCCTCTTGCGGAAAATGAAAATATAATGGTCGTAAAATGTCCGTTTCACTTATTTCATATTCTTTTGGGAAATTCATGGGATTTTGTTTACATATTACAGCGGTTAACATGGGCAGGCCATATATGAAACTTCCAAAGGTTTTATATTTGGCTAATTTTTTTAAAGTTTTTTCAGTTACGGCCTCTGATTCCTCTTCAAGATTAATCAGCAGTCCTTCTATTGTTGAGTACAGTTCGTCCATTCTACCACTTTCCATTGTTCTTAAAACAACTTCCGTTGGATATCTGCGATGGTAATGCCCCGGTAGTTCCAAATATTTGTGCAATCTCTTTTTAAATGCCATTACAGAATATTTGTGGGTTAAATCATCCTTATGGAATGGTTTTTTTGCTTTCATTTTCATCCTCCAAAAAGTTAAAATTTCCGGAAATATTTTTTTAAATGACATCGATGTATATAATACTTTAAACACCATAGTATTTAAGTTTTTAATGAAAATGATGCCATTATTGTGCTTTATTTACAATTTAACGGCTTTAAATCAATATTTACTTTTTCATTAAACATAAATTATTTAATTAATTAAGAGCTAAATTAATATAGTGAGGTTTAAATATGGAATTTGGACTGTGGGAAAAATATTACATTGAAATTCTTGATGATTTTGGGTTTTCACGTGAAGGCGATGAAGAGTCCGCAAAATTATTAGATGAAATACTATCAACAGAAGGATGCTTGACTTTAAACGATTTGGCGGAAATTGTAGGATTTTCAGACAAATTCATTGTATTCGGTGCAGGCCCTTCAATCAACGAACATATCAAAATGCTTAAAAGTGACTATGACCTGAAGGATTATGTTTTGGTTGCAGCAGACGGTGCAACAACAGCGATGATAGAACAAAAGGTCGTCCCGGATATTGTAGTTACAGATTTGGACGGCAATATTGATGATATTCTGCTTGCAAATCTGAGAGGGGCAAATATTGTAATTCACGCTCATGGAGACAATATTGATAAAATCGTTTCTTTAAGTTCATTTTTTAACAACGTGCTTGGAACTACTCAGGCACAGCCTGTAGGAAATCTCTATAACTTCGGCGGATTTACAGATGGTGACAGGGCAATATTTTTGGCAGTGGCTCTTGGAGCATCCGAAATCATCCTTGCAGGAATGGACTTTGGAGACATTGTAACCAAATATTCAAGACCAAATCTTCCTGAAGCTTTGGCCGAAGCGGATGAGTTTAAAAAGAAAAAATTAATTTATGCAGATAAATTCACCAATTGGATAGCTGAAAACGAAAATGTCGAACTTATCAACTTAAAAGAATAGTTTTTTATAATAATTTGAATATATTTGATAATATGGGAATAGAAGATATCTTAATGCATGATGAAAGTCTCTTTCAAAACATAAACGCTTTTGACCCGGATTATATGCCTCCAAACTATAACTTCAGAGACACTCAAATGGAAGCAATGGCAATGTCAATAAGGCCTGCCATGAGAGGGGGCCAGCCATCAAATGCGATTATATTAGGATCTCCGGCAACAGGAAAGACCACAGCAATCAGAAAAGTTTTTGAACTTGTTGAAAAAAACACAGAGAAGGTTTTATGTGTTTACATCAACTGTCAAATTCACACAACACGTTTCGGAATCTTTTCACAGATTTTCAAGAAGGTATTCGGTCATCTTCCTCCAGAAACCGGAATTCCGTTCTCAAGGATTTATACACAAATCATGCAGGAACTTCAGAAAAAAGAGAAAAGCCTGATTATTGCATTTGACGATATCAACTATTTATTCCAGACAAAACATGCCAATAAGGTTGTTTATGATATACTTAGGGCATATGAAGAATATCCTGGAGTCAAAACAGCAATTTTTGCAATATTGTCTGATTTGGAATTCAAATATGCTTTTGATAAGAATGTAAATACTGTTTTTATTCCCCAGGAAATCATGTTCCCGCTTTATACATACACAGAAATTGAAAGCATCCTAAAAGATAGGGTCAAGGCAGGGTTCTTCCCGGGTGTATTGTCTGATGAGATTCTTGAGCAGATTGCAATGTATACTCTTGAAAACGGTGATTTGAGGGTTGGAATTAACCTTTTGAAATCATGCGGAAATATTGCAGAAGCTTCAGCAAGCCGTGAAATAACCAAGGAACACTTTGGCAGCGCCATAGAATCATTGGTTTCTGTTAATGTGTCCGAAACATTAAAGTCTTTGAATGATTCTGAAAAGGAATTGTTAAAAATGATTGTTGATTTTGATGGTATTTATACTGCTGGAGAGCTTGGTGATGATTATAAAGAAAAAACAGGTTCCAGTTATGCATCTTTTAACAGAACCCTTGATAAACTGGAATTTGTAAGATTAATCGATACCAAATATACAGGAAAAGGGGTTAGGGGAAATTCCCGTGAAATTATATTGCGTTTTAACCCCGAAGATTATGATATCTAAAGTTTTCCTGTAGGGAAATTAGTTTCTGTATCATTAGAATTTTGCATGGTAAGCTTGTATTCTAATGAGCAACTAAGGGTTTGGTATTGTTAAAAAATAAGCCAATTAAATTATTGCTTGACTTTGAGCTGCTACAACAGAAATAACAGATAAAAGGAATGCTGTTATTACAACAAGCATTACCATGCAAGATTGAACGTCTATTCCGCTATAAATTATTTCATCTCGTATAGAACTTTTTTTTCTTAAATCTACTTGAATTGTGGTGTCTTTATTGCCTAACATTTTAATCACTATATTTAAATTGTCAAAAGTTAATATATAAACAAAGTCCGAGAGAGCATTTGATAAGTAATATTTTTGAGGAAAAAACCATGAAAAATTATGAGTATTTTGAAGTAACTGCCGATATTGGCTTTAAGGCCTTTGGAAATGACATAAATGAGGCCTTTGAAAATGCTTCTATTGCAATGTTTAATATAATAACAGATACTCGTGATGTCAGAGCCGAAAAAGAAATAGAATTCGAGATAACCTCAGAAGATGAAGTATCTCTCCTTTATGATTATTTAGAGGAGCTTCTCTTCTTTCATGAAGTTGAGTTCATGTTATTTTCCAGCTTTCACATTCAGATTGATGAAAATCTCCATTTAAAAGCAATAATCAGAGGAGAAGAAATTGATTGGAGCCGACATGAGAGAAAAACTGAAATAAAGGCAATAACTTTCCATAAAATGGAAGTTAAAAATACATGTCCTGTTGAACTTCGTGCAATCGTCGATTTGTAATTTTTATATAGTATTAAAATCAAACATATTATTATGAAAAGGGTTAGGACTGTTTCAAGAACTTTTGAAATGGTAATGGGATTGATTGGTTCCATTATCGGTATTTTTTCAGGTTCATTTTTAATATTCTTGCTGAATTTTACACATGTTCATGCTACTTTTTTAGGTGTAATGGCCATTTTCGGTTCACTTCTGGGAATACTTTCAAGCATATATGTCAAAAAGGACCCTGAAATGACAGGAATCGGATTCATTGTTGCAACAATGTTTGTAATAATCGGATCAGATTACATCAATGCAGTAAGTGCTGTATTTCTGCTTATTGCAGGTATATCTGCATTGTTCAGAAAATAATCTTTTTTTTCCAAAAGCTTTTTTTCAAATTTCAGATGAGTTTTCTGGGATTTTTGTATTTTCACCAAAACCTTATTAAAACACCACAAATATATATTAATGCATAATAGATTTTTGTGATTTTTATGACAATCAAAGATGAAATTAAAAAGGTTAGGGATAACGTTTATGAAATTCCGGGCTCTTACAATAAAAAGATGAGGGCTTCCGGAAGATTTTACATTGCTGATGAAAGTATAGATGCACTGGAAGAGGGAGCCGTTGAGCAGATAGTCAATGTTGCCTGCCTTCCGGGCGTTCAGAGATATTCCATCGGACTTCCGGACATCCACTTCGGATACGGATTTCCAATAGGAGGCGTTGCCGCATTTTCCTTAAGAAACGGTATCGTATCACCTGGTGGAGTTGGATTTGACATCAACTGCGGTGTCAGACTGATCAGGTCAAACTTGACCAAAGAAGACATCGAAGAACATCTCGATGAACTTACAGAAAAGCTTTTTAAAAATATTCCATCCGGTGTTGGAAGCAAAGGCAAAATCAGACTCAAAGAAGGCGAAATTGACAAGGTTCTCGATTATGGTGCTGAATGGGCTGTCGAAAACGGTTACGGATGGCCTGAAGACTTGGAAGTTCTTGAAGAAAACGGAAGAATGATTGATGCAGATTCAAGCATAGTTTCAAAAAAGGCTAAAAAAAGAGGTATTCCTCAATTGGGCTCATTAGGTTCCGGAAATCATTTTCTTGAGATTCAGGAAGTGGATGAAATATACAATGAGGAAGTGGCTGAGGTATATGGCCTTGAAAAGGGAATGATTGTCATCATGATTCATTCAGGTTCAAGAGGATGCGGACACCAGATCTGTTCAGATTATTTAAGAATTATGGATAAGGCTTATAAAAACTATAAAATCCAGATTGCAGACAGGCAATTGGCATGTGCTCCTCTCGACTCAAAAGAAGCCCAAAACTACATTCAGGCAATGGCTGCGGCTGCAAATTATGCATGGGCCAACAGACAAATGATGACCCATTGGATTCGTGAAACCTTCGAGGATGTCCTTGGAAAATCAGCCAAAGACATGGAAATGGACATTGTCTATGATGTAGCTCACAACATTGCCAAAATGGAAACTCATAAGGTTTATAATCGTGAAGAGGAACTTTTGGTTCACAGAAAAGGAGCAACCCGTGCATTCGGACCTGGAAGAGAAGAAGTTCCTGAAAAGTACAGAGCCGTAGGTCAGCCTGTATTGATTCCGGGAACTATGGGAACTGCTTCATATGTCCTTTGCGGAACAGAAACTGCAATGGAGGAAACCTTCGGTTCCACCGCACATGGTGCAGGAAGGGTATTGTCAAGATCCAAAGCTAAAAAAGATTATAATGCAGATGACATCACTTCCGATTTGGAATCAAAAGGCATTAAAATCAAAGCTACAGCAAACATGTTATTGAAGAGGAAGCTCCTGGAGCTTACAAAGATGTTGACAGTGTAGTTAGAGTATCTGACAGTACAGGCATTGCAAAACTTGTTGCAAAGGTAAAACCGATTGCCGTTTGTAAAGGGTAGTTTAAATGATAGGCATAATCGGCGGCAGCGGTGTATATGAAATAACACACAAAGCAGACTCATGCACCAGCAAAGTGGTTAAAACTGACTATGGGGAAGTTGAGGTCTCACTTCTGGAGATATTTTCCAAAAAAGTGGCTTTTATTCCCCGTCATGCGTCAGGCCATTCAATTCCTCCTCATAAAATAAATTTCCGAGCCAATATAGATGCGCTCAAGGCAGTTGGAGTCACAAGAATAATAGCTACTAACTCTGTCGGGTCAATGAATGAAGAAATGCCTCCAGGTTCATTTGTTATCCCCAATGACTTTTTAGATTTCTCACAAAATAGGGCAAAAACATTCTTTGAAGACAAGGTAGTTCATATTGACGTAACAGAACCTTATTGTCCGGGTTTAAGAGACACATTGGCCAAATCAGGTGATGTAATACTGGGAGGAACCTATGTATGCACTGAAGGGCCAAGATTTGAAACTCCTGCAGAGATTAACATGTTCAGGATGCTTGGAGGAGACCTTGTAGGTATGACAGGCCTGCCTGAAGTTACCCTTGCACGTGAAAGGCAAATGTGCTATAACTCAATATGCATAGTGTCCAATTATGCATCAGGAATCTCCGAGCAGGAACTGACAATTGATGAAGTATTCGAAATGGTGGCTGAAAAGGAAGTTGAGCTACTTGAACTGATTTACAATTTTATAAAAAACGTAGACGATTCAGCAGATTGCACATGCCATCACGCATTAGATGGTGCAGAAGTTTAAGTGTGATAATATGAGCAAGGTTATTTTATTAAATGCAAGTCCAAGGGCAAACTCAAATACTAAAATTGTCCTTGAGGAATGTGCACGTGAAATTGAAGCCGAAGGCGTGGAAACCGAAATCATTTCCTTGAGAGGAATGAAGATTCAATCATGCATTGCCTGCAGCAGATGTGCACAAACAGGTAACTGCATGTTGCCGGATGGTTTAGATGAAATAATTGAAAAAATACGTCAGGCCGACGGATTTATACCTGCAGCGCCGGTTTACTTTGGAACTGCAAGAGGAGATATCATGGCTGCCCTTCAAAGAATAGGCAAAGTTTCCAGAGGAGGAGACAAATTCCTTGACTGGATGGTTGGAGGGCCTATTGCCGTTGCAAGACGTGGCGGAGTAACATTAACACTTCAGGAAATGCTGATGTTTTTTGCAATTAACAACATGATTGTTGCAGGAAGCACATACTGGAACATGGTGATTGCAGGTCCTGAAGGAACTGCACTTGAAGATGAAGAAGGTATCGAAACAATAAGGCTGTTCGGACGTAATGTCGCAAAAATAATTAAAAAAGTAAGGGATTAAAATGCGTTTGGCTGTTGTATCTTCCGATGGAGAAAATGTGGATTTGCACCTGGGAAGAGGAAAATCAATATATGTCTATGATTATGAAGATGAATTGAGCTTTGTTGAAAAAAGAGATATTGAAATAGCAGAAGATTCAAAACATCAGGGAGGTAAGGTTATTAAAGCCTGCAGTGATTGTGATGTTTTGATTGCAGTTCAATATGGTTTCAAGTCTAAAATTAAAGCTGATGATGCTGGAATCAAGCTGGTTATGGATGAAGGGCCGATTGATGAGGTTCTGCAAAGATATATCGATCATGTTAATTTCATGAAAAATTAATATTATTTTTTATTTTTAATTTTTTGTTCAATGGCTTTAACTTTTGATAAGGGTATTTTTGCTGTTTTTGTAATAGTTTCTGCATTCATTCCAGAATGTAATAGGTTTGTAATAATCCTTTCTTGCTCTATGTATGTTCCTATTGGCATTCCTATGGATATTCCCAGTTTCTCTTTATCTTGGCCGTATTCATCTATTAAACTCATTTTATCTAAATGATGCAAGAATACCATGACCTCTTCAAGGTCATGGATGAATTGCACTATTGGGTGTACTATCTTTTTTATTTATTTTTTTGCGTTTATTTTTTATTTTGTGTTTTTTGGTGGCTTTTTTAGGTCGTGTATTTTTGTTCAGTATACTTTTTTTTTATGGATTTTTAATAATTGCTTTGGGTTTGAAAAATTGTTTTTGGTTTAAAAAATTGCTTTGAGTTCGTTATTTGATTACTTTTCAAATGCTCTCTCTCATTTTTTATATAGGAGTAATTATAAATGAGATATTATTCAATTAAATGTGATTTTAATTGTTGTTTTAAAAAAGAGTAAATGTTTTCCATTTTTTTTTTAGAAATGAATAAAAGTAGTATTATATGATGGACTGGAGGAAATGTGATTTTTATGGGTGAGTATATTCGAGGTGTGGTTGTTAAGCTTCATTTAACTCCTGAACAAGAAGTCATGTTTAAACAAAACTATGGTTGTACTCGTAAAACCCATAATGAACTTTTAAATAAATATAAATCCAAATATGGTGATTCTAATAAAATTCCAACTAAAAATGAATTAAATCAATTCTTAAACGAATCTAAAAAAGAATTGCCCTACTTGATGGAAACAGAGTCCACCAGTCTTCAACAGGCACGTGATGATTTCCATAAAGCTTTCAAAAACAGTTTTAAAAGCAAAAGGCATAATCCTCCAAAATTTCACTCTAAAAAGAAAACACGACCTAGCTTCAGACAAACTATCCGAAAAGACAAAAGACCAGTAGAAAAAAACACACT
>JAEIGA010016584.1_pt1 | contig 11201 bp, 6 predicted proteins | sample 9270691 | NCBI WGS metagenome assembly JAEIGA01 (sample SAMN17057246, study PRJNA624740) | gut metagenome | biome: biome; isolation source: fecal sample | host: Bos grunniens | place: China: Xizang | collected 2019
GGACTTGATTGCGATGAATGCCTTGTATCGTCCGGGTCCGATGGCCTACATACCACAATTCATCGCTCGTAAACATGGTCACGAACCAATCGAATACGACATTCCGATCATGGAGAAATATCTCCAAGACACCTATGGCATCACGGTCTATCAAGAGCAAGTCATGCTTCTATCGCGTCTTTTGGCCAACTTTACTCGTGGTGAAAGCGACGTCTTGCGTAAGGCCATGGGTAAGAAAATGATTGACAAGATGAACGAGTTGAAGAAAAAGTTCCTCGATGGTGGTCAAAAGAATGGACATAAGCCTGAAGTGCTTGATAAGATTTGGGCTGACTGGGAAAAGTTTGCATCCTATGCATTCAACAAGAGTCACGCGACATGCTATAGTTGGGTGGCTTACCAGACAGCTTACTTGAAAGCAAACTATCCGGCAGAGTATATGGCCGGAGTCTTGAGTCGTAACTTGTCAAACTTGGCTAAGCTGACAATCTTCATGGACGAATGTAAAGCCATGAATATCGATGTTAAAGGTCCGGACATCAACGAATCTGTCCACAAGTTTGGTGTTACCGAGAATGGAGAAATCCGTTTTGGTCTCGAGGCGATTAAGAGTGTCGGCTCGAATGCTGTCGCATCTATTATTAAGGAACGCGAACAAAATGGACCATACAAGGACATCTTTGACTTCGTCGAACGTGTCAACCTCTCAGCTTGCAACAAGAGTACGATTGAAAGCTTAGCGTTTGCAGGAGCATTCGACTGCTTCCCGGAAATCAGACGAGAAATGTTCACAACAAAGATCAACGATATCCCTTGGTCGGAAATTCTCGTAAAGTATGGTCAACGCTATCAGGCAGACATCAACTCCTCTCAAGCAAGTCTCTTTAGTGAATTCGAACAGATCGAAACAGCTCGACCTCCGATCCCTGTAGCTGAAGAGTGGAGTCAAATCCAATTGCTGGAGGAAGAAAAGAAACTTGTCGGCATGTATCTTTCAGCTCATCCACTTGACCAATATTTTATAGAATGGAAATATGGTTGTAACACGACAGCATCTACATTCAAAGAAAAAGAAGCTGACGGACAGCACATTACTATGGCCGGATTGATTTGTGGCCTTCAGGAGCGTATGACCAAGAAGGGTTCTCCTTGGGGATTGCTCTCTATTCAAGACTATACAGGCACTGCAGAAATACGTTTATTTGGCGAAAACTACATAAAGTATAAACCGCTATGTATCGTCGGCCTACCGATTTTCATTAAGGCCAGCTTCTCTGCAGGGAAATACAATTCTGATATGCTTGATTTCAACATTGAGCAAATTACCCTTTTAGAGAATCTGCAAGGGACTGTGGTTAAGCACATCACGCTACACATTGACTCAGACTTCAATGACTCAACTCTTTTTGAGGAACTTGATAATTACATTGCTAAAGAGGGCGACAGTGGATGCGATGTGTTTGTTTCAATCTCGGATTTAAAGAATCAACAGATAATCAAAGTCAGATTTGCTCAGCAATTCAATGTATCATTAGGATTGATTAAATGGCTTGATTCCAAGGGTATTAACTATTCAATAAATCAAGATTAATCATTTTTATGATGAATTGTTTGGCAGAATGAAAAATAAGAACTAATTTTGAATTGGAATTTAAACTCTAAAAACAGAATATACTTATGGCAGTACAATTTACAGATCAAACAGCTAAAGAAGCTATTGAATCAGGCAAAGTAGTAGTTATCGACTTTTGGGCAGAATGGTGTGGTCCATGCGTAAAATTGGGCCCTGCAGTAGAAGCAGTTGCTGAAAAATACGAAGGTAAAGCTATCGTTGGTAAGATGAACGTTGACGAAAACGATGAGGTAAGCTCTGAAAACCGTGTTCGCAACATCCCTACAATCCTTTTCTTCAAGGATGGCGAATTGAAGGATCGTACAGTAGGCCTCGTATCTCAAGCAGACATCGAAGCTAAGCTTGAAGCTCTTCTTTAATCAATAGTTTTAAGTAATTAATCTACAAGGGGTTGCATTAATATTTTGCAACCCTTTTGTGTAAATACCCATTAACAATGAGACGCTATAACACACTCTTAAAAGGTATTGCAATTGCAGTCATGGCATTAACCTCAATGATATCTTTCGACGCTCAATCACAATACAATCGACCACAAACTCCGGTTCCTCCATATCCATACGACACCTTAGAGTATGTGGTCAACAACACCAAAGCCAATGTGCAATTATCGGGCACTTTGACCATGCCTGACAATCCGAAGGCTGTGATTGTGATGGCAACAGGCAGTGGCTCGCAAAACAGAGATGAAGAAATGTTTGGTCACCGACCATTCAAAGTTATTGCCGACTATTTGTCGCGTAATGGGTATGCTGTGTTAAGAACTGACGATCGTGGCATCGGTCAGTCTACAGGCGACGCGACACTCGCTACTACCGATGACTTTGCAGAAGATGCTAAATATGCAGTCGAAAGTCTTAAAAAACTTGATGCTTTAAAAGACCGACCGGTCGGAATTATAGGCCATTCAGAAGGTGGTAGCATCGCTATAAAGTGTGCACCATCAGTCGACTTCATCATTACACTTGCAGCACCTGCAATCCAAGGCGATTCAATCATATTGACGCAAACCAAAGCAATGCTTGATGCTTCAGGTCAAGGCTTTGCATGGGATTCGTTGTATCCTACACTCAGAAAACGATATGACACTGTGATGTCAAATCTGCCAACATCATTATTAAAGATCCAGCTATATAATGATGTCGTGAAAGATATACCACCGGCTATGCTCACCGATCAACTTATAAACCAAATTAATGCGGAAATATCTGCAATGTGTTCTCCATGGTATCGCACTTTCTTACGCTATAATCCGGCCGAAGACATACGCAATGTTGACATTCCTTGGTTGGCATTGAACGGAACAAAAGACCTGCAAGTGCTTTGCGAAGACAACACATCGACCATCAAGCGACTTAATCCAAATGCCACTGTAGTAGTCTTTGACGGTTTGAATCACCTGTTTCAGCAATGCAATAGAGGCACAGTAGATGAATACGCCATCATTGAACAAACAATATCTCCTCAAGTATTGGAAACTATACTAAATTGGTTGAATACATCAATTGCAACTGATTGACGCCACCGCAACATCGTATTTCGCCATGTTGATAGATTTCTTTATCAACTTGGCGGATTTACGACCTATCAGAGGCTCAAGATATTCCCAAAAAGTCTTCATCTTGACCAATAATTGCGAGTCACCTTGAAGACGAGCAGAATAATGCTCCAACAGATGAGCATGGAGCTCTAATATTTTCGCAATCTTCTCTTTGTCGGATAATTGCACATTATTGACATACTCGTAAGAAAGACAAGGGTCAGACAATAGACCACGACCAATCATAATTGCCGACAACGTAGCATACCGGCTATCAATGCTATTTATTTCGTCTAAGTTAGTAATATCTCCATTGTATATCAGTGGGTGAGTAATCTCGCCGGAAATACGCTCAAATGACAGCATATCGACATTTCCCTTGTATTGTTGTGTTGCGACACGCGGATGCAATGCCACATGATGCAAGGGTGCATGGTTGATTATGTCGATCAACGGATAAAATTCTTCTGCGCTCGACATTCCGAGACGCATCTTCACCGAATAGTGAATATCATCATTATCCTTAATTGCTTCCATCAACTCTTGCACTTTTTGTGGATCACTGAGTATGGCAGCACCTCGCCCTTTCTTTGTCTGTAATGGGAAGGGACAGCCAAGGTTGATATCAATACGACTATACCCTAATTCTCTAATCTTGGCTGACAGAAAATCAAGTTCATCTTTGCCGCTAACTATGATTTGAGGTACAAGATTCAAGCCCTCATTATTCTCCGGCAATATATCTCGGAAGTCCTTCGCTCTTATATCTGACTTCTCAATTCTGATAAAAGGTGAGTAGTAGCAACTAATTCCACCAATAAGACGATTATGCCAGTATCGATAGGCTGCATCCGTATAACCTTGTAAAGGTGCAAACTCAATATTTGTCATTACGCAAAGATATTAAATGGTCTTATATTATAAAGTAATAGCTTGAAAACACGGTTTCAAGCTATTACTTATCATCTATTTAATTTATTACCAAATGATTACACGTTCATTTTCAGGCATCCACATCTTGTCGCCTTCTTTCACACCAAATGCTTCGTAGAATTCAACAATATTTCTCAATGTCGCATTTACGCGCAACTTACCCAATGAGTGAGGGTCGGTCATTGTGCGGTTGAGAATTTCTTCTTCACGGATATTACCTGCCCAAAGATTGGCATAAGCGAGATAGAAGCGTTGGATAGCAGAGAAACCATCAATTTCCTTCATTTCCTTACCCTTCATTGAATCAAGGTAAGCAGTCAAAGCGACACGGAGACCACCTTGGTCGGCGATATTTTCGCCAAGTGTGAAGCGGCCATTTGCATTTACACCCTTAGCAACCTCGATAGCATTAAATTGATTTACCAACACTTCAGCCAAAGCATTAAATGCTTCTGTGTCAGTTTCTGTCCACCAGTCAGCCAAGTTACCATCTTTGTCAAATTGACGGCCGGAGTCATCAAATCCATGAGTCATTTCGTGACCGATAACGACACCGATTGCACCATAGTTTTGAGCATCGTCAGCGTTAAGATCGAAATATGGAGGTTGGAGAATACCTGCAGGGAAACAGATTTCGTTTGTAGTTGGATTGTAGTAAGCATTCACAGTCTGAGGAGTCATGTGCCATTCATCACGGTCCACTTCCTTACCGAGCTTCTTATAGTTGTCTTGAGAATACCACACTGAAGCCATATAGACATTTTCCAAATAGCTCTTAGATGGGTCGATTACGATGCCTGAGTAGTCTTTCCACTTATCAGGATATCCGATCTTCACTGTGAATGTAGCAAGTTTCTGGCGAGCCTTAGCCTTTGTTTCATCGCTCATCCATGTAAGGTTGTCGATATGCTTACCGAGCGCTACTTGGAGATTGCTGATGAGCTTCTTCATATATTCCTTGCTTTCTTCAGGGAAGTATTTAGCAACATAAAGTTCACCGACAGCTTCGCCAAGCATAGAGTTTGGAAGATTCATCGCACGTTTCCAACGTGGCTCTTTCTCTTCGATACCACTCATCACACGGTCGTACATTTCGAAATCTGCATCGCTGAACTCATCGCTAAGCAAGCCGGTAGCATTGCTGACAGCAGAAACTACCATGTAGTCCTTAATCTGTTGCAAAGACAATGTTGGCAACAATGCATTCATTTCTTCCATGTAACGCAAACTTGACACATTGGCAGCATCAAGGTTCTCGATACCTAAAAGTCTGAAATATTCGTCCCATGCAATATTGGCAAAACGAGTTCTAATCTCGTCCATTGAGAGCATATTATAACGCAATTGTGGGTTACGACGCTCTTCGCGAGACTTTTTGAAACGCGCCATTTCAGTTTCGATTGACATGACGTTTTCAAACACACGCTTCTGAGCAGCTTCATCATAACCGATGAGTTGCATCAATCGCTTGATATAGATTTCATAAGCTTCGATGATGCGACGATTGTTTTCGTTGTCTTCCAAATAGTAGTCTCTATCACCAAGACCAAGACCGGCTTCACCGATGTGCATGATATTCATTGTAGAATTTTTAGCATCAGCACCGACACCTGTAGAGAAGAATACTGATGAAATACCATTGTGCATCCATGCCATAGTGCTTGTGAAGTCAGCCTCTGTCATTGCATTAATTCTTGCGATTTGAGGCATCAATGGTGCTGCGCCCTCACGATTAAGACGAGCAGAGTCCATACCCATAGCATAAAGGTCGCTCACCTTTTGAGCATTAGTGCCTTTAACCTTGCTTTGTGGATTAGTCGCAAGAGTTGTAATCAACTCTTTCAACTGCTCACGAGCATTTTCACGAAGCATGTCGAATGTGCCATAGCGTGAATACTCAGGTGTGAGTGGGTGAGCCTTCATCCAGCCACCACAAGCATACTGATAGAAATCTTCACAAGGGTCGGTAGTCTTATCGAGATTTGCGACCTCGATACCCTTTCCGTTAGTCGATGCATTCATCATCAACGGCAAAGTGATTGCTGCACTTGCCAACAATTTTTTAATGTTCATATCATTATAATTTTGATTGTTATCATTCATGAGTTAAGAGTTTAGATTTTCATATTCCATTTGAGCCTCTTCCCAAGCAAGCATAGCCTCTTCGCTTTGCTTCTGCACTTGGGCATATCTATCAAGTAGTGAAGCATCTGACTGACCTTCCGATAGTTTCTGCTCCAACTCCGCCTTCTCTTCATCGAGTTTTTCGACCAACAGTTCGGCATCCTTGATGGCTTTAAGAGCTCGTTTTAAAAGCTTTTCATGCTCTTTCTGCTCTGCATATGAAAGTTTGCGTTGTTGCTTTTCTTCATCTATTGCAGGCTTCACCTCATCGACAGAAGTACTTCGATATTCGAGCTCATTGAGATTTGACATTCTCTTCCTGTTGAGGAAATCATAGATGCCGCCGATATTTTCAATCACACGACCTCCGCCAAACTCATAGACTTTCTCCACAAGACCATCAAGGAACTCGCGGTCGTGACTGACTACTATCACCGTGCCGTCGAATGCCTTAATAGCCTCTTTGAGCACATCTTTAGTCTTCATATCGAGGTGGTTGGTCGGTTCGTCGAGAATAAGCAGATTGACGGGTTCAAGCAGAAGACGAATCATAGCCAATCGTGTTTTCTCTCCACCCGACAACACCTTCACCATCTTATCACTTGCTTCACCTCCAAACATGAATGCACCAAGGATATCGCGAATCTTTGGACGAATATCACCGACAGCGACGCGATCAATGGTGTCAAACACTGTTATATCTTGATCAAGCAATTGAGCTTGATTCTGAGCAAAATATCCTATCTTGACATTATGACCGATTGTCAGATCGCCCGTAAATGGAATTTCTCCCATTATACACTTAACAAGTGTCGATTTGCCTTCACCGTTTCGTCCGACAAACGCCACCTTTTCGCCACGCTTAATACGGAAATTGGCCTTGTCGAATACTTGATGATTGCCATATGCCTTGCCGACATCTTCGATTATTACAGGATAATCACCCGATCTGGGAGCCGGAGGGAATTTGAGATTGAGATGCGAATTATCCACCTCATCTATTTCGATTGGCACTATCTTCTCGAGCTGCTTAATGCGACTTTGCACCTGCACAGCCTTAGTCGCCTTATATCTGAAACGCTCGATGAAGTCAGTGATATCTGCTATTTCTTTTTGTTGATTTTCATATGCACGACGTTGCTGCTCTATACGCTCACGACGAAGCTCCACGAAGTGACTGTAATTTGTCTTATAGTCGTAGATTCTGCCACACGAAATCTCAATCGTGCGATTGGTCACTTTATCAATAAATGCTCGGTCGTGACTGACCACAACGACGGCCTTCGCTTTCGCCACGAGAAACTGCTCAAGCCACTGGATAGACTCGATGTCAAGGTGGTTGGTCGGCTCGTCAAGTAGCAAGACATCGGGACGACGAAGCAAAAGCTTAGCCAATTCGATACGCATTCTCCATCCGCCACTCAACTCTGCAGTAGGGCGAGGGAAGTCCTCACGATTGAATCCGAGACCTATAAGTGTGCGTTCGATTTCAGCCTCCATATTGGAGCTCTTATCCATCTCGATACGCTCATTGACCAATGTCAATCGGTCGATCAACTTATGATACTCTTCACTATCGTAATCCTCACGAGATGCAAGTTCCAAACTCAGTCGTTCTGATTCTTGTTCTAAGGCCATTTGTGAAGCAAACACTTTTCTGACCTCTTCGATGATAGATGTCTCATCAGATATCTTCATCTGCTGTGGCAAGTATCCTATGGTAGTACCGTCAGATGCTGCGACTTGACCTGTGGTTGCAGTCTGCAACCCGGCTATAATTTTCAACAATGTAGATTTACCCGCGCCATTTTTTCCGACCAATGCTATTCTGTCGCTCGGATTTATAACAGCACTAACTCCGCTAAACAAAGGTTTAGCAGAGTATTCCACACCGATTGCTTGCAAAGTTATCATCCCTTACAATTTTGATTTACTGATTTGATTCTACAAAATTAATTCTTTTTCTGCACTTCAGCAAATCTTGGCATTTTAGAACATCGGCATTCCGCCATGTCTCATACCCGAACGATGTCCGCGTTGAGGGAAATCTCCATCAAATGGAGACATGTTTGGCTGATTCTTTTGAGACGAACCCAATGTTGAGAACTTCCATGTCACTGTCAACATCAAGTAACGAGTCAAGTCGTTGTATTCTCTATCAAGAATGTAGTTGGCTGTGATTGTGCGTGATATATTCTTGCGTTGTTGCAGGATGTCGTAAGCCTTCAATGCGAATGTCAACGATCGAGATGGCAGTGTAGAGTAGGAGAGTTGTGCATTCCATAGCCACTGTTGTGAATCGTAGCCATCTGTGTAACCGGTCGACGAACTATAATTGAGGTCTGTCTGGAAGTCAACACCAAATGGTAGATACACCGTCACATCTGCTTTCGCGCCATAAGAGTGAATCATGCTTGATGACAAGTCAGCAAGTGAGTTGTGAGCATGTTGCATTCCGTATTGAGGCGACAGACTCACCTGGAGGAACGATGTCGTAAATGTCACACCGATTTGAGGACGAAGCATCAACGAACCACTACGATTGAGTCGGGCATTATTATAGCCCAAAGTGCTATTGTAGTGACCAAACACTTGCGCTGACACACGCCATGGCGACACACCTATCTGCTGATTATAAAGCATCATACCCATCAAGCTCCATGCACCATCGACGTTGGCATAAGTTGTCGTTTGGCGACCGGTCGTAGAGTCATAGATAGTATTCGATACTATAGAATTCATCGTGTACGAACCGTTAATCATAGCCATAATCGAGCGCTGAGTATCAACATTGAAATCGTTGAAACGAAGTGACAGATTCTGATTAAATGTCGGCTTAAGATTCGGATTACCGATGACAATGTTCAACGGATCGGATACGTCTGCCACCGGCTGCAATTGACGCACTGATGGCTGAGAAGTGCGAGCTCGATAGTCGGAACTGAGACTCATACGATCAGTAAACTTATATCTGAAACGCAGATATGGAGCAAAATTGTAAACCCATCTTTCTGGGAGATTGCGGTCGGGGTTGATGAGGTCTTCACTTTTCGACATCGAAGGAGTAAAGAGTAAGCCTGCATCAAGATTGTACATCTTATGCACTTTCTTAAATCCGACTTGCAACTCTTGATTGAAAAACTCGTTACGGAAGCTGTTGGAGTTGACTTCATCAAGTACAGCATCGAAAGGCAATGTTTTCAAAGACTCAAGAAGCGACAAGGTCCAGTAGTCCGAATCCAGATTATAGGTCAGACGGTCGGCATTATTCCAACGATAAGAGAGTCGGTAGGCCACATTGAGAAAGTTTCCATTGGCTGCATCACCCAGCGGCTCGGTCCAAGTGAGACGCGTGTTGATCATATTCGACCAATCATGCGAATCGATGAATTGAGACAATGTCTCATTATCATCAGATGCAAGATAGTAGATAATGTCGCTCCACGATGTGCCTTTTTCGCGAGTATCACTGAAGGAATATTTGGCCTGAACACTCATTGAACGACCCGGACGTGAAGCAAATTTGTGATTGTAAATCAAGTCGCCTGAAGCCTCGTAGCTTGTGCCACGATTGCGCTCGTGGTTGATGCTTCTATTGACCTGAGAATGCAATGCATCGCCTGCGAAAAGGCTTGTCGAGTCGGCTCGATTTGACGAATTGGAATTGAACGAGAAGCGTGGACGAAAATCAATCGTGTTGTTAGGATCGATGTTCCATTGCAAGCGAAAATCGGCTCTCACATTGTGGCCATTGTCGCGAGCTATCTGACGAGCAGTCTTTTGGCTTGTAGAGTCGGCAAAGAGATACTCTGTCGTGCTTCTCTGACGCGAATCCTGATTGCGATGAGCATACATGACATTACCACCAAAACGCAAGTCATCACCCTTACCAACATTGAAGTTGATACCGATACTTTGTGTGGTGGTGATACCATTCTGTCCACCAAATCTGCTAAATCTGCCACGACCTTGGTCGGTGAAGGTCATGTCATTGGTATTATTCGCACTACCTAAGATAGTAAACTGATTTCCATCCTTAAAATGATTGACATTAAATCCACCGGCATATCTGTTGTCGGTGCCATATCCACCCTGAACATTACCAAACCATCCGTTCTGCATACCCTTCTTGACAGTCAAGTTGATGACAGTCTCTTCTTCGCCGTCATCTACACCGGTCAATCGCGCCAAATCGCTCTTGCGGTCTACAATCTGCACCTTGTCGACCATATCCGACGGCAAATTCTTGGAAGCCATTTTAGGGTCGTCACTGAAAAACTCCTTGCCATCTACAAGAATCTTCGTGATAGTTTTGCCTCCCGAAGTAATCTTTCCGTCTGAGTCAACCTCAACACCCGGCAATCGCTTCAAGAGATCTTCCACCATAGCATTCGGCTGAGTGTGGAACGAACCGGCATTATACTCTATCGTATCTTGTCGTGCCGTCACTGCTGTCTGCACACCTTTTACCACAGCTTCATCGAGTGTAATACTACTTTCAGAAGCGACAATTTGTCCCAAGTCCACTTGCTGGTCTTTACTTTTGATATCGACGGTCTGACTGATGGTATTCATACCGATCATCGACACATTGAGCAGATACTGACCTTTGCCTATCTTATCAAATGAAAAAGCCCCCTTCTCGTCAATCATCGAAGCCGACACAAGCGTGCTATCCGTAGGATTCATCAGTCTGACTGTAGCTCCTACGAGAGGTTGATTACTACTATCCACAACATTTCCCTTAATCAGGGCTGCATAAGCACCGGTTGCTATCGTCATCAGCAACGCCCATATGATATATCTTCCTTTATTCATAAAATTAACCTTTTACTTAAAAAGACATAAAACACACCCCCAAGTTTAATTCCCCCTGATAAACAACACCCAAAGCAATATCAAAAGAATCTCAATTATTGATGCAGTTGTAGGTAATAATACCCTCAAAAAAAGCTTCAGATCTGCTTGGAC
>JAEIGA010016585.1_pt1 | contig 11201 bp, 8 predicted proteins | sample 9270691 | NCBI WGS metagenome assembly JAEIGA01 (sample SAMN17057246, study PRJNA624740) | gut metagenome | biome: biome; isolation source: fecal sample | host: Bos grunniens | place: China: Xizang | collected 2019
TACGTGGACTCCCATTGCTTATTGGGAAGTGATAAAAGGAGACTCGGTGATGATTTGCGAGGCCGACAAGCCCGAAGTGGAAACCACCCTTCCGCTTGAACTGATTGCGGAGGATTACCAAGTGATAAAGTTGGGTAAGGAAGCGGAAAAACATTCTATTTATAGTAAAGTTATTATTGCGGAGAATTACATTGGACTTTACAGTTATAATTCTGCTCCATTTTCTCTTTTCAAGAAAGACGGTGCATTTATGAGATACATAGGCTCTTTCGGAGAAGAAAAGGGACAATATGATTATGTTGTGAATGCCCAGATTGACGAAGCAAATAACCGCATTCACATTTTACCGCATAATTTGAATAAAGAACCTTTTCTTTTAACTTATGATTTAGGAGGGAATTTTTTACAAAAGATTCCATTGGTATGCAAACTTGGAGCTGGAAGTTTCAATGTTGATGTAAACAAAGGAAAAGTTTTGGCTATTGGAACTGAAGTACGTAGCCAATCCGATAGGTATCGTGTTTGGGAACAAGATATAGAAGGAAACTTAATTTATGGTATTTATGACGATAATGAAAAGAACGATGATGGTATGGGAAATACTAATGTATCGCTCTTTCATACGGATGCCATCGAAACATTTGCAGATGTATCCCCATCGATATACTCAAATAGAAAGGAGAAAGAATATCTATATCATCTGAATCAAGAAGAACGAAGATTAGTGCCTAAATTCCAACTTAAAACGAAAGAAACACATAATTTGGTTTACGAATTACCTTCTTATTACATCGTTGAGGCAACAAAACATGGCGGTAATGCAGAAACCCAAACTCCAAGAATTATTGTCAGCAAGAAGACTTTGAAGGGTGCTCGCTTCAACGGTTTTATAACTCCCGAAGGTCTTTTATTGAATCACTACACACTTCTAGCTAAAACCCGTAACGGTTATTTCTCTTTGTTGGAAAAGGAAAGCCGCATCTTGGAAAGAATTCAAAAGACGGATAAAAGCAAACTCACCAAGGAGCAACGGAAAAAGTTGGAGCAACTTTACCAACAATTGAATTCAGGCAAGAACGACGATACCATCCTGTTTATGGCAAAATTTAAAAAGTAAACGATATGAAAAAATTAAAGAACCTATCTCTTTGCATGGCTGCTTGTGTATGTATAGTAGCCTGCACGTCCAAGCAACAACAAGACAATACGGTTGTGGATATCCTTCCTTATACCGTAATTCCTTTTGAAAAAGGTGTGGAAAATGAAAAACAAGTGAAGTTAAGCGACATTGCCGAGAAGATAACTTTTGTTCCAATGGAAACAACGGATGCTTCACTCCTTAACAAGGTTAGAGCCAATAACATAATCTCCGTAAATGGAAACATAGTGATACCTTGCTTTAATATGGGAGCCTTCGCCTTCGATGAAAACGGCAAATTCATTGCTCCCATGTCCCGTAAAGGACAAGGTCCCGGAGAATTTTTAAGATTCACGTGCGTGGCCGGTAATTCGGACTTGAATTTGATTTATGTAAAAGATGCTAGAAAATTGATGGCTTTCCGTCCGGATGGAACTTTTGTGGGTGAATCTAGAACTCCAGGGGCACTTCTTTGGGAAACCTCCATCGTTATGCAGGACAGTATCACTCTTTCTTCTGTAATCAACTATACTGGACAAAGACCTTACCGATTGATCTTAACTAATGCCCAAGGAGATACTTTGAAAGCCTTTCCGCAATACGACCTTTTTGAAATTCCAGGAGGAATGAATTACGTATACATCAATAACAAGGAGAACTACTTGTATAAATATAAGGATGAAGCCGTTTTTCACGACTATTATTGCGATACCCTGTATACCGTAACACGTGATTCGTTGTTGCCACGTTATTTGTTGGAGATGGGTAAGTACAAATTGCCGAAAGACTTGCGAATTGAAGCAGCTTTCTTTTCGGACGATGCTGAACAAGCAAAGAAAAAGGCTTTAAACTATTACCGGCCGATATTCTTGGAAAACGACCGTTACATTGTGATGCCTTATACTACCTGGAACTTGCATAATCCGGACTTGCCTACGGAATTGATGTACTACGACCGACAAACCAAGGAATGCATCAAGGTAAAAGACGGTGCTTTTGTAAACGATATGGTGGGCGATCTTCCTTTCTGTCCGGATGCCCGCATAGCCGAGAATGTTTTGGCCGAATGGTGGGAAGCAAGCGAGTTGATGGAGTTGGCCGAAGAAGGTGTACAGCTTCCGGAAAACTTAAAGAATTTGCGTGAAGATGATAATGGGGTGCTGGTTTTGGTGCATCTGAAGAAGTAATATTATAAAAGGCACGGATTACACGGATTAACACGGTTTTTAGTGTATGTTTACATAAACTTTATCCGTGAAATCCGTGTAATCCGTGCCTAAAAATTATTTCTTAGCATCCGCAGTTTTCAGCATTTCTTTTACGGCGGTAGCCAATTGAGTATCGATGCCATTCAACGAGTCTTCCGGTTTGTTGTAAACCTCGATGTCCGGTTGCAATTGGTTGTTTTCGGCATACTGACCACGCATGTCCACGCATCCTACTTGAGGAATACCGAAGACGATGCTTGGGTCGATTTGAGTTTCCCACCATACAGCCGTCATGGTTCCTGGTACCGGAGCACCAATCAGTTTGCCGATGCCCAATTCCTTGTATACCCATGGGAAACCGTGTGCGTTGCTGTAATTGTCTTCGCACATGAGGACGCAAGATGGCTTCAACCATTTGTTGAATGGGTCGCTGCCGATGTATTGGCCTTGCGGTACGAAGCGTTGGTACTCCTTTCCGCTAAGTAAAGTTGCCAAGTCATCGTGCAACCAACCACCACCGTTGTGACGGGTGTCGACGATAAGCGCTTCTTTCTGGCGGTTTTCATCGCTCAGGATTTCGCTATATACGGTGCGGAAGCTTTCGCTATCCATACCTTTTACATGCACGTATGCAATGCGGCCATTGGAAAGTTCTTTAACCATCTTCTTGTTGCGGTCTACCCAACGCTTGTAAAGCAGGTTGTTTTGTTCACCACTGCTGATAGCCTTGATGGTTACGTTGAAACGTTTGCCATTGGCTGGATTATAAATGGCAAGCAATACATTCTTTCCGGCTTTACCTTCGAGTAAAGGGAAGTAATCCTTGCCGGCTTCGATAGACTGGCCATCAATCTTTTCGATAATGCAACCAGGAGTAACGTCGCACTTCTTCAATGTGAATGGACTCTTGGCCATGATTTCCTTAATCTTCAAACCGTTTCCGGTGTAGGTGTCATCGTAGAAGACGCCCAAGTTGGCAGTGCTGAGGGTAGGACCGTTCGGATAATAACGGGCACCGGTATGCGAACCGTTCAATTCGCCCAACATTTCGCTCAACAAATCCTGGAAGTCGTAGTTGTTGTTGATGGAAGGCAAGAAACGGCGATAAGCTTCGCGGTATCCGTCCCAATCGATGCCGTGAATGTCTTCTTTATAGAACTTGTCCTTCACTTGTTGCCAAGCATGGTCGAAAATGTATTGACGCTCAAGGGCCGGTTTATAATCGAAGATAGCTTCGAATGGAACAGGTTTAGTCTTTCCGTCTTTAATGGTTACTTGTTTGATACCTCCACGAGTGCCCATATAAAAGTTTTCGCCCTTCTTGTCGACCAACATCGAGCCATAACCTACATCCTTTAAAACAAGTTTGGTGCTGTTTTCTTTTAAATCTTGACACCATAAATCTGTGCCTTTTTCAAAACTAGCCTGATAGTATAACTTGTCTCCTTTTTTGCTCAAGATAGCATCGCCTAAAGAAGAAGAGTGCTTGGTAAGACGAACGATGCGATCACGGCAATTATCCAAGTCGAAGGTAAGTGGTTTCACTTCTTCTTTCTTCTTTTCGTCGTTAGTTGACTTCTTATTTTTCTTGTCCTTATCTTCAGGTTCTTTTTTGTCGTCCTTCTTTTCCTTTTCAGCTTCTTCCAACAAGGCCAATTCTTCTTTACTCATTAAGAAGCGTTCGTAAGCTTCCAAGTCGAAGAACATGATGTAGATGTCGCCATGTGCTCCCCAGCTACCGTGGCTACGATAACCGGCACGGTCGCTTTCCCATATCATGGCTTTTCCGTCGAGCACCCACTTGGCACCACTATCGTTGTATCCGCTTTGGGTAAGGTTATGAATTTCTCCATTGCCCGATGCATTGATTAAAGCTACGTCCTTGTTGTTCCAACCACCGGTGCCGATATAGTTGCTGAGAATCCACCGACTGTCCGGACTCCATTGGTACCATTGGTCGCCATCGCTATACGAGTATTCGAACTTGCCGTCCATTACAGTACGGACTTGCTTGGTAGCCAAATTGATGACACGAATAGTACTACGGTCTTCCAGGAAAGCTACTTCTTTTCCGTTCGGACTGTATTGTGGTTGGAAAGATGTTACGTTGGAATTTGTAAGTTTTTCTTCTTTAATTTCAGTTGCATAAGTAAATAACTTCTCTTCCTTATTTACAATGCTCGACTGATAGATTTGCCACAGACCGTTGCGTTCAGAGGCGTATACCAAACTGCGTCCGTCGGAAGCAAAATCGATGTTGCGTTCTTGCTCTGGAGTATTGGTAATTTGTTTGGTCGTTTTATATTCGGTTGAGGTAACGTATACATCACCACGCAAGATAAAGGCTACTTCTTTACCTTCGGCTGAAAGGGCGATTGAAGTTGCACCGTTACTGCGAATCTGACGGATGATGTCCTTATCGATTTGGTCGGTTACTACACTGACGTTTACCTTTTGAGGTTGACCACCTTCTTTAAGTGTGTAAATGCCTCCATCGTATCCATAACATAAGGTTCCGTTCTTGGATGCTGTTAGGAAACGTACCGGATGCTTGGTGTGTTGGGTTATCTGTTTAGGAGTACCCCCGTTTATGTTTGCCTTGAATACATTGAACGAGCCCTTTTCTTCACTTAAATAATAATAGGTGTCAGCACCTGCCCATACCGGATTACGGTCTTCTCCTTTGAAGTTGGAAAGTTTTTTGTAACTGCGTTCTCCATCCAAGTTGCAAAGCCAGATGTCTCGGGTAATCGAAGAAGTGTGGTGTTTACGCCATGCGTCTTCGTATCCTTTCTTGTCGTGATATAGCAAGGCATTGCCAGTAGCGTTGAAACTGATATCTTCCATCGGCATGGACGAGAACATCGTAGGACGTCCGCCTTGGGTGCTGACTTCGTATACTTGAGGGAATTGTCCCGAAGCAAATTGCATGTCCGAAGTGGATGGAAGGATGTTAGCTTGGAAAAGAATGTGTCCGTTGTCCTTGAAGGCAAGAGGAGTCTCGTTGCCTGAGTGAGTAGTAAGGCGGGTAGGTACGCCACCATCCTTATTCACAATATAAATGTCCATGCTTCCCAAACGATCGGATGCGAAAGCCAATTGCTTGCCATCCGGGCTCCAAACCGGACGAGTATCGTGTGCCGGATTAGTGGTTATTTGCATGGCTCTTCCGCCATTGGCCGAAACTGTGTAAATGTCTCCTTTGTAAGCGAAGGCGATTTGACTACCATCGGGTGAAATCGCACAATAGCGCATCCATGCAGCATCATCGGCTGCATAGGTGTTGAATGACAACAGAAAAGCTGCCACTCCAAGTAACTTCTTTTTCATGTGTGTAGATTTTATTTGATTTCAATGTTATATATTAGCGTTTAAAATATCTTCGTATCCGTTGAATGAATTTAAAACAAGTGACAATCCCATTGAAAAGAGTTATACCCGAATTGAAATACTTCATTAAAGACAGGTCTGTTTCATCAGTCTCTTTGGAATGAAACAGCATGCCGACTGTTTGGTTGATTCTTTCTTTTGAGGCACGAATCTCTTCTTGCTTTTTTCCCTTTAAACGGATGATTTCATCCAATGTAAAGAAAGGGTTGGATATATCATTAGTTGTATTCATTTTTATTTTTCATTTAGAAACAGGTTGGCGATGAATCGGGTAAGAGGTTCTATTATCATTTGTCTTCTGAATAGGTATATACCTGCAATCATTAATAATATGATACCACTGATTAATGCATAACTTACTTCTAGACCACCAACATGGGGTTCTAAAAGATACGCCAATGTAAATAATAAATAAAATAGAACCATTCCTCCCAAGATCAACAATACTGATATCAGAACCAGTGTAGAAATGAGTATTGTTAATTTTTGGACGATATCAAGTTTTACATATTCTTTTTGCAACCCGATGTATTTTTTTACCTCGTTTATCAGTGATTGCAAATGGTCTATGGTTTTGTCGCTAGAAAATATCATAGTCTTTTAATGTATCCTTGTCATCAAAACGAACAATCCTTTGCTTTTGTTACACGAAACTAGCGAAAAAAACTTAAAAAGCCTTGCTCCGGATGTTATTTCTGGGGATAAAGTTAGTTGAAGAATGTATATTAACGAAATTTAACCGAAGGAAAATGATAAAACCTATTTATATATTGTTATTTTTGCACCAAAATTTATCAACTAGGAAAAATATTAATTAATAAAAGATAAAATCAGTATGAAGAAATTAGTTGTATTGGGTATGGGCTTGTGTTTAGCTCTTGCCTTTACTTCTTGTAAATCAAGTGAAAGTGCTTATAAGAAGGCATACGAAAAAGCAAAACAACAAGAATTGGCAGAAGCACCTGCTGTTGAAGAAGAAGCTGCTCCAGTAGTTGCTGCTCCTGTTACATCAGCTCCGGCTGCTGCTCCTGTTGCAGTAGGTAACGTACGTGAAGAAAAAATTCAGTTGGTTTCTGGTCAAGGCTTGAAGGCATACAGTGTAGTATGTGGTAGCTTTGGTGTGAAAGCTAATGCAGAAGGCTTGAAAGATAAGTTGGCTGCTGAAGGTTACAATGCTATGGTGGTGTTCAACCCAGATAGAAACATGTATCGCGTAATTGCTGCTTCTTACGATGATCGTATGCAAGCTGCTCAAGCAAGAGATGACTTCAAGGCAAGACATCCGAACAATGCTGACTTCCAAAAGGCTTGGTTGCTTTACCGAGTTTATTAATCAGAATTTCTTTTTGGTAAATAAAAAAGATGTAGTCTATTCATCTTTTGAAAGCGGTTGCTGTGAAGCGACCGCTTTTATTTTATCCTTTTTTATCCTTTTTTATTCTTTATCTTTCAGTTGGATAGGGATAAATTTGTAATTTTGCATTTTATTATGAGTAGAATTATTGCAATTGATTACGGAAAGAAGCGTACAGGCATAGCTGTAACGGATATTTTACAACTTATAGCCAATGGACTGACCACAGTTCCTACTACGGAATTGATGGACTTCTTGCTTAATTATGTAGCTAAAGAGCCGGTAGAAAGAATCATTGTAGGACATCCCAAGCAGATGAACAATGAAGATTCGGAAAACATGAAGCGAATAGTACCGTTTGTGAATTTGTTGAAGAAGAAGTTGCCTCAAATTCCGGTTGAGTTGGTAGACGAGCGCTTTACCTCTGTTTTGGCACATCAGGCCATGCTTGATGGAGGCTTGAAGAAAAAGGCTCGCCAAGACAAGGCTTTAGTAGATGAAATCAGTGCTACTATTATTTTACAATCGTATTTGGAATCAAAAAAGTTTAAACTATAAAATTAGAATAAAATGATATTACCTGTTTACGTCTACGGACAACCAGTGTTGCGTAAAGTTACAGAGGACATTACTCCTGAGTATCCGAATTTAAAGCAATTGCTTGAAAATATGTTCGAAACCATGGACCGTGCTGACGGTTGTGGCTTGGCTGCTCCTCAAATCGGTTTGCCTATCCGTGTGGTAGTGATTGATTTGGATATTATGTCGGATGATTATCCGGAATACAAGGGTTATCGTCGTGCTTTCATCAATCCGCATATCATTGAAACAAACGATGAAACCAGTAGCATGGAAGAAGGCTGCTTGAGTTTGCCGGGTATTCATGAGTCGGTTAAACGTCCGACCAAAATTCGTGTCAAATATATGGATGCAGACTGGAACGAACATGATGAATGGGTGGAAGGATTCGAAGCACGTTGTATGCAACATGAGTTCGACCATTTGGAAGGCAAGATGTTTATCGATCATCTTTCAGCTTTGCGTAAGCAAATGATTAAAGGTAAATTGAACAACATGTTGGCCGGTAAGGTGCGTTGTTCATATAAGACGAAGACTGTAAAATAATGAAATATAGACTACTGAACCTGCTTTGGATTTGGATGTTTCCATGGATGGTCTGTGCTCAGATTAACACGGACCGTGTAATGGCTATCGGGCGAAATGCACTCTATTTTGAGGATTATGTGCTATCCATCCAATATTTCAATCAGGTTATCAATGCTAAACCGTATTTGTCGGACCCGTATTTTTTCCGTGGTTTGGCTAAAATTAATCTGGATGACTTCCAAGGGGCAGAAAAGGACTGCACGGAAGCTATCGAGCGAAATCCGTTTGTGGTAAACGCATACCAGATTAGAGGTTTGGCTCGAATCCAACAGGATAACTTTTCGGGTGCAGTAGAAGACTATATCAAGGCTCTGGAGTTCGATCCGGAAAATATAACGTTATGGCATAATCTGGTTTTATGTCGTATCCGACAAGAAAATTATGACGTAGCCAAGCAGGAATTGGACCGCTTGATTCAAATTTCTCCCAAATATACGAAGGCGTATTTGATGAGAGGGGAAGTTGATTTGAAGCAAAAGGATACATTGACTGCTGAGAAAGATTTCAATAAGGCTTTGGAAATAGACCGTTATGATCCGGATACGTGGTCTGCCCGAGCTATGCTTTACTTGATGAAAGAAAAATATGTTGATGCAGAAAAAGACTTGGATCAAGCTATTCATCTTTCAGTACGTAATTCAGGGCTGTATATTAATCGTGCTTTGTCGCGATATCATCAGAATAATTTGCGAGGGGCCATGAGCGATTATGATATGGCTTTGGATATGGATCCGAATAACTTCATCGGTCATTATAATCGTGGACTTCTCCGTGCACAAGTAGGCGATGATAATCGTGCCATCGAAGACTTTAATTTTGTGATTGAAATGGAACCGGATAACATGATGGCCATATTCAATCGCGGATTGTTGCTCGACCAAACAGGGGATTATCGAGGAGCAATCAAAGACTACTCTACGGTTATTGATGAATATCCTAATTTTTTGGTAGGATACCAATACCGAGCTGCTGCCCGTAAGAAAATTGGCGATGTGAAGGGGGCTGATGCTGATGAATTTAAGGTAATGAAAGCTCACCTGGATCAGATGAACGGTGTGAAACAACAAAACTCCGATGAGGATGATAAAAGCCGTACCCGTAAGAAGTCGGATAAGAACATGAACAATTATCGCAAGATTGTTGTAGCGGATAATGATAACTCGGAAGAAAAGTATAAGAACGATTATCGCGGACGTGTTCAAGACCGCAACATAAACATTGTTCCTCAACCAATGTTTGTGATTACTTACTATGAAAAGTATAGTGATGTGAAGCAACAACGCCATTATTACAAGTTCGTGGATGATTTGAATGCCCGCCGTCTTTATCCTTCGGCCTTGTTGATAACCAATGATGAGGCTGCTTTGAATGAAAGTCAGGCAAACAGACATTTTGCATCGATTGACGAGCAGACTTCGGCTATTGTCAATGAACCTCAAAATGTCCATAAGCGCTTTGCACGTGCTCTCGACTTCTATTTGGTACAGGATTTGGAGAACGCACTGACAGACTTGAATGAGGCTATTAAATGCGAACCGACTTATTTCCTTCCATATTTCAATCGGGCGATAGTTCGCTATAAACTGATGGAGTCTCAAAAATTGCTTCAGGATTATGAGAAGAATGACCGAAAAGTAACTTCAGGTCTATCAACTCAATCTTCCGATTTGGGGATGGTGAAGCGTGATTTGGATAAGGTTATTGAACTGATTCCGGATTTTGTCTATGCTTATTATAATAGAGGTAATGTGCTTTCTGCTTTGAAAGATTACAGAGCTGCTATTGAAGACTATGACCGTGCAATTGAATTGGATGGCAAGTTTGCGGATGCTTATTATAATAGAGGTTTAACTCACATCTTTTTGGGTAATAATAAACAAGGTATCCAAGATTTAAGTAAAGCTGGCGAGTTAGGATTGTATTCTGCATACAATGTAATCAAGCGGTTTACTGAAAGAACAGAATAACATTTTTTGCGAAAAGTGGCATAAGTATGAAAGAATTAGCTATTTTTGCAAATTCAAAAAAAGAAATATAATAGAATTATGATAAAGATAACATTTCCCGACGGCTCTGTTCGTGAATATAACGAAGGAGTAACTGGTCTGCAGATTGCAGAAAGCATCAGTTCACGTTTGGCACAAGATGTGTTGGCTTGTGGTGTGAACGGTGAAACTATGGATCTGTCTCGTCCTATCAATGAAGATGCCAATATTGTGCTCTACAAGTGGGATGATGCAGAAGGTAAGCACGCTTTCTGGCACACAAGTGCTCACTTGTTGGCCGAAGCTTTGCAAGAACTCTATCCGGGCATTCAGTTCGGTATCGGTCCTGCCATTGAAAACGGTTTCTACTACGATGTAGATCCAGGTGAAACAACTATCAAGGAAGGTGATTTGGCAGCTATCGAAAAGAAGATGGCTGAACTCGCTTCTAAGAAGGAAACTCTCGTACGTCAGGACATTTCGAAGGAAGATGCCTTGAAGATGTTTGGCGAACGTGGCGAAACTTACAAGTGTGAGTTGATTTCTGAATTGGAAGACGGTACTATTACTACTTATACACAAGGCGCGTTTACAGACCTTTGCCGTGGCCCGCACTTGCTCAGCACAGCACCTATCAAGGCTATCAAGTTGACTTCTGTTGCTGGTGCTTACTGGAGAGGTCAAGAAGACCGCAAGCAGTTGACTCGTATCTATGGTATTTCTTTCCCGAAGAAGAAGATGCTCGATGAATATTTGGCATTGATGGAAGAAGCCAAGAAGCGCGACCACCGTAAGATTGGTAAGGAAATGGAACTCTTCATGTTCTCTGAAACCGTAGGTAAGGGCTTGCCGATGTGGTTGCCTAAGGGTACTGCACTCCGTCTTCGTTTGGAAGACTTCTTGAAGCGTATCCAGAAGCGTTTCGGTTACCAGCAGGTAATGACTCCGCATATCGGTAA
>JAEIGA010016586.1_pt1 | contig 11201 bp, 12 predicted proteins | sample 9270691 | NCBI WGS metagenome assembly JAEIGA01 (sample SAMN17057246, study PRJNA624740) | gut metagenome | biome: biome; isolation source: fecal sample | host: Bos grunniens | place: China: Xizang | collected 2019
GTAAGCGCATCAACAAGCACGGTTTCCGTCAGAGAATGGCTACTGCCAATGGCCGTAAGGTATTGGCTGCACGTCGCGCAAAGGGTCGCAAGAAGTTGACTGTATCAGACGAGGCAACATTCAAGTACAACTAGTCGATAGAGTTCGACGGTTCGTTGTAGAAAAGTATAGAGCTATTCAGCATAGGTTGAATAGCTCTACTTTTTTTGTGTTATATCGCAGTTACGACCTTCTCTCTTTGAGTTGCTCAATAAGGGTGTTGCATCCATCCTCCAGCAGGTCGAGGACAAGTTCAAAGCCCTCGTGACCCTCGTAGTAGGGATCGGGGATGTAGGACCACTCGGTGTGGCGACGCAGGAACTCGCGAAAACGGTAGATTTTGACGTGGTAGTCGCGGTTGGGGGCGAGGCGGAAGAGGTTCTCATAGTTGTTGTCGTCCATGGCGATAATCATGTCGAAACGCTCGAAGTCCTCCTCACGCACCTGGCGTGCGCGGTGTGTCATGGGTATTCCACGCGCAGCCGCAGCACTTCGCATACGCGGGTCGGAGCGCTCACCACTATGTCCTCCGTATGTGCCTGCCGAGTCGAGAACCACGCTATCTGTGAGTCCGTTGCGCTCGACGAGCACCTGCATCATTGCCTCTGCCGCTGGCGAGCGACATATATTTCCGAGGCAGACGAAAAGTATCCTTTGCTTCATAAGTATCTAATGTTTTCGCAAATATAGCATTTTTTTTCAGAATCTGGAGTGCTATTTTCATTGAGCAAAAGGTGGCGTTGGTTGAATTATGTGTCGAGAAGGTTGTTTTTGGGATAATAAATGGTTGTATTAGGCCATTTAGTAGGTAGCGATATAACAATATTTTTTCTATCTTTGCGCTGCTGAACACTATAATGTTGTTAAAATTTAAATAAATCATACTATGAAAATTAAAGCTTTGCTTCTTGTTTTCGCTGCCGCAATGCTCTTCTCTGTGAGCGCGGAGGCGCAGTCATTGCCTCGTCGTGTGCGTAATGTCGAGGTGCAGGATCTCGATGCGCAGAAGACACGCTTGCCTTGGTGGGGTGAGAAGAACCTTATGATCTTCTATGTTGATCCCGATGTGCCCAAGCAGAATGATGCCTTCATCACACATATTGAGGAGACCAAGCGTCTCGCAGGCCCCAATATCGAGGGCTTCGGTATCGTAAACCTTAAGGACTCGTGGTATCCTGTGCCCGACTCGGTTATTCGCCAGATTGCGGAGTCGCGAACAGCGAAGAATGGTGCTACAATCCTCTGTGACCCCGACCACTGGGTGTCAAGTGCATGGCGCTTGGGCGATTGCAACGACTTGTTTATCATCATGCTTGTGAATAAGGCTGGCGAGCTTGTCTATATCTCAAAGGGCGAGATGTCGGAGGAGGAGCAGCAGCGCTTTATCGAGGCGGCTGATAAACTCCGTTAATAGCCTTGGATAACCTATATGCGAGGTCTGCTTACGGCAATAGCCCTGGTTTTTGCCATGGGTACACTCTCGGCGCAGAGTGCCATGGTCATGACAACGGGGACGGACTCCCTCGAATATAGATATACACCAATAGACCAAACCTCTCGTGCTCAGACGGGCATCGAGCGGTTTGGTCTTCGTCTTAATGACTACCTCGATATGACGGACGACGATGGGCAAAGAGTGAACTTTTCGTTTACGGGAGCTCCGGCATACTCCGTAAATACGGGGTGGAGGCTTGCGGCTGGGGCGATTATGCGCTATCGCACTCAGGGTGTCGCTCAGCCCCACACGCTGTCGCTCAATGCTATGGCATCTCTGCGAGGATGTTATTCAGTGTCGCTTGATGGCCGTAACTATCTGGGCAGCACGCGCAATTGGCTTGAGTATGGCGGATTTATGAACAGAGCCTATGCCAGCCTCTATGGTTATGGCGCTGTGGAGTCTGTGTTGGCGCGTAGGGGAGAGTACCTATCGAGTGTCTATGGCGCATATCTGCACTACTTTTGTCGCGTGACAAGCCGTTTTACCGTAGGTGTCGTCGCCGATTATGACTATGAGTCGCTGCTTCAGTCCGACGAGCATACGGATGAGATTTTAGGTGGTGCTGATGGCTCGTTCTCGGGCCTCGGCGTGGGTGTCAACTTCACCTACTCAACCCGTCGCACCGAGGATGTCAACCTCTCGCGGGGCGTATATCTGAGGGCGGAGTATATGCTTCACCCTGATGACTTGAACAGTGGTGTCGCTACGCTTCATGGGGTGAATGCAGCCTTTGATTACCATCAGCCGCTGTGGCGCGGAGGACTCCTTGTGCTGGATCTGTATGGTGAGCTACATTCGGCGGGTACGCCATGGTTTTTGAGTGCGACCATAGGCGGTGATGACCGCATGCGTGGTTATAACTATGGCCGAATAATGGGTCGTGGTGTTGCGGAGTCGCAGGTTGAGCTGCGTCAGCGTGTGTGGGAGGGACTTGTTCTTGCTGGCTGGGGTGGCCTTGGTGTGGTATTCTCGGAGGATGTGTCGGCGTTGAGGTGTGAGATGCTGCCAGATTATGGTCTAGGCCTGCGCTGGTACCTCAATCCAACAACTGCCATGCGTGTGGACTATGGCTTTGGTCGCGGTTGCAAAGCCTTTGTCGTGGGATATACCGGAATGTTTTAGGCTGAGTGTGTAATGTGCTGTTTGTTAGTATGTTATGATCTAGGACGGGAGTGGTAATAACGAAAAAATTAGGTTTTCGGGTCAAGTAATTTTATGCCACCCGAAGACCTTTTTTTGTTGCATTTTCCCGCGCTGCGCCTTAATATAATAAAATTTTGTGAAAACTGCAAGAAATAGATATTTTTTTACTACCTTTGTCGCCGAGTTACTATACCTATGGTATAGGTCGAGGATTACCGAGCGAAAAAAATATAAAACAAGATATGAAGATTGCATTAGCACAGCTCAACTTCACCGTTGGCGATATAAAGGCCAACACCGCAAAAATTATTAACGCCGTCGAGGAGGCAAAGAAGCAGGGCGCTCACCTCGCTGTATTTGCCGAGTTCGCTGTGTCGGGAACTCCTGCGTATGGATTGCTTACCAAGACAACATTCCTCACCCTCTGCGAGGAGGCTGTCGAGACCATCGCAAGCCACTGCCACGGCATCTCAGTAATCGTTGGTACACCATACCTCACTGCTGAGGGTCCTATCAGCGCTGCTGCATATATCGACTCAAAGGGTAACATCGAGTACATCGGCAAGCGTCACGTCACAGCACGTCGCGAGATGGGTTATATCGTGGGCTCGTCTGTCGGTAGCCAGACGATCAATATCGAGAACTGCAACCTCAAGGTGGTTGTTGGCGATGACCTCAGCCGCATGCACGACATCGACGAGGATATCGATGCTATCATCTCAATCAACTCTCGTCGCTATGGTAAGGGTATCTTGACACGTCGCTTCGAGAAGATGAGCCGCCTGGCATTCTCGGAGGGTACAAATCTCGTGCTGATGAATCAGGTTGGTGGCTCGGGCGATATCGTTTACGATGGAACGTCGGGAATCCTTAATCGTGAGGGTCGTTTGGTTATGTTGCTCGACAGCTTCAAGGAGGATGTTCGCATCTTTGATACAGATGCCGAGAATAAGCCATTCGATGTCCCCATGACAACCTATAATGACCGCACTCGTCTGATTTATGAGGCGGCATGTCTCGGTACTCGCGACTACTTCCTCAAGAATGGATACACCAAGGCCTGTGTAGGTCTCTCTGGAGGTATCGACTCGGCAGTAGTGGCTTGCATCGCTGTTGGTGCACTCGGCAAGGAGAATGTGCGTGTGTTGCTCATGCCTTCGCCCTTTACGCCCAACGATAGTGTTGAGGATGCAAAGGCCCTTGCGGAGAATCTCGGCGTAGAGTACAGCGTATTGCCTATCATCGAGGCATATAACGCCATGGTGGGTACGCTCCAGCCCGTAATCGGCGGTACGGAGTTTGATGCTACGGAGGAGAACATTCAGACTCGCATCCGTACAACCATGCTCATGGCCCTTCAGAACAAGACCGGCTATATGCTTCTCAATTCCTCTAACAAGAGCGAGAATGCACTCGGCTGGTGTACGCTCTATGGCGATACTGCTGGTACGTTCAGCCCAACAGGTGACTTGTACAAGGGCGAGATTTACGACCTTGCACGCTATATCAACGCAACATTTGGCGGGGTAGTCCCCGATAACATCATCGACAAGGAGCCATCGTCGGAGTTGCGCCCCAACCAGAAGGATAGCGACCACTTGCCTCATTATGAGGTTATTGATGCAATCCTCTATCGTATGATCGAGAAGCGTCAGCACCGCGAGGAGATTATCAATGCGGGCTTTGATTCGGCTGTCGTTGAGAAGATTCACAAGATGGTTATGGAGAACGAGAAGAAACGCTATCAGTTCCCTCCCGTGTTGCGTCTCTCACCATGTGCTTTCGGTCACGAATGGTTGATGCCTTTGGTTAATCACTACTGCGATTAGGAGATAGTTTGGTAATGAGGCTGTGCTGCTATTTATGTTCTGTCGTGGCACAGTAAAGAGTTTGGAGATCGCAGAGATGTCACTATTGAGAGTTTTGCTTGCAATATTCTTCCCACCCCTTGCCGTTTTGGATATGGGGTGCGGTTCTGTTGTGATTGTCACACTACTCACGCTCTTTGGCTGGGTTCCTGGTGTGATAGGTGCGCTTATCATCCTTAACGGAAACCGCTGATATCTGACAGTCGCATGGCAAATCAACTACAACATAGAGGCGTTGTTGAACGCATCGAGGCAGACACAATATATGTCAGCGTAGTGCCCGAGAGTGCTTGCGCAGGCTGTCATGCCAAGGGTATCTGCGGCGAGCGTGGTGAGAAACGCGAGATTGTCGTTAAGACCCGTTATGCTGCGGAGTATGCTGTGGGTGAGCGCGTAATTGTGGCACTCGAACGAAACAGCATGGGTGTTTTATCGGTGGTATGGTGTTATGTGCTGCCGCTGATTGTGCTTCTCGGTGTGCTCTTTGGCACGAAGAGCTTTGGCGTGGAGGATGGCGTAGCGGCACTCAGCTCTATGGCGGCAATGGCGCTATACTTTGTCGCTCTGTACCTCATGCGCAAGATGTTTGAAAGAAAAATAAAATTTACAATTATAAAAGATTTATGAACGCTTTAGTATTGACAGTTCTGACACTCAGTGTCTTGGGTGCCTTGTTGGCTGTTATCCTTTATTTCGTCGCACAGAAATTCAAGGTCGATGAGGACCCACGCATTGACGAGGTGGAGAAGATGCTTCCTGGAGCAAATTGCGGTGGCTGTGGTTTTGCAGGTTGTCGCGCTATGTCCGAGGCGTTGGTTATGAGAGACAATATCGATTCGCTCTTTTGCCCTGTGGCAGGTGGCGATGTGATGAAGTCGATAGCATGTTTCCTCGGAAAGAGTGCTACCGAGAAGTCTCCCATGGTTGCTACCATGCGCTGTGGCGGTACTTGCCAGAAGAGACCTAAGGTTAACCACTACGATGGTGCGTTGAGCTGCGCCGTTGTCAACACCTTCTATATCGGTGAGTCGGGTTGTGCCTTCGGTTGTATCGGTTATGGCGACTGTATCCAGGCTTGTAAGTTTGGTGCAATGGCACTCAATCCCGAGACAGGTCTTGTTGAGATTGACGCTGACAAGTGTGTGGCGTGTGGTGCGTGCGTTAAGGCTTGCCCCAAGTCGCTTATCGAGTTGCGTAAGAAGTGGCCTAAGAACCGCGCTATATATGTAGCCTGCCGCTCAAAGAATAGGGGCTCGGTTGTTATGAAGGTCTGCAAGGCGGGATGTATCGGTTGTGGCAAGTGTGCCAAGGCGTGTCCATTCGGTGCTATCACGGTTGATAACTATCTTGCGTATATCGACCCCGAGAAGTGTAAGTTGTGCCGTAAGTGTGTGAACGAGTGCCCAACAGGTGCAATTACCATCAAGAATATGGAGCGTTTGCCCAAGGAGCCCGCAGCACCAAAGACGGCAACACCTGCGGAGAATAAGAGTGAAACCGCTAATAAATAAATTGAGTATGAGAACATTCCCAATAGGCGGTATTCATCCGCACGATAATAAAGAGTGGAGTAAGGATAAGGCTATCGAGGTGTTGGAGTTGCCCGATGAGGCGAAGTGCCCCATGGTGCAGCACATCGGCTCGCCTGCGACGCCCGTAGTTCAGAAGGGCGATAAAGTGCTTACAGGTCAGCTAATCGGTAAGGCCGAGGGCTTTGTGTCGGCAAATATCCATGCCCCAATTTCAGGTACGGTGACAGCCGTAGATATGTTCCCCAATGGTCAGGGTCAGCGTCGTATGATGGTTGTCATCAAGCGCGAGGGTGATGAGTGGCTCGAGAGTATCGACCGCACTGTAGAGCACAAGCGTGAGTGTACGCTGTCTCCCGAGGAGATTGTTGCCAAGGTTAAGGAGGCCGGTATCGTGGGTCTTGGTGGTGCGCAGTTCCCTACGCACGTCAAGCTCTCAATCCCTGCGGGTCAGAAGGCCGAGGTGGTAATCATCAATGGTGTAGAGTGTGAGCCATACCTTACATCAGACTACCGCACGATGCTCGAGCGCGCAGAGATGGTACTCACTGGTACCGAGATTGTTATGCGTGCAGTAGGTGTTGAGCGTGCAGTTATCGGTGTTGAGAATAACAAGCCCGATGCAATCAAGCATTTGCGCGAGGTTATTGCGCGTGACAACTACCGCGGTATCGAGGTTATGCCCCTCAAGATGCGCTACCCTCAGGGTGGCGAGAAGCAGCTTATTGCGGCTGTAACGGGTCGTCAGGTTGCGCCACCTCCAGCATTGCCTATCTCGGTAGGTGCTGTGGTATGTAACGTCTCAACAGCTGTGGCTATCTATGAGGCTGTGCAGAAGAACAAGCCGCTTATCGAGCGTATCGTTACGGTTACGGGTAAGAACCTCAATAGCACACACAACTACCTCGCCCGCTTCGGCTCATCTGTAAGTCGTCTGTTGGAGCTTGCAGGTCTTCCTGATGGCGATGTTAAGTTGCTCAATGGTGGTCCTATGATGGGTCGCTCGGTGGTTGATGTTACCGCGCCGCTTATCAAGGGTTGTTCGGGTCTTACAGTGCTCACAGGTGCTGAGGCAGCACGCGGCAAGGAGTTGTCCTGCATTAAGTGTGGCAAGTGTGTTGAGGTGTGCCCTATGGGTCTTGAGCCTTACCTCTTGTCGAAGCTCGCCAAGTTGCAGAAGTGGGATATGGCCGAGGAGCATAACACAGTAGATTGCATCGAGTGTGGCTGCTGTTCGTACACATGTCCATCCTACCTGCCCCTGTTGGATTACATCCGCATCGGCAAGCAGACCGTTTCGACCATCGTGCGTGCACGCGCAGCCGCGAATAATAAGAAGTAATAAATAATAGAATAGATATATATGGCAACCAGACTTTTTGCTGCGCCCTCGCCCCACATCCATGGTGGTGAGAAGACTCGCCGAATAATGCTCGACGTGATTCTGGCGCTCGTGCCCGCCCTCGCCGTATCGACATACGTTATGGGCTGGAGGGTATTGCTCATCACTGGTGTGGCTGTTGCAGGCTGCGTGGTGTTCGAGTACCTCATTAGCCGTTGTTTGCTTAAGCGTGGCTCCACTATTGGTGACCTCTCGGCAATCGTTACGGGTATGCTTCTGGCATTCAACCTCCCCGTGGGTATTCCATGGTGGATTGTGCTTGTTGGTGCTCTTGTAGCCATCGGCATCGGTAAGATGACCTTCGGAGGCTTGGGCTGCAACCCCTTTAACCCTGCACTCACAGGTCGTATCTTTTTGCTTATCGCCTACCCCGTGCAGATGACCGACTGGACAACCGGCGTGCCCGATGCGCTCTCAGGCTCTACTATGCTTGCTGAGGTCAAGGGCTCGACATACGATGCTGCGGGTAATATCGTGCTTGGTAACATGAACCTCACCAACATCGACTTCATGAGCATGTTTGGTGGCTTCATGAACGGCTCTATGGGTGAGATCGCCTCGTTGGCGCTTATCCTTGGTGGCGTCTATCTCTTGGTTCGTCGAGTAATATCATGGCATATCCCCGTTGCGGTACTCGGCACAATGGCGTTGTTTGCGCTCTGCGTAGCCTTGGGCATCGGTGGTGGTGCGTTGTGCTACCAGCTCCCATTGTTCCACATCCTTGCAGGTGGTGCATTGCTTGGCGCTATCTTCATGGCTACCGACTACTCAACATCGCCTATGACACATAAAGGTATGTTGATCTATGGTGTGGGCATCGGTCTCTTGACTATGATTATCCGTTTGTGGGGCGCTTACCCCGAGGGTATGTCGTTCGCGATATTCATCATGAATGCAGCAACACCCCTTATCAATAAGTATTTCCGTCCGAAACGTTTCGGCACTAAAAAGTAGGAGATAGCTATGCAGAGTTCATTGAAAAATATGGTATTGGTGCTCTTCACCATTACCGCCATCTCGGCACTTCTCGTGGGTCTGGTGAATCACATCACCAAAGATGTTATCGCCGAGACCGAGGTCAAGGCCAAGAATGAGGCTAAGTTTATGGTGCTCAACACTTCAGAGAGCGAGTCTGTGGTGTTGTCAGATGAGGTAACAACAATCAGCGACTTCGAGGTTGTCGTAAGCACCGTGGTCGCAAAGAACGATAATAACAAGGTGTTGGGCTATGCTGTTGAGGCCCCCAGCATCACCAAGTCGGGCTATGGTGGCCGCATCAAGCTTATGGTGGGCTTTATCGAGGAGGGTGGCAACGTCATGATTAGTGGCGTTGAGGTGTTGTCGCAGAACGAGACCCCTGGTCTTGGTGCCAACATGACACAGCCCGGCAATGCTCTTGAGAAGTCGGTGCTCGAGAAGAATCCTGCGGAGTTGACCTTCAAGGTCAAGAAGGATGATGCCAACGGCTCGTTCGACTCGCTCACAGGCTCAACAATCTCATCACGCGCCTATATCAACGCTGTTGAGACCGCCTATGCAGGCTACCTCAGTGCTAAGGGCATGCTCGATGAGTCGAAGCTCAGTGGCGCAAACGCAACCTCGGGTGCTACAAGTGCAGCACACGCGGAGGCTGATGCCGAAGTGAGCGAGGAGGGTGACATAATGTCGGGCGCTACGGTGACCGAGGAGTGTCAGACAGAGAATAACGAAATGGAGGAGTAGAAATAATGGGTAAGCTACAACTTATAACAAGGGGTATTCTCAAGGAGAATCCCACCTTTGTGCTAATCTTGGGTATGTGTCCTACGCTTGGTGTCACCTCTACAGCCATCAATGGTATGGGTATGGGTGTGGCAACAATGGCGGTACTTATCCTCTCGAATATGGCAATCTCGCTCATCAAGAACTTAATTCCAAGCAAGGTGCGTATCCCCGCATTTATCGTGGTCATCGCATCGTTCGTAACCATCATCGAGATGCTTATGAAGGCCTATATCCCCGCGCTCTATGCGTCGTTGGGTGTCTTCATCCCTCTTATTGTGGTGAACTGTATCATCCTTGGTCGTGCTGAGGCCTTCGCATCAAAGAACGGAGTTCTCGATTCTGCGCTCGATGGCGTGGGCATCGGTCTTGGCTTTACGCTCTCGCTCACGGCTATCGGTGCTGTGCGTGAGCTCCTCGGCTCGGGTGCTATCTTCGGTGTTACCCTCGCCTCGGATGTCATGCCCTTGCTCTTCATTCTCGCCCCAGGTGGCTTCCTCGTGTTGGGCTACCTGATGGTTGTGTTTAACAAAATAGCAAAACGATAATTTGATATGAGTATGTTGACTATATTGACTGGCGGAAATATCTCACAGGCCGTATTCGATGGCTTCGCAACAGGTGTTGTGAGCGTTCAGCAGATTAGCCTTGTGGCTATCGTTATCGGTGCTATCTTCGTTAATAATGTGGTGCTCTCGCAGTTCCTCGGTATATGCCCCTTCCTCGGTGTGTCGTCTAAGGTGAACACTTCTCTCGGTATGGGTATGGCCGTGACCTTCGTTATGGCGCTCTCATCCATCGTTACATGGTGCTTGCAGACCTATATCCTCGTACCTTTCGGCATCGAGTATATGCAGACTATCGTCTTCATCCTCGTTATCGCTGCCCTTGTGCAGATGGTCGAGATTGTGCTTAAGAAGGTATCTCCCGCACTATATCAGGCACTTGGTATCTTCCTTCCACTCATCACCACAAACTGCGCAGTGCTCGGTGTGGCAATCCTCATGGTGCAGAAGGATATGGACCTCCTCACAGGCGTTATCTACTCTGTGGCTACAGCCCTCGGCTTTGCCCTCGCCCTTGTCCTCTTTGCAGGTATCCGCGAGCGCCTCGAGGTTGAGGATGTCCCAGCAGCCTTCCGCGGTGTGCCCATCGCACTTATCACTGCGGGACTTTTGGCAATGGCATTTATGGGATTTGCTAACGTAGTTCCCCTCCCATAATTTCTTGTGATAAGGCAGACATCTACTGCCGCTAACAAAAATAAATGCGAATAGGCAGTACGCTTTAGTACAGCCTATCCGCATTTTTTTTGCCGAGCGTTGTATCTGCAGCCTTCTGACAAGAAATTGGGGTGTGGGGCTAATTAGGTTGTGCTTAGGGAGATTAGTGAATTTAGGGAGTGTGATATTTTTGATTTTAGTGGAGTAGATTTAGGTTTTCGTAATAAAAAATCCCCGCGGGATAGTACTTTGACGTACAGCCCGTGGGGATTTGTTTGTGAAGGAAGCAATGTTTTTTGTTGTGCCTCTAATCACCGTACCACTTTCATGTCAGAGTGGTGCAGTAGTGGCGCTGACATGAGAAAGCCCCGGATGGGTAGTACTTGCGTACGTCCCATTCGGGGCTTTGATTGAAGCGTCGCTACTGCGCCGCTATCACATGAAAGGTATTAGATGATACCCTGCTCAAGCATAGCCTGTGCAACCTTCATGAAACCTGCGATGTTAGCACCCTTAACATAGTTAACAGTACCATCAGCCTGAGTACCGAACTCAACGCAAGCCTCGTGGATAGACTTCATGATGAAGTGGAGCTTCTCGTCAACCTCCTCACCTGCCCATGAAATGTGCATACAGTTCTGAGTCATCTCAAGACCTGAAGTTGCTACACCACCAGCGTTAACTGCCTTACCAGGTGCGAAGAGGATGCCTGCATCCTGGAATGCCTTGATAGCCTCA
>JAEIGA010016587.1_pt1 | contig 11201 bp, 13 predicted proteins | sample 9270691 | NCBI WGS metagenome assembly JAEIGA01 (sample SAMN17057246, study PRJNA624740) | gut metagenome | biome: biome; isolation source: fecal sample | host: Bos grunniens | place: China: Xizang | collected 2019
AAGAAGCGGATGATGTTGATCTGTTTGTTCGCCTTGTGCTGGAGCAATATGCGGATATTCACTCTGAATCCGTGCAGAAATTGGTGCAGTTGTGCGAATCCTGCGGAGTGAACAATTTCCTGTTTGCCGTGAGACCGGCCGATTCCCTGGAAACAACATCCTCCGGTGCCCCATGCTATTTTGTTGATATGGTGTGCCGCATTTCGCACCCTTATTATGAGACATGGGTGGAGTATTACGCCCGAAAGGAGGAGCCCCCGAGCAGTACGAATACCGCAGGAAGTGCCCCCCTCATCAAAATCAGAACACCGCAGGGCAATATCCTGGAATATCGCTCGCAGAACTGCTATCCATCCGTGCTGCGAATCACCGACCGGTGGGGCTGAGTGAACATGTGAAAATGAGCCCTTAATTGTTTATGCCACTTATTTATTGCCTGTTTTGTTTATTGTCTGCTATGTTTATTCTCGTGTGGACGGGATTAAACATGATGCAGGCAGCGTGGACTTTTGATTCTCAGTGGAGCGTACTTTTACTCGGTGGTGTAGCTTCTGCGGTAAGCGTAATGCTGGCTGCGTGGCAGAGTTCGCGTGGGGGATTTCGTCCGGCCTTGCGAGGGCTGCTGTTTGCAGGCATATACTCAGTTTTGATTATGACCCTGCGATTCGGACTCCGCTCGTATCTTGATAAAGGTTGGCTGGTTTGGTTCATTCTCGCCTCGGCGTTGTGGGTGCCTTTGTATGCAGGGTACTGTGTGCTAGTTCAGCGTAAGAGAAGAAAACACCCACAAGACTAGGAAGCCCCCCCAGAAAGGAGAGCTCAAGCCCGAACTCGAAGCCGGAGCTCTTTTTTCACGCCATCGGCAACAAAAATGCAGGAAACTCGCAACAATATGCCTGCCGCGCGCGTCTATTTATTAGAAGTTTCCACATATGAGATTCGCCTGTTACGTCCGCCTCAATTCTCTTTTGTTGATTATGGAGGTATGGTCTGCGGAATTACTCGGCGCAGATTTGTCAGAAAGGAGTCCAAGCATTCCTCATCGAATCAGAAGTGAATATGATGAATGGACTTGCCCTCTGAGGTAAAGCGGAATATCATGGTTCGCGGTGAATACCGAAGGGGAGGTATGCCCAGTGTTCCGGGAGTTTGTATACAAGGTAGATTGTTGTCCGCCCTTCGTTAAAGGGGATTTCTATTTCTTCCGATACATCTGCTGAATAAAATGCACCGGTCGCTGTTGCTACGAGTTCGGAAGGACTCATTGCTTCGTTTAGCTGCAAGTCTTTCTCTGTGGCTATTACTCCTGCTACGTTAGGGCAATCTTTTGCACTGATGCGCAGCGTCTGTTCGTGTTTTGTCCGGGGTAACTCCAGCCGCAGCTTTCCGCGCAGCCGGTAATGTTTTTCACTTCCCGTATATGCAATTTCAGTAAAATCAATTTCGCAAGGTCCAGCCGGGACGGTTGGGGTTCGGTTCTCGCAGCCTTCGTTTCCGGCACTTAACGAGAGCCCAAAGCGCTGATTGTTGTAATCTTCCGGTATGAGTAAGTATAGCAATCTGGTAGGCAACGGCCAATCCGGTGTGGTGCTTACTCCTTCAAAATTGACGTTTAGCTTGTACATTGGCTCTGTTACATATCTCTGCCCCAGCAAAGCAATGCCGGAAAGGACAAGTAGACAGATAATCACGAGACGACGCATAAGCTAGGGTAATTCATTGAGCTCAATATGTCAAGTTTTTTTTCTGAGCCTCCGGATTTTCGGTTCATGGCATGCTTACTGCAACGAGCCATCAGCTTGGAAAACTTTCGCCCGGGAATCGCGTTTTTTGTTTTTGGTGCGTTCACTCTAAGCAAATGAGGAAAAGATTGTAATATGTAGGATAGAAGCCTTTTGCGAAAGAATCTCCGTTATTTAGGAGACTGTTACATCGCTTGTAAGAGGTCAGGGAAAATAAAATACAGCATTTGAGTTATAATGTGTAATACATCTAATTTAACTAGACGTGTATTCCTTCATATGCTAAAATATACTTCATGGACCTACAAGATATTCTGAAAGCTATCCTAGATGCTGCTCCCTCAATTCCGGATCCCGCATTTGTGAAATTCTTAGAGAAGCTGGCAATCTCCTCCACTAAAGAAGATCCTATTGACCGCCAAGAAGCGTATTATAACGATGCTTTTGATTATTTGGAAAAAATAGTTACTACTATCATTCGTCAAAACCCCGTCTTTTTCGTTAATCCTGGTACTTGTTGCGAATCTTTTCGCCTCGCCATCGCTGCTGAGAAATTCCGCGTACACCAGCAAGCCAATCAAGCTCGTAAAATGCGTGATGAACACCAAGTAAGCGGGGTATGAGCCTCTGTAAAGAGCCCCCGTTTTTCTGTCGCCTTTTTTTCTTCTTATCTAAGTAACCCAAGCTTGAACATTCGTTAATCTTTGCTATAATAGCGTAAGCAGATACGATTTATGTCAGAGGCAAAACCATTTATCAAGTGGGTAGGAGGGAAAGGACAGTTGCTTAGCCAACTGGAGTCTTTGCTACCTAAAGACTTCCAAAGTTGGGAGGATGCGACCTATATTGAACCTTTTGTTGGTGGCGGGGCTATGCTTTTTCGCTGTATCTAAGTAACCCAAGTTTGAAGCATAAGGCTTGTGTAAAAAGGATAAAATTGTTACAATTACACACATCGCTACATACTCTCAAAATCCCATGAATCTGCGCTTCGACACAACACTGGCGAGGAAATACAAAAGTAAGTCTCAAATTGCTCGAGTGCTGACGGAGGATTGGTTGGCTCGTAACATGTATTGTCCCATTTGCGGAGAGGTTTCCATCAAGAGTGCGGAAGTGAATGCGCCCGTTAAGGATTTCGTGTGTAACAAGTGCAAGTCTCAATACGAGCTGAAGAGCACCCAACGCAACAGCGACAGTTACGATAAAAAAATCAATGATGGGAGCTACAGCTCCATGATAGAACGCATCACCTCAATGGATAACCCGAGTTTCTTCTTCATGCATTATGACTCATACGAGGTGAATAATCTTATAGTTGTGCCGAAATGCTTTTTCATTCCAGAAATCATTGAAAAACGCAGGCCTCTTCCACCCTCTGCCCGACGTGCCGGGTGGGTGGGCTGTAATATTCTTCTGCAACACATTCCGGCTTTCGCCAAAATCCCCATTATCAAGAACGGCCAAGTGCTTAACAATAAGGATGTGTGCAGGCAATACCAAAAAGTATTCGCCCTGCAAACCAAAAGTGTTGAGAGCAGAGGCTGGCTGTTCGACGTATTAAAATGCGTGGAACAACTTGATACAACTTTCACGCTGAAACAAATGTACTCCTTTGTGTCGACCCTGAAAATCAAGCATCCAAAAAACAACAACATTGAGGCAAAAATTCGCCAACAATTGCAGTTTTTGCGAGATAAGGGCATCATTGAGTTCCTGAAATCCGGCCAATACAGACAAATTAAGACCATATGAGACTCTACATTCTGCACAGTGCAGCCATAAACGCAGATGGTGAGCTCAGCATAGACTGCTCAGCTCCTTTCTCTTCTGAGCATGAAGCACAGTCAATGCAAAACGCCATGATGAGTGCTTACATGCAGCAGTTCTCCTACCCTCTGGAATCATGGGGCATTGAGAAACAAGGGTGTTTTTCCCGCTTGGCTTGCTCGGAAAGCCAAGTGGAATTACAATGCCACATTCAGGAAATGGATGTGTAAGATAAGACTCTGATTCAATGAGAACTTGCTCATACATCCCTTTTTGTGGTAGCGGTACTACCGGTATTGCCGCTCCTTTGCTTGGTCGCCGATTCCTAGGCATAGACAAAGAAACTCCCTTTTTAGAAATGGCAAAGCTCAGACGAGAGGAATTAAATGACGAGGACAGAAAAAATGAGTTCTCTCGTAAAATAAGAGATTTATCCAAGCTGAACTAAAGCCCGTTCTGATAGCATTGCAAAGATAATAAGAAAGTACATTGTCGAAACTCCTTCCAATATTATTTTTCCCATTATTCAAGATATCCCGTGGGGTAACTGTTAATTATTATGTTTAAAATAAGCAGAATCACTTTCGAAAACTTCAAGATTTTTCGTGACTTTGAGTTAGATATCAATGAGAATGTAAATATTTTTGTGGGTGATAATGGCTCAGGAAAAAGTTCTATTTTACAAGGGATAGAACTGGCTTTAAGCGGAAGCTCAACTAAAGTTCAAAATATTGGTCTAGAAAATTTGATAAATATTGAAGCCATAAATGAAGTTCTTGCTTGTAAAGATGTACGACGCCTTCCTAAATTGGTTATAGAAATCTATCTTTCTCTTGTTTCTACAGCTGAACCATCAGATGAAATCTACTATGGAGAAAACAATAAACTTGGAGAGAATACTTTTGGCGTGAAATTGGTATGTGAGCCAAGAGAAGAATATATGTCTGATATAGAGGCTTGCTTATGCACCAAGGAGCCAGTTTTTCCCTATGAACTGTACAATATATATCACCAAACATTCAAGGGAGATAGATTCAATCCTTATAAGAAACCTTTAGAAGCCGTTTTTATTAACAGTTCGGAAATAAACTCAAAATATGCATTGGCTAGTACAGTAAAGGCAACATACTTATCTTCAGTTACTGAGTTTGAAAGAGCGCAAAACAGGCAACGCTATAAAAATATTATAAACCAGTATGAATTTGTAGGACAAGCAAAACAAAAAGGGATATGTATTTCATCTAATTTAGAAGATAATCTTAGCATAGAGCAAGACGGAGTTTATATTGAGAATTTAGGACAGGGTGAAATAAACGTCATCAAAACTACTTATGCCTTAAATCGAGTAAAAGATAACACTTCTATTGTTTGCTTAGAAGAGCCAGAAACACATTTGACTCATAGTAGAATGAGGAAAATGCTTCATGAGGTAATACAAAAGGCTGAGCGGCAACAAATCTTTGTGGCTACTCATTCTAGCCAAATCGTTGCTAGATTAGGACTGGATAACGTATTTTTCATAGCAAGTAATGCTAAATCTACATCTTTGAAAAAATTGAATATAGAAACAGCCAATTTTTTCAGAAAAGCACCCTCTGATAGTCTCTTACAGTTCATTTTATCTAAAAAAGTAATATTGGTTGAGGGCGCGGCCGAGTTTATTTTAATGGAGTTCTTTTATGAGCTAGTCACAGGCAATTTACCCGAAGAAGACAATGTGTGGATAATTAGTATTAATGGTGTTTCCTTTAAAAGATATCTTCAGGTTTCCATGCTAATCGGGAATAAAGTGGCTGTCATTAGAGATAATGATGGTTCCAACAAGCCTAGATATGTAGAATTTTGCGGAAACAATATACAAGTATTTATTGATAAAGACGAAGTAAATAGGGATACTTTTGAAAAATGTATATATGAAGATAATAAGGAGCTTTGTGAAAAGATATTACCTCAAACTAATACTTTGGGTTGGATGCTGAATAATAAATCAGAAACAGCTTATCGGCTACTATCTGCATCCGGCACCACCTCATTAGTCGTACCACATTATATTAAGGAGGCTATCTTATGGGTAAGGAGGTAATATTTTCTGTAGCGGGGTCAGGCAAAACCAGTCATTTAATTAAGAAGCTGGACGCAAAGACTCGCACATTAATAATAGTATATACTAAAGCAAACTATAAAAATATTTTAAACAGGATAACAGAAAAGTTTGGATATATTCCTCCCAACATAGTATGTACTACATACTTTTCCTTTCTATTTTCGTGGGGGATTAAGCCTTTTCATATTCCTAACTATCCTCAAATAAATCGAATTGACTTTGAAAATAGAGCTCCGGAAAAGGTTAATAAAAATAGCCCTTTATATTATCTGCGAGGAAATAGCATTTATCATTATAGACTGTATGAGTTTATAGATGAAAAAGGGTTAACAAAAAAACTTGTATCTAGAATCGAATATTTCTTTGACGAGATCCTTATAGATGAAGTTCAGGATTATGCTGGAAATGATTTTGATTTTTTGATGAGACTCGGGGAATCCTCTGTTTTGTCACTTTCTTTTGTGGGAGATTTTTATCAACACATCTATGACACTAGCCGCAACGGTGCCAAGAATAAAAATCTACACAAAAACTTTGAAAAGTACAAAAAGCGTTTCAAAAACTTTACACACCTTCATCTCAACATTTGCTTCAGATGTCCAGAATCTGTTTGCAATTTTATCTCTACTCAGCTTGGGATCCCATTGCAGCATAATCCGAAAAACAACATACATGCAGACTATCCCCGACTCATAGATAAGGAAGAAGAAATTATGGAAATAGTTGAAGATGACTCGATTCCTAAATTGGTGTATGAGAAATCAGATGATTTTAATTGTAACGCAATTACTTGGGGTAAATCTAAGGGTTTGGAGTTCGATAACGTGTGTGTTGTTTTAAACAAAATTACTTCTTTGCTATATAAAAATAACAGTCTTTCACAAATGAAAAGCTTAAATAAATTTTATGTAGCTTGCTCAAGAACAAAGGGGAATCTGTATTTCATAGAAGAATGCCGTATGCCCTCAAAAAGTGGGGGGCAAATGTGGTTGCCTATTTAACATCTCCGTCTGCACGCTTTCCGCATGGCGGAGCAAAGCTTATCGTACGCATAGGACGGGGCGAAAGGGAGGCTGACTTCCCCCACCATCCAGGCTACGAGAGGTTGGGCACCGTGGGTGATGTTTTGGGAGCTTTTCGGTGTCGCATTTGTTTTTGAGCTTCTCGCAGCTCGATAAATTCAAAATTTACCATACAAAATCTTCTTCGCATCCTTTGAACAGACCGCCCAGAAACACGACAGAGTAAGCCCAACCTTTAGCTATCGCTTGCAAGTGGCTTTATCCCATTGCAAGCGATGTTTCAACTTAGGTTGGCACTCGGTGAAAATGGCACATAAACTATTGATTCTGTGTAGCTTCTCGATTCGGAATATCTTTGCTTGGCGATATGGTTCCATTGCCTAAAATTCGCCTAAACGCACAGAATCAACAGATTGGAGATTCGAGACATCTTTAGTACCCCTAAAAGGCTTTCGCGCTTAGAAAAAGAGGCTTCCGGCTTCGAGTTCGGGCTTGCGCCCTCCTTTCTACGCCATGACGGGTAGGCATGCTTCCGTCTTAGGTCTTCCGTGACCGCTCTTGTCCTGAGGGGCGGTGGTAAACCGGGGAACTTATCCATCGCTCGCAACGGGCAGGGGTTCGAATCCCCTATGCTCGTAAAAAGGCTCCGATTGGGTAGAGCGATGGGTATAGCGAAGCGGCCGTTTAATGCGACGGGCTGTTGACTCGCCGCCGCCCCATCGGCTGCGCCTCGGCGGCTCGCCCCTACGGGGCAAACGCTGCGCGTTTGTCCAAGTTGCCTTACAGCCGTCGGCAACTTTGCCTGCGATGCGGCATGGGAACCATGGCATACTTACTGCAACGGGCAGGGGTGTGAGAAGCCCCGGAAGTGCTCCATAAAAAAGGCACCCGGAATGGGTGCCTTTTTTATGGAGCATAGGGGATTCGAACCCCTGACCTGTTGCGTGCGATGCAACCGCTCTACCAACTGAGCTAATGCCCCGCATTGAATGCGGGGGCATTATACCGCGGGGAGCGGGGGGATGCAAGCATAATATTCTGAATTTTGAAAAATTAGAAGAGAATATGTAGGGGGAAGGGCGGTGATTAGTGGGTGTAGCTTTGCGCGAGGGTGCGGAAATGGCGGGCTTGGGCGTCATCTTGCATCATGCCGCGGTTTTCTTTGCATCCGGTTTCGTAGTAGTGGGCTACGCGGAGCGCTGCTTCGGCATCGCCGAGTTCTGCGAGGGAGCGCAGTGCCCAAGGGTTGTCTTCCATATCGGCCGCTTTGCGGAAGTGTTTGCGGGCTTCGAGCTCGTCTTTGGGGGTGCCGGTTCCCTCCGCATAGCATTTACCGAGGTTGAAGTAGCCCCAGTGGTAGCCGTGTTCCGCAGCTTGTCTGTACCAGTGGAGCGCTTTTTCCGGGGAGATGGGGCAACCTTGAGCTTGAGCTCGACCATCGTAGTAGCAGTCGCCTACTTCGTTCATGCAAGCGGCGTCGCCTAATTCCGCAAGCGCGAGCAGTGCCCAGAAGTTTTGTTGCTCCGCTGCTTTGCGGAACCATTTGCGGGCTTCGTCAAGGTTTTGGGGGGCGCCGTGTCCTTCGCGGTAGCATTTGCCGAGGTTGAAGTAGCCCCAGTGGAAGTTGGCGTCGGCGGCGCTGCGGTAGTAGTGCAGGGCTTTGTCGAAGTTTTGCTCGAAGCCATTGTTGCCGTTATAGTAATCATCGCCGGTGTTCACGAGGGACCAAGCCGCATCCTCGTTGCCGAGCTGCGCGGGTGAGTTTTCGATGGAGTGGAAGAAGAGCTCCTTGAAGCCCGGTGTTTGGAAGAAGTCGTTATGCGTGCAGTTCACCCAGACGGTTTCGGGGTGGGTGGCGGTGAAGGCGTGGAAGAGGTTCCAGGTGGATTCGTGGGGGATGGTATCATCCGTACGTGCCATGAAGATTACGACGGGGCAGGTGACTTGCGGGGCGTAATCTACAGAGCGCAAGATGTTGCCTACGCATGCTTTGCAGAAGCCTTTCAGGATGAAGAGCGGGATTTTCGGGCAGGCATGGTGGGTGAGGTGCACGGCTGCGTTGTAGATGCAGTCGTAGGGGGCAATGAGGATGAGTTTGTCCGCCTTTACCGCTGCGGCTACTTGTACGGCAATGCCGGTTCCCAAGCTGCAGCCTGCAATGACCAGTGAAGAGTAGCCACTGCCGTGGTTTCTGCACCAGTCGATGCATTCGCAGGCGTCGCTGATGAGGTCTTTCTCTCGCGCTACGCCCTGTGAGTCGCCGTAGCCGCGATAATTGATCATCAGGTAGGAGCGTGAGTGGTCATTCGCGGCGTCTTCCACCGCCCAACCGATGTGTACGCCCTTGCCGTGGTAGGCTACTACCAGCGGTTTATCCGCGCCGCGGTCAAAATACCAGCCGTTAAGCTCCGTGCCGTCTTTGGCGCGAATGGTGACGTGGTGCTCCATGTGCCCGAATTTTTCGTCAGGGTCGGCGGGATAGGGCATGTATACTAATTGCGACGGCGCAAGGGAACTCAAGGATAACTTGCCGAGAAAGGGATGAGAAACAGCAAATGCTTCAGCCATAATGTAGAGGTGTTTGGGGTGAAAGGTTTGGTTTGTGTGTTGGTGCGGTTGCTTCTGTAGTGTAAAAGATATATATCATGTATTTTTGCGCGCGTCAAGCCTGTATCTGAGAATAAGGTGAAAAAAAGGAGGCAAGAATTGCAACTTGCTGAAAAATAGATCGAAAGGTGCTAAGGAGGTGATTGCCGGCAGGCTGTTTTATCTTGCCTCACTGCTATGGGAGAAGCAATAGCGACGGAGCAAAAACGCAGCGATAGCGAGGAAGAGCAGGGCGGGAATCAAGAGAATAGCGTAGCCGATATGGAGGAATAAGGTGTCGTTTTCGGAGAGGTGCGGGCTCAGGAGCAAGACTGTAGCGTGTGGGCACAAGAGCGGCAGAATGTACCATAGATAGGTGTGGCTACGTTTGCTGAAATTGAAACCTTTGCACATGAGCAAGCAGCCGGCGGGCAGCCAAAAGGGCGCCGCAAGAACAACTAAGAAGATGACGGTTGCCCCAACAGTTCCCGAGATGTCATTAGGCGTGCTTGTCGGCGGAGTATGAGTAGCGCTGATGGGCAGCCCTTGGTTCATGCGGTCGTCTGCAACGGTTATGCCGGTGAGACTCAGCTGTGCTGAGTTGTCGGCGTGATGTTCCAAGCGGATGTCGGATGCTAAGAATGCCCACTCGGTGGTTGGGTCGGTGAGGGAACGCGCGCTGTCAGCTGTGTAAAGGGTTGAGGGTTGCGCTTCGGTGTGTGGCTGTTGCTGCAGCCGAAGGGTGGTTGCGGTTTGCTGAATCCACTCTGCATCGGCATGGAAGCGAAAGGTGTACGTGCCATTTTTGGCGGGGAGCTGTTGCAGGTTTTGCGGCTCATCCCCCAGCCAGTAAACAAAATCAGCCCATTGGCGAGTTGCTTGTTGGTTGCGGATTTGCAGTTGTAGCCCGCAGAACGCAGCGAAGCATAATAGCGTAAACAGGATAAAAATGATGCGGAACGTTTTGCGCTTCATGCCGTATGGGAGGAAAGTGCTTGAATCAGTAATCGAAGCGGTCGGTTTGGAGTAGGCCGCCTGAACGGATGGACTGAGTGGAAACCGCAAGGATAGAGATTGGGGGGCATCAACGGCCGGAGGGTTTTTCTCCTTCTAATTTAATGCCTGCTTTTTTTGCCTTCAGGCAAATCTCAAGAAGATTGTATTGGATGCGCGCGTGGAACAACAATGACTGGATTTCCGGTGAGATTTTAAGCTCGGCATAGCAGTAATCCGGGAGGAATGGAAGAGCCCCTTGTTGCAACATGTGTTGAACCAGTTCGTAATCATTTCCAAATACAGCAGCATACAGAGGGGAGGCATACAGACCATCTTGTGTCCAGTATGTATCATTGATTTCATCAGGATACCGGTTCACGCGTTCTACCATGTTTCGGCGTGCTTCCGCCACTTTTTCTCGCCGTTCTTGTTCGGAGAGAGAGGCTTTGGCATTTCTTGACTCCTCAATGGCTTCCATGTAGCAGCGGCATGCCTCGATGACGTGACCGTGATATTTTTCTTTATCCTCAGCCAAGTACGAGGGCTTGTCCAAATTGCCGGGGTAGATGGTACCGTCTGCCCCGGCGATGGGGGAGGAGAGAACTGCCACGATGGCGGTGCAAGTAAGAAGTATGGCTTTTTTCATATGCGTGTGTGGGGTTCGGTATTGAGTGTTGATTTTGAGGCCTGCAATGGATTGCCTTCATTGTATGGAATTGTACGACGGATGTCAACCTGATTTTTTTGATGAAAAGCTGAAGATGAAGCTGCCGCAATGTTGCGTATATTGTGGTGCTACGGAGCGACGGAGCGTCAGCGACGCAGCGTAGGCCGACAGATAATGGCGCCTGTGAGGGCGTAGCAAGCGAAGACGCGAAGCCCCAAGGACCGGCGAGCCACGGCGTAGCAAGCGAGCGCAGCGAGACGCGAAGCCGGGAGCGAAGCGACGCTCCGAGCCGGGACGGGCGCGTGTCTTTTTGT
>JAEIGA010016589.1_pt1 | contig 11201 bp, 10 predicted proteins | sample 9270691 | NCBI WGS metagenome assembly JAEIGA01 (sample SAMN17057246, study PRJNA624740) | gut metagenome | biome: biome; isolation source: fecal sample | host: Bos grunniens | place: China: Xizang | collected 2019
GATCCACTGGCCGGCAGCGCCGCATCAGTTTGACAACTGGAAAGAACTGAACCTCGGTACATGGAAAGCAATGACCGAACTCTATCAGGCCGGCAGGATCAGGGCCATCGGTGTATCCAACTTCAAACCGCACCATCTGGAGCCCCTCATGGATACGGAAGTTCCCCCCATGGTAAATCAGATCGAATTCCACCCCGGCTTCCTGCAGACAGAGACGATCAGTTACTGCAAGGATAAAGGGATGCTGATCGAAGCCTGGTCACCTCTGGGCAACGGAAAAGTGCTCAGCAATCCGGACCTGATGGAGATCGCAGAGAAATACGGAAAGACCGTCGCACATGTCTGCATCCGCTGGTGCCTGCAGCATGATGTTCTCCCGCTTCCGAAATCAGTCACTCCGTCCAGGATCCACGATAATCTTAAGGTCTTTGACTTTGAGCTTACAGAGGAAGATATGGCAAGGATCGACGGGCTTGGAGAGTTCGGATGTTCAGGCATGGATCCGGACCAGATCAGATTCTGACCTAGGAATTACTCTTTCACTATAGTTACTCCACGATAAAGGCTCCTGCTGTGAGAGACTCATGGCAGGAGTCTTTTTCTGCTTTGTTGCTTTTCCCGGCAGAGTAAATTATACTGTGAATATAAGATTACGCTGTAATGTTACAAGCAGATGAATTAAACACAAACCGGTGTCTGTACAGACCACAAAATAAGGAGAATCAGCAAGCTATGAGTATGAAAAAAATAATCAGTATATTCCTGATCATCATACTGATCCCGGTTGTCCTGGCAGCAGGGCTTCTGGCCTATGTGACGATCACGGAATACAAACCGGCGGAAACGCAGGACCTTGAGATCTCAGGCCGCGCGGATGTAAGATATCACACCGGAGATCAGCTGACCCTCATGTCCTGGAACGTGGGCTATGGAGCTCTGGGGGACAATGCGGACTTTTTCATGGACGGGGGAAAGATGGTCAAGTCTGCGGATGAGGACAGGGTCCGGGAAAACCTGGAAAGAATCATGTCCGATATAGAAGGGGTGAACCCGGATATCATGCTCCTTCAGGAGGTGGACCGGAGCTCTGCCAGATCCTACCGTATCGATGAATGCAGGATGATCAGGGACAGATTCACAGGTTACGAATCAAGCTATGGGATAAACCATAAGGCATCCTTTGTGCCTTATCCCATCCCTCCCTTAGGCAAGCTGGATGCAGGGGTCATGACATTTACCGACAGCCATGTGGAATCAGCAAGACGGATCCAGCTGCCGATTCCCTTCAAATGGCCCATAAGGACCATCAATCTGAAGCGCTGCGTGGTGGAAACAAGGATTCCGATCTATGATGACAATTCGGAGGAGACAGGAAAAGAGCTGGTCCTCTTCAACCTTCACCTGGAGGCCTATGACGATGGGGAGGGAAGGGCTGCCCAGACCAGGATGCTGGCTGATCTTCTGAATGAGGAGAGAGGGAAGGGCAATTATGTAATAGCAGGGGGGGACTTTAATCAGTCTTTCTCCCCGGAGGACCGGGAAGCCTATCCGGCTCAGCCTGGAAAATGGCAGCCGGGAGTGATGGAAAAAGACCGGTTCGGGGAAGGATGGATCTTCCTGATGGACAGGGAACCGCCAAGCTGCCGTAGCCTGGACCAGGTTTACGAAGGCGCCGACCACGACAGTTTCCAATATTACCTGATCGACGGATTCATCCTGTCCGATAATATTCAGGTGGAGGAGATGAAGAATCTGGACCTGGAATTCAGGAACTCGGATCACAATCCCGTCCTCCTGAGGATCAGCCTCTGACCCTGCCCGATTGTACCAGGCGAAGACAGGAAGAACAAAGACCGGAATAAATCAAAAGAACAGAATAAATCAACAGACCAGAATAAATCAACACAGGAAGCATCTATGAAATCGGCTGAAGAACTGAAAAAAGATCTGTATCGTATCAACCATAAAAGCTACGGAATGTACAAGGAGCTGAAGGGCAGCTACCGCTTTGACCGTTTTATTCTCCACATCGACCATGTCCAGGGAGACCCCTTTGCCTCACCCTCCAGGATGAGGCTGGAAATGAACGCCCGGGACCATGGATTTCCGGAAGAATACTACAAAAGAACCGGGGGAGAGAAGCCGGAAGCGGAGAACCTGCGGCAAAGAAAGATCACTCTGGAAGACCAGGTGTTAAGAAAATTCCGGCGGGAGCTCTTCCACATGGACCGGTCGGTTTCCGGGTCCGGCAAGAGCGGACGGATAAGTACTTGTTCCGTGGGACAGAAGGTCATGGAAAGGATCGCCGTCATTTTCTCGGAAGACAAGACGGAGATCCGCTTCGAGATGGGATTTCCCGCCAGGGGAAGGACCATCCTTGCGGAGGAGATGGCAAAGCTCCTCTTTGATCATGTCCCGGCTCTGGCCCGGGGAACTCTTTTCTACCGTCAATGGAAAGAAAAAGAGAAAAAACAGCTTAAGGACGCCATAGACCTGTGCGACGACCAGTATGCCATCCGGAAGGAAATGGACCGGAGGCACCTTGTGGCCTTTATCGCTGACGGTTCTGTCCTCCCCAGGGAGAGCGGAGTGTCTGACCTGCCTATGAAAGGCGCGGTTCCATTTGTCTCCTGCGAGACCATGAAGGTGGAACTGGACCTTCCCCATAAGGGACGGATCACCGGCATGGGGATCCCGGAGGGGGTCACCACCATCGTCGGCGGAGGTTACCATGGCAAATCCACCCTGCTGAAAGCACTGGAGCAGGGGGTTTACCGGCACATCGCAGGAGATGGAAGGGAGTATGTGGTCTCCCGGGAAAATGCAATGAAGATCCGGGCGGAAGACGGAAGAAGCATCAATCATACGGATATATCCGGCTTCATCAATCATCTGCCCACTGACCAGGACACGGGGGATTTCTCCACGGAGAATGCCAGCGGCTCCACCTCCCAGGCGGCAAACCTGGTGGAGGCCCTGGAGGCGGGATCCGACCTTCTCCTGATCGATGAAGATACCTCCGCCACCAATTTCATGATCCGCGACCGGATGATGGCCGAACTGGTCCCGGATGAGAAGGAACCCATCACTCCCTTACTTCGCACCATCCGGAAGCTTTATCAGGAGCTGGGGATATCTTTCCTGATCGTGGTGGGAAGCTCCGGGGATTACCTCAGGGTCTCCGACCAGGTGATCCGGATGGACTGTTACAAGGTCCATGACGTCACGAAGGATGCAGGGGAGATCTGCAGGAAATATGCGGATGGACAGCCGTATGCCTCCGGCAGGGCGGAGAGTTCTCTGACACCGGGTCCGGAGGGAAAACAACCGTCGAGGATCATCATCCCCGGCAGGGTTCCCGACCGGCTAAAGATCAAGACCGGCGGGACGGATTCCGTGATCATTGACCGGGAACTGATCGATGTCCGTTATCTGGAACAGCTTTGTGACCCCGGACAGACCACGGCACTGGGCTATATCCTGGAGTGGATCATTAAGAATATAAGGAAACCGGCAGATATTCATGAGGTTGTCAGCCGGGTGGAAGAAGAGATAAAGGCAGGCGGCCTTCTGGCTGTCACCGGGCGCAATTATTCCGGGGGACATCCCGTCCGGCCGAGGAAACAGGAGATATATGCATGTTTGAACCGTTACCGGTCTCTGAGATTGAGGCAGGAGTAAAGAGAATAAAGGAAAAGAAGAACAAAGATCTGGGAAAGATCATCCCCCTGATCATGAAGGACATTGACGCGGGCAGGACAGTGAAGCAGATCGCGGAGAGACATAGGATCTCCGGGAAATTGGCGGAGGAGATCACCCGCATGTACCTGACTCACCCGGGTATAGATACGGAAGGAATCCGGCAAAGGATTGAGGGGTGATAAGTGATGAAGAAACTGGCAGTCTTTTTTCCGGGAATCGGATATACCATAGATAAACCACTTATGCATTACAGCCGTAAGCTGGCAGCAGCCCTGGGCTATGAGATCTTTCTTCTCCCCTACAAGGGATTTCCCCCCAAGATCAGGGGGGACAGGGAAAAGATGGAAGAGTCCTTCCGCATTGCCCTCGAACAGTCCGTGGAGATGCTTGCGGATGTGGACCTTACGGAATATGAGGATATCCTCTTTGTCGGGAAAAGCATAGGGACCATCGCGGCGGCGAAGATCGCGGCCGAAAGCCCTGCAGCAGACAGGATAAGGCTGATCCTTTATACCCCGCTGGAGCAGACCTTTACCTTTCCCATGGCGGAGGCCGTCGCATTTACCGGGACAAAGGATCCCTGGGTCGGGAAAGGGGAGTACAGTATCGAAGAGCTGTGTGCCCGGAGGCAGATTCCCTGTCATCTGATCAAAGGGGGAAATCATTCCCTGGAAACAGACGACGTGGATAAGGATATCCGCAATCTGCGGAAGATCATGAAAAAGACGGAAGAATTCATCGGTCATTAAAACAATATTCATCTTAAATTATCTGTTTTTTAAAAAGTGTGTGACGTATCTGTGACATTTCCTGTGTTATCATCTCTTCAGAAATGAAAAACAAGTGTCCGTCGGACATTAAGATTAAAGACAGGATGGTAACATAAGATGAAAAAAACATTAATGACTTCAATTCTTTCCCTTGCATTTTTATTCGTTCTCCTCGGCATCGTATCGATTCCGGCCCAGGCAAAGAGCAAAGATTTCTGGGTTTCCGGATACGGCGGAGGACTGGAGCTGAAGAAAAAGCAGATGAAGGCAGTTTATAACGGAAACGTGGTCAAGATCTCCGGATACGGAAGAAAAACTTCCCCCGTAAGCGGATACGGCAAAACAAAGAAATTAAAAGCACACAGCTACAAAGTCAGCAAAAGATGCAAAGTCGCGGTGGCCGGTTACGAGACCAGCTACAAGACCTTCCTCAAAGAAGAAGGAAGAAAAGGCAGACTGGAAGCATTTATCGATATTCACATCAAGAACAACAAGATCGTATATATTGATTACGGATTCTGAGACGAGGATCCGGGACAAGTTCATAACCGATAAAAAACCCATTACATCACCGTGTAATGGGTTTTTCTTCAGTAGTCAAATCCGCTGGGCGTCCCGATGGGGAGCTCCAGCATCTCCGGGTGGGCGAAAATGTGCTTCATCAGGCGGAGGCTTTTGGCGAAATAGAAGCCGTCCGCGATCCTTTCGTCAAGGGTCGCGCCGATATCGATCACATCCCGCAGCTGGGTGCTTCCGTCCGGCATGATCATTTCTTCCTTGTGCAGGGTGCCGATGGTGACCATGATACTGTTGGTCCCGTAGTTGTTCAGATGATGGTAGACGGAAGGGCAGCGGATGCTCCCCAGGTTGCTGCAGAGGATGGTGGTATAATTGGGATCGCCGTCCGTCAGGACTTTGGGATTGATCCCCCAGAAATCCAGCCATCTGATGATCCGGATGACGGGGATCAGGACAAACCGGGGCAGGGCGGCGAACTTGTCCAGAAGTTCGTCGATGCCGCCGGTGGCATGTTCGCTCTTCCGGGTCTCCTTCACATCCCCGATGATCTTCCTGCTGATGGTATCGAGGGTATCCTCATCCGAGGGGGTGAGGACCATCAGGGATTCCTCCGCGTTATCGGCAAATTTTCTTTTTACCACAAAGCTGATGGAGATCTCATTCCGCTCATAGAGGCGGTAGCCCTGGATGAAACGGTTGAGCAGGGGTCTTTCCTTCACCATTCTCGCCATGCCGGTCACGGCACAGTGGAAGACGGTGGCCTTTTCATCCGGGTGGTCCGCATTCCTTTTTTCCAGGTAGGCGACCAGCTCCGTGGCATCCAGCTTGTCGTTCAGATAGACTTCGCAGTCCGTCCTTTTGGGAAGCAGATAGCCCATAACCGTCTGAAGGCCGGGGGCTTTGACCCTTCTTCCGTCTCTTCTGTCGCCGAAGTTCCGTTTGATTTTTTTGTGCTTTCTTATCTGTTCGCTCATTCTTTTCTCCTGAATCCTGATCTTGATTTTTTATATCTTATGAATTTCCGTTCTTCATATTTATTCTTTTTCCGCTTCCTCTTCCAGAAGCCGGTAAGCTACTTTGCCCACCAGGGTCTTGGGGAGCTGGTCACGGAAAATGATCTCCCTGGGCAGTGCGTAGGAGGCTACGTGGAGGGAAATCTGATCCATGATGGACCGTCGGGTTTCTTCCGATGCCTCATAACCCTCCTTCAACACAATGTAGGCCCTCACCCGCTGCATACGGCGGGGATCCTTCACTCCGATGACACAGGAGTAGGAAACTTCCGGACAGCCGTCGATGGCATTTTCGATCTGGGAAGGATAGACGTTGTAGCCGTTGGTGATGATCACCCGTTTGATCCGTTGCCTGAAGTAGACGAAACCGTCCTCGTCCATCATGCCCAGGTCCCCGGTGTAGAGCCAGATATTGCCGTCGGCCAGCCGCCGGAGGGTCCGGGCGGTCTCCTCCGGGTTTTTCAGGTATCCTTTCATGAGGGTGGGGCCCCTCAGGATGATCTCCCCCTCCTCACCGGGAGGGAGGACGTCATCGGTTCCGGGCTTCACGATACAATAGTAAGTGTCGGGGAAGGGCAGGCCTATACTGCCTTCCCGATAGGTATCTTTGGGAGTCAGGCAGCTGGCGGTGACACACTCTGTGAGTCCGTAGCCTTCCCTGACCTGGATGCCCGCATTATGCTCCTTCAGGAAATGGTCGATCTTCTTCTTCAGTTCCACGGAGAGGGAATCGCCGCCGCAGAACATACCCATCAGGAAGTTGAGATCCGCATGTTCCAGCTGGGGGATATGCAGAAGGGCATCGAAGATGGTGGGGACTCCGGCGATGAAGTTGGGCTTCCGCTTCATCAGCATGTCCGCGTAGGTTTTGCCGTTGAAGGAGGGCATCAGGATACAGCAGGCACCATGGATGAGTATGGTGTGCAGGTTGATGCCCAGACCGAACCCGTGGAAGAGAGGCATGCAGGCGAGCATGCGGAGACCCGCATGAACCTCCAGGCCTATGGCTGCTACACCCTGGAGGGCCAGGGCATTGAAATTCATGTCCGTCAGACAGATCCCCTTCGGGGCTCCGCTGGTACCTCCGCTGTAGAGAATGACGGCGGTATGGTCTTTGTCGTAAACCGGGGGAGGAAGAGTTATGTTCTTTCCCAGGTGAACGAACCGTTTCCACAGGATGGCCTTTGGGCCGCTGGGATAATTCAGATATTTTCTCCCTTCCTTCGCCACGTAGAGACCGGCCAGATGGAGGGGAAGTTCATCCTGCATTCTGGCGGTGAGCACAGTGACGGCCTGGGGTACATTTTCCAGGGCGGAGATGACCTTTTCGTAGAACATGTCCAGGACAAGGATGGCCTTGCTGGAGGAGAAGGTCAGGTAGTAGGAGATTTCATTCCGGGCGGACTGGGGATGGACCATGTTGGCCACCACACCGACCCGGTTCAGTGCATAGAAGCATACCAGGGCCTGGGGGCAGTTGGGCATGCAGATGGTGACCACGTCATCCCGCTTAAGGCCCAGGGCAAGAAAAGAAGCTGCCGCATCCTCGATCTGGCGGACAAAGGTCCGGTAACTGGTTTTTTTCCGGTAAAATTCATAGGCACATTCGCCGGGGTATTTCCGGGAGATTTCCTCTATCATCTGGAACATGGTCTTTTCCGGATAATCCAGATGAATCTGTTCTGTTTGCATGAGTAAAACTACCTCCTGATGGAACCTGTCATGGCCTTCCGGAGGGGTTGGTCCGTGCATCCCGGAAGACCGTGGCTTTCACTGAAAATTATACCACATATTCCGGAAAAGATGGGAAACTATCTCCCTTGCATTTGTCACTGTTATGAGATATGATTATTCAGAACTTTGTTGACCCATATCAAGAAAAGCAGGTGACACGTATGAAAAAGAAACAGATCATCGCAATCGCCCTTGTGTGCTGTATTGTTATCGCAACAGGACTGGTCGGCGTGAGATCAGCAATCATGATGAATGATTTGAAGGAGAAATCCACAGCAACTGCCCAGAAGAATCTGGAACAGATCCTGGGAATGGCCGGAGACAAGATAAGTCTTCCGGATGAAGAGTATATCGGACAGATCGATATTGTTGGAACCATACAGGAGGACGCTGCGACTCCCACAAGTTTTGTATCAGGAAGCCAGTACCGCCATTCCATGTATCTGAAATATATCGAACAGATGGAGGGGGACGAGAAGAACAAGGGTATTCTTCTTTTTGTGGACAGTCCGGGAGGAACGGTCTACGCCAGTGATGAGATGTATCTGCGTCTGATGGAATACAAGGAGAAGACAGGGAGACCGGTCTATGCCTATTTTGCGTCACAGGCCTGTTCCGGCGCTTATTATATCTCCATGGCAGCGGATAAGATCTATGCCAACAGAAACTGCTGGACAGGATCGATCGGCGTGATCATCTCTCTGATGAATTATGAGAAGATGCTGGACAAGATCGGGGTTTCCGAGATCGATATCACCAGCGGAAAGAACAAGACCATCGGTTCCGCCGCCCACGAGATGACCGAGGAGCAAAGAAAGATCCTCCAGAGTCTTGTGGACGAGGCTTATGACCAGTTCACAGGAATTGTCTCCACCGGCCGGAAGATGGATATCGCCCAGGTCAAGAAGCTGGCTGACGGCAGGATTTATTCTGCCCTGCAGGCAAAAGACAATAAACTGATCGACGAGATCATGGGTTTTGAGGAGATGAAGGAAGCTTATGCAGCTTCTGTCGGATCGGAAGGGATCACTTTCTTCCAGCCGGCTGATGATACTCAGTGGATGCAGCTCTTTGGCGGTCTCTTCGGTCTTGGGAAGCGTTTCGGGACGGATTCCGATATCCAGGCTGCAAAGGACTGGATCGAACAGGATGAGAGCGGGGTGCTGATGTATTATGCAAGATAACAGAAATATGCCCGTGGACCCGGCTCTGGAGAATGCGGCAGAAAATGTAACGGAGAGTGCTGCGGATTTTAAGCTCTCCATGCCGGTTAAGACAGATGAAGTGCCCGGGGTGACGGAAGAGGTCCCGGAGAATGTCACAGCGAAACCTGCAGTTTATCAGGTGGTGGGAGAGTCTGATCTCTCAGAAGATCCCCTGGAAACGGAGGAGTCCGACGGACCGGAGACTTCCCGGGATGAGGAGCCTGCCGGGAGATATGTCCGGCCGAGAAAGAAGAGCGGCTCCTCCAGAGTATATGCGGGATTCTTTGTCAGACTGACGGCCTATCTGCTGGACAAGGTTATCGTGGGTGTTCCGCTGGTCCTTCTGCGGATGATCCTCATGATCTTTCTTCCCGGCTCTTCCGCCGATTTTCTGGCCAGGAAAGTATTTTTCTCCTTCACTGTGCTGGACGTGATGCTCTATCTTCTCACCATAGTTTATTTTGTTCTTCTTACCTATTATTTCGGAGGAACCGTGGGAAAGAAGATGATGAAGCTTCGGGTGGTCAGCGCGGAGGACAGGAAGCCGACTTTATTCGAGATCGCTTTCCGGGAGATCATCGGCCGCTATCTGTCGGCCTTTATCCTGTATATCGGATACCTGATCATCGGGGCAGGGGAGCAGAAGGAAGCGCTGCATGATTACCTGGCGGATACCAGGGTTGTCTATGAGCTCGGAGCATGATTCGGCAGTCAGATTACGACAAAGATTACGGCATGCCTGACGCGGTATAAATACGGGAAAATATAACGGATATAACAGGCCGGGGAACAATGAAAGCCATTGATTCCCCGGCCTTTTTTTGCTATATTTTCTGTAACAGGGATATGGTTTATAAGGCAGGGACAAGACGGAAAATGACTCTGCGGCAGGCCCCTGTAAAACAGAAGACAGATGAAGAGGAGAAGACGGATGTACGATTATCTGATCGTTGGTGCAGGTTTATTCGGTGCGGTTTTTGCCAGGGAAGCAGCCGGGGCGGGAAAGAAGGTCCTGGTCATTGACAGGAGATCCCGGATCGCGGGGAATGTTTATACCGAGGAAGTGGAGGGGATCCATGTTCACCGGTACGGATCACATATCTTCCATACCAACAACAAAGAGGTGTGGGACTATGTGGGCCGATTTGCGGAGTTTAACCGCTTCACCAACTCTCCGGTAGCCAATTACAGGGGGGAGCTTTACTCCCTTCCCTTTAACATGTATACATTTAACAGGATGTGGGGTGTGATCACCCCGGAGGAAGCCGCGGCAAAGATCGATGAGCAGAGAAAGGAAGCCGGGATCACTGAGCCCAAAAACCTGGAAGAGCAGGCCATCAGTCTCGTGGGGACCGACATTTATGAAAAACTGGTTAAGGGATATACCGAGAAGCAGTGGGGACGTCCCTGCAGGGAGCTGCCGGCCTTTATCATCCGCAGGCTCCCGGTGCGCTTTACTTTCGACAACAACTATTTCAACGCCCTGTATCAGGGGATCCCTGTGGGGGGATATACCCGCATGGTGGAAAGGATGCTGGAAGGCATCGAAGTAAGGCTGGAACAGGATTACCTTGAAGACAAAGCTTCCTGGGACGCGCTGGCCCGCAGGGTGGTATATACCGGCCCCATCGATGCCTATTTTGACTACCGGCTGGGCTACCTTCAATACCGGTCTGTCCGCTTCGAGACAGAGCTTCTGGACCAGGCCAATTACCAGGGGAACGCCGTGGTGAATTACACGGACCGTGAGACACCCTGGACCAGGATCATCGAACATAAATGGTTCGAATTCGGCAAGGATGCCGAGGGCAGAGACCTGCCGAAGACAGTGATCTCCCGGGAGTACAGCTCAGAGTGGAAACCCGGGGACGAGCCCTACTATCCGGTGAATGATGAGAAAAACGGTGCATTGTACCTGCAGTATAAAGAACTTGCCGACAGGGAGGACAAGGTGATCTTCGGCGGCAGACTCGGAGAATATAAATATTACGATATGGACAAGACCATCGAGGCTGCTCTGGAGGTCTCCCGGAAAGAATTGGGGGAAAAAGGATGAAAAAACGCAGATCATTTAAGGTCATAGAGGGGAATCCGGATAAGAAGACCGCGGAAGACCGGGTGAGCAATACACCTGTGAATAATACACCTCTTAACGAGGAGGAGATGCTTTCCCAGATCGCCGCCATCTTCGGCGGGACCGGTTATTCCCGCGAGGTTGAGGACGAGAGCCAGTACCAGCTCTACCTCAAAGTCAAGGA
>JAEIGA010016590.1_pt1 | contig 11200 bp, 8 predicted proteins | sample 9270691 | NCBI WGS metagenome assembly JAEIGA01 (sample SAMN17057246, study PRJNA624740) | gut metagenome | biome: biome; isolation source: fecal sample | host: Bos grunniens | place: China: Xizang | collected 2019
CATGGCGTGCCTCCATGTCCATAATCTCTTCATGAAGAAGTCCGTTAAAACCTCTCTTAATACCCTTTACTTTTAAACCTCTGGAAATGGCAGTACGAACGGTAGCACGAATGGCTGCATTCATACCGGGCGCATCTCCTCCACTGGTCAAAATTGCAATCGTCTTAATCTCGTTGCTCAAAATCACTCCTCCTAAATCGCACACTCCTATTACTCGTCGATTTACTATTTTAATCCTTTTTTTTACAGTTTTCAATAGGTTTGTAGCAGGTTTTCAACCTAGTTTATCCTAATTTTAACATTTTCTGCGCCGAAAATCTCCGACAGATGTAATTTCAATTCCTCATCTGCCTTCACGCGCCTGTTGACAGGCAAAACCTTGAACGCCTTCGTATCCTTCAGGAAGATGACCACATCATCATTTCCATCCGAATCCTTGATGACTTCTAATAATCTTTGCTCCATCTCATTATAGGCATTGGCATCTGCAAATTGAATCCAAATACCATTAGGAATGCCCTGTGGCCTGGATTGTGCCCCCTGTGTCGGACCGGACCCATCGCCCTGTGCAAAGCGGTTCTGGGGCTGTCTGTAGCCGCCACTGCCATAGCCACCACCATATCCACCGCCAAATCTGCCGCCACGGCTTTGGAAAATCGGGGCATCACCTGCGTTCTCGGCCTCCTCAAAGGTCACCAGCTGATCACAGATTAATTTGCCGTCCTTGTCATCTTCCACTGACACATGACCCTTCACAAATACCTTGGCGTCTTCCACCAAAAGGGATGCATATTTCTCGTATGTGTTAGGGAACAAAATCACTTCTACACTTCCCACCAAGTCCTCGATGTTTAGGAACGCCATGGCCTTGTCGTTCTTGGTGTACTTGATACTTTTCTCCGCTATCATTCCACCCACAACAGAATCCTGGTTGTCCGCCACACGCACCTCTCCGGTCTCTTCATCCATAAAGAAATCACTGGTGTTGTGGGTCACATGTTTCTGCCACAATTCCTGATAAGACTCCATGGGATGTCCGCTTAAGTATATGCCAAGCACCTCTTTTTCAAAGGCAAGTAACATCTCCTTGGGATACTCTTCCACCTGTGGAAGACGGACATCGAAAGCTTCTTTCTGAGAGTCATCCACAATGTCAAAAAGGGATACCTGTCCTGCCAGGGTGGTCTTCTTATCCTTTGCCACATGATCCATGAACTGCACATAGACACTCATAAACTGCTGTCTGTTGCCGCCCAGACTATCCAAGGCACCGGCCTTGATAAAGTTTTCCACGGCGCGTTTATTCAAATCCTTATCCGCCATACGGGTAAGGAAATCCTTCAGGCTGGTAAAAGGGCCTCTTTCCCGGCGCTCTTCCACCACTGCATCAATCACGGGACGACCCACGCTCTTGATGGCAGTCAGTGCATAGCGGATGCCGCCATCCGCCACGGAGAAACCGCTCTGTCCCTGGTTAATATCAGGGGGCAAAAGAGGAATTCCCATACTTCTACAAGTCAAAATATATTCCGACACTTTCTCTGATTTATCGATAACAGAAGTCAAAAGCGCCGCCATAAACTGTACCGGATAATAGTATTTCAAATATGCCGTCTGATATGCAACCACTGCATAACAAGCCGCATGGGACTTGTTAAATGCGTATTTTGCAAAATCCATCATATCGTCATAAATACCGGAAGCCACGGTCTCACTAATACCCTTGGAAACACATCCGGGCACATTCTCCTGGGCATTTCCATAGACAAAATTGGCCCGCTCCTTCTCCATCACTTCCTGTTTCTTTTTACTCATGGCACGACGCACCAAGTCGCTTCGTCCCAAGGTATATCCGCCCAGGTCACGTACAATCTGCATAACCTGTTCCTGGTACACGATACAACCATAGGTAGGTGCCAAAATAGGCTCTAACTGAGGACAAGAATAGGCCACCAAATCGTGGTTGTTTTTACCCTTGATGTATTTAGGAATAAAGTCCATAGGACCGGGACGATAGAGGGAAATACCTGCAATCACATCTTCCAGATTCTGAGGGCGTAGTTCCTTCATAAAGTTCTTCATACCGCCACTTTCCAACTGGAAAATACCGTCCGTCTTACCGGTTCCGATGGAGGCCAAAACCTCCGGGTCGTTATAATCTAGGTGGTCGATGTCAATCTCCACACCTGTGGTTTCTTTCACAAATTTCACTGCATCGTGAATCACAGTCAGGGTACGAAGCCCCAAAAAGTCCATCTTAAGTAAGCCCAATTCTTCCAACGTGGTCATGGTAAACTGGGTGGTGATGGAACCATCACTGCCTCTGGAAAGGGGCACAAACTCATCTGCCGCTTGAGGACAAATAACCACACCTGCCGCATGCATGGAAACATTCTTTGGCATTCCCTCCAGCTTCTTGCACATGTCAATCAGGGTGCGGACGGTCTCGTCCTCCTGATACAGTTTGCGTAGCTCCGGATTCATCTCCAGCGCCCGCTCCAACGTAATATTCAACTCCTTGGGTACCATCTTTGCAATAGCATCTGCTGTGGAATAGGGCAAATCCATAACACGGGCCACATCCCGCACCACCGCTCTGGCTGCCATGGTACCGAAAGTGACAATCTGTACCACTTTTTCTGAACCATATTTGCGTCCCACGTAATCGATGACTTCCTGTCTGCGGTTAAAGCAGAAGTCAATATCGATATCCGGCATGGATACACGCTCCGGATTTAAGAAACGTTCAAACAGCAGGCTATATCTGATAGGGTCAATATTCGTAATCTTCAAGCAATAGGAAACGATACTTCCCGCAGCGGAACCACGTCCCGGCCCCACAGGAATGCCGTTGGATTTGGCATAATTGATAAAATCCCATACAATCAGGAAATAGTCCACATATCCCATTCTGCGGATAACGGACAACTCATAGTCCATTCTCTCCCGCAAAGTCTGTCCCGTATCTCCTGCCGGTTGATCGGGATCCCCGTATCTCTCTACCAGGCCATCTAAACATAACTTGTTCAGATAACTCCAGGAGTCATATCCTTCCGGCACCTCGTAATGGGGCAATTTGGTGACGCCAAACTCGATTTCCACATTGCATCGGTCTGCAATCTTTTGAGTGTTTTCTATGGCTTCCAAGGCATAAGGGAAAAGTCCCCGCATTTGCTCTTCGCTCTTCACAAAATACTGGCCGCCCTCGTAGCGCATTCTATCCTCATCACTGAGTTTCTTGCCCGTCTGCATGCAGAGCAACACATCATGAGCCTCCATATCGGACTCGTAAGTATAGTGTACATCGTTGGTTGCAACCAGGGGAATGTTCAACTCCCGGCTCATCTTCAAAAGTTCCGTATTGACCTGACGTTGCTCCGGTATACCATGATCCTGTAATTCCAAGAAGTAATTGCCTTTGCCAAAGCATGCCTCGTATTTCAGGGCACACTCTCTTGCCTCAGCCAGCATACCCTTCATGATAAATCTCTGCACCTCACCTGCCAGACAGGCGGACAGCGCAATGATACCCTCGTGGTAGCGGTTCAACACTTCCATGTCCACTCTGGGTCTGTAGTAATAACCTTCCGTAAATCCTTTGCTGACAATCTTAATCAGGTTGGCATACCCCGCATTGTTTTCTGCCAATAAAACCAAATGATGATATCTTTCTTCTCCGCCACCGATTTCTTTGTCAAAACGGGAATTGGGTGCCACATACACCTCACAACCCAAAATAGGCTTAATGCCTGCCGCCTTCGCGGCACGATAAAAGTCAATGGCACCATACATCACCCCATGGTCTGTGATGGCAGCACTATCCATCCCAAGGTCTTTTACTCGGGCTACATATTCCTTAATTTTGTTAGAGCCATCCAACAACGAATATTCGGTGTGGACATGAAGATGAACAAATGCCATTTTAGTTATTCCCTTTTATAAATATTTCTTTAACTCTTCTGCCTTATCACAGTTCTCCCAAGGCAGAGACACATCATCTCTTCCGAAATGACCATAGGCTGCGGTAGGTTTGTAGATGGGTCTGCGCAAATCCAGCATCTTGATGATGCCTGCAGGGCGCAAATCAAAATTCTCACGAACAATTTCTACTAATTTCTCGTTGGAAAGCTTACCCGTACCAAAGGTGTCCACCATGATGGAAGTGGGTTGCGCCACACCGATGGCGTAGGATAACTGAATCTCGCACTTCTCAGCCAATCCGGCTTTTACGATATTTTTCGCCACATAACGCGCCGCATAAGCAGCACTTCTGTCCACCTTAGTACAGTCCTTTCCGGAAAAAGCACCACCGCCGTGACGAGCCATACCGCCATAGGTGTCTACGATAATTTTTCTTCCGGTAAGTCCGGCATCACCCTGAGGGCCACCAATCACAAATCTACCGGTGGGATTGATGAAAAACTTGGTGTTCTCATCGATCAATTCCGCGGGAAGAACGGGATCAAATACATATTTCTTAATATCTGCATGAATCTGCTCCTGGGTCACTTCCTCATCATGCTGGGTGGAAAGTACCACTGCCTCCAAGCGCACAGGCTTGTTATTCTCATCATATTCCACAGAAACCTGGCTCTTTCCGTCGGGACGCAGGTAGGGCAATGTGCCATCCTTACGCACCTTAGTCAACTGTCTTGCCAGCTTATGGGAAAGAGAAATAGGATAGGGCATAAGTTCCGGGGTCTCGTTGGTGGCATAGCCAAACATCATTCCCTGGTCTCCCGCTCCGATAGCCTCCAACTGTTCATCGCTCATGTTGGCCTCCCTTGCTTCAAAGGCAAGGTCCACACCCATAGCAATATCCGGAGATTGCTTATCCAATGCTACCATTACGGCGCAGGTATTGCCGTCAAATCCGATTTTGGAATTATCATATCCGATATCCACTACGGTCTTACGCACGATGGCCGGCACGTCCAGGTTTGCTTTGGTGGTAATCTCTCCTGTCACCAGCACAAAACCGGTACAACTTGTAGCCTCACATGCCACACGGCTCATGGGGTCCTGTTCCATACACGCATCTAAAATAGCGTCAGACACTGCGTCGCAAAGTTTATCGGGATGTCCCTCTGTTACTGATTCTGATGTAAATAAATGTTTTTCCATTTGTTCTTCCTCTTTCTTTTTTATGAAATAAAGAATCCTTTTGGGTTTCTATGTTTTCTTTTATTGAAAAAGGTCCGCTTGCAACAAGCGGACCTCAATCTTACGATTGTTAATCCTCTTATTGATCGAATGTACTCGCTCAGGTAGGCACCTTCCTATAAGGGGTTGCCGTGGCTTCATCGACCCTATGTGTCTCCACCAACTCTGAATAAGAGAAACTGTATGCAACTGGTTTAACTGGTTTTCAGTCTAAACTTTCTAATATCCTTTTCTGTCTCCACCAAATCAATCTGAGCGCCCAATCCGCGAAGTTTCAAATGAAAATCTTCATAGCCGCGTTCGATGTATTTGATTTCGTCCACAAGGGATACGCCTTCTGCTGCCAATGCCGCAAGCACCAACGCTGCACCTGCACGCAAATCCGGCGAGGAAATGCTGGCACCGGTATAATTATCCACACCGGTAATAATTGCCGTATTACCTTCTACCTTGATATTGGCACCCATCTTGGTAAGCTCGTCCACATATTTGAAACGGTTTTCAAAAATGCTCTCCGTCACAATGCTTGTCCCGCTTGCAAGTGCCAACGCCACCGTAATCTGTGGTTGCATATCTGTGGGATATCCGGGATAAGGAAGGGTCTTGATCTGCGTACTTTTCAAAGGCTTGGAAGCCACCACTCGCACGCAATCATCTGCTTCTTCTACTTCACAGCCAATCTCCAAAAGTTTCGCAGTTATGGATTCCAAATGCTTGGGAATCACATTCTTCACAGTGATATCACCCTTGGTCACAGCCGCAGCCATCATGAAGGTGCCGGCCTCAATCTGGTCAGGAATAATGGTATATTCCGTACCATGAAGAACAGGTACACCTTTGATTCGAATCACATCCGTACCGGCGCCCTTAATATTAGCACCCATACTGTTCAAAAAGTTTGCTACATCCACCACATGGGGTTCTTTCGCGGCATTTTCAATGGTGGAGGAACCTTCCGCCATGGCTGCTGCCATCATCACATTGATGGTGGCGCCCACGCTGGAGACATCCATATAAATATGACTGCCAACCAATTTTTCCGCCTTTGCCTTAATCAGACCGTACTCAATGTTCACCTCAGCGCCCAATGCACGGAATCCTTTCAGATGCTGGTCGATGGCTCTCATTCCGATGTCACAACCTCCGGGAAGTACCACCTCAGCCTGCTTATATTTACCTAATAACGCTCCCAAGAAATAATAGGAAGCACGAATTTTCTTAACGCCTTCTCCATTCACCACCAAACTGTGAATGTTGCCACCATTGACCACTACCTTGTGCCGCTCTGCCCGCTTGATCGAAACTCCGATATCCTGCATGGCATTCAGTACCACATTGGTATCTCTTACGTCCGGCATATTGTCAATATACACGGTTTCATCAGTCATTACGGAAGCAGCAAGAATAGGAAGCGCAGCATTTTTTGCACCTCCTATTTCAACATCTCCCACCAATGGATTACCGCCTTTGATTGCGTACTGTTCCATTCCTATACCTCAGTTTAATTGATACAGAGATCACTCTATTTTTATATGTTACCACAAAATATATTTTTTGTAAACCTGCTGTATACTATATAAGCCATTTTCTGCCAGCCGACAAAACCAGACAATTATTTGATATATTTGAACGGATCCACAGGTGTGCCGTTCACACGAATTTCAAAATGCAAGTGCGGTCCGGTACTGATACCGGTGTTACCACTCTTCGCAATCGTTTGTCCCTGTTTTACAGTCTGACCCACAGATACCAACACCTTGCTCAAATGACCATATCGGGTCTCATTGCCATCCGGATGCTTAATCGTAACCAGATAACCATAACCGCTGGCCCATCCCGCATGAGTAACCTTACCTCCACTGGATGCCTTGATTGTGGTTCCCGTAGGTGTTGCAAGATCTACGCCGGCGTGATTGCTACTAGCGCCTGCCGTAGGTCGGTTTCTATATCCAAATTTTGAAGTGAGTCGCCCACCTGTAAGTGGTCTGATATAGGTAGGAGGCACCTTTGTACCCCTCTCCACAATCTTGGCAACTGCTTCCTTCAAAACTTCTTCTTTCAGAATGGTTCTTGTCACTTCATCATCGTTGACATAAGATTCCTCCACTACAACCTTACGGAATCCGGAGGAGGGCTGCTGGCGTACTTCCTGTTTGGTAGTATACCATTCATCATTGTCAATATACTGCACTTCCGCATCATAAATTTCTTCATAATACTGTGTTTGCGTCCTTTTCACAGACAACTCAGGCTCCGGGATTGTAATATACAGTTTGTCCCCCACATGGAGCGTAGATTCAGAATTTTTCAAGAGATTGCTGTTCATCTCTACGATTTTATCAATGGTGATATTTAGATTAATCGCAATTTCATACAGGGTATCTCCTGTTTTTACTTCATAAATCGCAGCAGATTCCTGCTCCTTGGTCACTTTCTCAATGGCTTCTTCAAGTCCCGTCAACTGACTGGGCGGAAGATATACCTCAACCACTTCCACTTCTTCTACAAAATCAATATCACTGATTCCCAAATCGAAATCTTCAAACCCCATTTCATCTTTGGGCTCCTCCTCCACCTCTCCGGTAAGTCCGGACATAAAGGATTGGATGCCGGCCTCAAAATTAGTACCCTGCATGGTAACAGGTTCTTCCTCCACCTGTTCTACAATGTTGGTAGTCAGCACATTGAACTCTCTCAAATTGTCTAACACCAATTCCACTTTAAATTGGTTTTCAGGATCATATTTAGAAACCGCTGTCTGCAAAATTTGTCTCACGTCATCCAATTTGGGCACGTTGATGATATACTCGTTGATTTTCATAGTATAAGCACGGTGCAATGTACTTTCCTGTACCGCCTCGGCCACCACAGATTCCATACGTAGCAATACATCTTCTTCCGTATCCACATCACCCCAAAGAGCTTTCTTCTCGTCGATGACAAGCTCCATCTCCATGAACATCAGCTCGTCTGTGGCAGATGCCACGTTTTTTCGGGCCCGCAATAAAAGCTTTTCCACATCGGAATCCCCTTTTAAAGTGCCCACATTATGCCCATTCAGGGAAATATGGTAAACCGTTTCGCCAATGTTGCCAATGAATCCACATCCGCGCGCGAAAAAAAGACTTATCACCAAGATGAAAAGCGTGGTCTTAACATGTGCATATTTCAGACTCTTATAATTCGCGTCAAACTTCATAAATATCCTACTTTTTCTTTTTTACACTAAATCCGAACGTACCCAACTGCTCCCCACAACCAAAATAAGTGCCATGGGAGTAAACAATAGGTTTGGCTGCCTCCAAATGAAATTTCTGATTCTCATCCATATACTTTTCATCGGCGTGAACTGCAACAACCTCTGCCAAAAACATATCATGGGAACCTAACGGGAGTATTTCCTTTACTTTGCACTCAATATTCACAGGACTCTGCGCTATCATGGCAGCCTTCACCTGCGTGCCCATAACAGGGGTCAGCCCGGTCTCTTTAAACTTGTCCACATCTCTACCGCTTTTGACACCACAATAATCTGTAGCAAAGGCCAACTCCTCTGTGGTCAGGTTTACCACAAACTCACCGGTTTCCTTCAAAATATCATAGGAATACCGCTCCGGCCTCACAGAAATGCTCAGCATCGGTGGATTGGTACAAACAGTTGCCGTCCAACCGATGGTAATGATATTGTGCTTGCCGTTTTTGTCCGTCATACTGACCATCACGGCAGGCAGGGGATATAACATATTGCCCGGTTTCCACAACTGTTTCGCCATATAGCACCTCTGTTCTTTCGTCTCGTTTTCTAATCTTCTATCGCCCCAAGGGCATAAATCTTAGAATAATTTAATTCCAAACAATTGCAAAACGATATACATCGCCACTACAAAACTCACCACGGACATAGAGAACGCTGCGATGGCCAATCCCAACATAGTATTGGTCTTTTTTAACATCTTAGCTGTGTTTTTGGACACTTCCTCTTCCAGCTGCTGTATCTTACCGGACTCTTCCACTACCACAGCCTGCATATTGCGATACACCTTCACACACTCTTTGTGCAGGCTGGCATCCACCTTAGCCATCAGGTCTCCACCGTCTTTGGTGGCACCGTTTTCCTCCAAAAGCGTCTGCAATCTATCTAAACATTCGTTGTATTCTGCCACGCGATTTCTCATTTTCTTCAGTTCCTCTGCATCTGCTGCTGTGTTTGCTTTTATCATTTCCTGGGCTGTAAACTTCTGCGCCAATTTATCCATAAACATGTCCATTCTCTCTCCTCCCGAGTACAGGCAACAATATGTCCAACATAAGCATCATACCATTTGTGACATAATATTACAACAAAAAGTCATAAAAACCATCTCGTTGGACTCACAAAAGCCACCCTGTGTCTTTCACAAAAAGAACCTCTTATCGAGGCTCCTTTTCCCGGCTGATGGCCGATATTTCTTCGTTTAACTGTAGCATTCTATTATCCAAATCCGACACCATTCTGGCACATTCAATCAATTCATTCTTGATGTGGTCCGGCGCATCTCCTTCGAATTTATAATGAATCTTATGTTCTAGGCTTGCCCAAAAATCCATGGCTACCGTTCGTATCTGAATCTCCACCTTGGTATCCACTGTTCTATCCGACAGATATACCGGTACGGTCACGATCATATGATAGCTCTTATAGCCGCTGGCCTTAGGAAAGGTGATGTAATCCTTCACCGCGATCACTTTAATATCTCTCTGGTCGCTAATCATCTCCGCAATTCTGAAAATATCAGAGGTAAAAGAGCAGATGATACGGATTCCTGCAATATCATTAATGTATTTCACCATGTTATCAATGGTGGATTCAAATCCATTTCTCTTTAATTTTTTAACAATACTTTCCGGCGTCTTAATACGGGATTTGATATGCTCGATGGGGTTATACTGATGTACATGCTGGAACTCATCATTCAAGATTCCCATTTTGGTCTCAATTTGCTTGAGCGCGGCAGTATAAATCAGCGTCACTTCCCGCCAGCTTTCAATTCCCTCGCCTCGGTCTACTTTTAATTCCATTTTTACTCCTTAAAAAACACTCATGTGCAATCTCAGTATAACACACTTTTTTTCATAAATATATACCTGTCAACAAATTTAACGGAATGTTTACATTTCTAAACACCCTGAAAACAACAAAAGCACTCCGCCGAAAACAATATCCTCTTGCCAACATCAACAAAATAGATTACCATAAAAGCAATCACTTTCGAGAAATGAGGAACGACCATGTTTCGGTTATGGGCTAAGATTTTCACAGACAATCGCATGATTTCTGACACGTGTGTCATAGATGAATCCGTGGACACCCGCACACATAAAGTGTTCCGCACCTTAGAGCAGGCCTGCAATGAATTCGACTTAGGTAAACCCATATGGTTGGACAAAAACATTGCAGATTTCAAACGCCTAAGCAAAACCCGATTCCATCAGGATAACTTCATAGAGTCCATCTCCTTTGACTATCTGGAAATTCAAGTCATTGAGGAAGATTAAACTCCACCGATAAAACATCCGCAAAAAAGACACGAAATCCTTTCGGTTCCGTGTCTTTTGTAATCTTTGTTCCTTTTTCTCTCCCTATGGCTTTGCATCCTTTTGCGAAAGTCACTCCTCGTAACCATTGGGATTGTTCTTCTGCCATCTCCATGCATCTTCACACATTTCCCTGATGCCATACTCTGCTACCCAGCCGAGTTCTTCCTTTGCAAGACTGGCATCGGAGTAACAGGTTCCAATATCGCCGGGGCGTCTTTCCTTAATCACATAAGGAATCTTGATGTCGTTGGCTTCCTCGAAGTTCTTTACGATATCCAACACACTGTAGCCTACACCGGTACCCAGATTGTACACGCGTAAACCTGCGCCCTCTTCTACCTTCTTCAAAGCCTTCACGTGTCCTCTTGCCAAATCCACTACATGGATGTAGTCGCGTACACCGGTGCCATCATGGGTATCATAGTCATCGCCAAACACACCCAACTTCTCCAATTTTCCC
>JAEIGA010016591.1_pt1 | contig 11200 bp, 6 predicted proteins | sample 9270691 | NCBI WGS metagenome assembly JAEIGA01 (sample SAMN17057246, study PRJNA624740) | gut metagenome | biome: biome; isolation source: fecal sample | host: Bos grunniens | place: China: Xizang | collected 2019
GGTAAAGTTGAATATCGTACTGACAAAGTTGGTAACATTCAAGTTCCAGTTGGTAAAGTTTCATTCGACAATGAAAAACTTGTTGAAAACGTTAAAGCAATCTATAATCAAATGAACCGTATTAAACCACAAACAGTTAAAGGTGTTTATATGATGAATATTACTGTTTCATCAACTATGGGCCCTGGTGTTAAGGTTGCTACTGATTTAGTTGCATAATTAAAGTAAATAAAATAGTTAATAAAATTATAAATTCGTTTATAATAGTAAATAGTATATAAGTAGTCTCTGCCGTAGACAGTAGGTGCATATTAATATGGATATGCTTAATTTCCTACCGAGGTTTCAGTTTAAAAACTGATAAAATTTTTGGAGGTGAAAACAATGAATGAAGCGACAATCGCTAAAAAACAAGAACAGGTTCAAGTTGTTTTAAGTAAAATGAGCAACGCTGGATCTACAGTATTCGTTGATTACCTAGGATTAACAGTAGCAGAAGTTACAGAACTTCGTACAAAGCTACATGCTGAAAATTGCGAAATGAAGGTATTTAAAAATAATATTCTTCGCCGTGCAGCTACTGAATTAGGTCATTCAGAAATGGCTGAACAATTAGTAGGGCCAAGTGCAATTGTTACTGCAAAAGATGAAGTTACAGCTGCTAAAATCGTTTATGAATTTGCAAAATCTCATGAACATTTAACAGTTAAAACTGGTATCGTAGATGGTAAAGTATTATCACAAGCAGAATTAAAAGCACTATCAGCATTACCAAACAAAGATGGTATGATTTCAATGTTACTAAGTGTTTTACAAGCACCTATTCGTGGGCTTGCTGTTGCACTTAATGCAATTTCAGAAAAAGAAAATTAATTAGGAGGACAAACGAAATGGCAAAAATTTTAAAAGAAGAATTCATCGCTGCTATTAAAGAGATGAGTGTATTAGAATTAAATGAATTAGTTAAAGCAATCGAAGAAGAATTTGGTGTATCTGCAGCAGCTCCAGTAGCAGTAGCAGCAGCAGCAGCTCCAGAAGAAGCAGCTGGACCAAGCGAAGTTAACGTTATCTTAACTTCTGCAGGTTCTGCAAAATTAGGCGTTATCAAATTAGTACGTGAAGTTACTGGTTTAGGCTTAAAAGAAGCTAAAGACTTAGTAGACAACGCTCCTAAAGCTATCAAAGAAAAAGTTTCTCCAGAAGAAGCTGAAGCTTTAAAAGCTAAATTCGTTGAAGCTGGCGCTGAAATCGAAATTAAATAGTTTTGACTTTAAAAAAACCAGAGATATCATCTCTGGTTTTTCTTGCTAAATTAAGGAGGTATTAGTATGAATCATTACTTTGAAAATAATGAAAATTTAAAAAGTGAAATCATTAAAATTAGTTTTTATTTTCGTGGGAAAAGCTTAGAATTCTTAAGCGACAATGGTGTTTTTTCAAAAAAATCAATTGACTTTGGAAGTTCTACTTTGTTACAATATGTAGAAAATTTATCTAATAAAACTAGTGTACTAGATGTAGGGTGTGGGTATGGAACAATTGGTATTAGCCTTGCAAGTCTTTATCCTAATACAAAATTTGATCTAGTAGATGTCAATTTAAGAGCGGTAAATTTGGCTAAGCAAAATGCAATTAATAATAACACACTAAATGTATCTGTTTTCGAAAGTAATGTGTATGAAAATGTAAAAGATACCTATGATGTTATTGTAACAAATCCACCAATCAGAGCTGGAAAAGATGTTGTTCATAACATTATCCTTAATGGCTATAATTATCTAAATAACGGTGGATCGCTATGGTGTGTTATCCAAAAGAAACAAGGCGCTCCAAGCGCAATAGCAGCACTCGAACAAAAATATAAAAAGGTAAGTGTTGTTGCAAAAGAAAAAGGTTATTATATAATTAAAGCCGAAAAATAGGAAAAATTCACAAGAAAGAATTTTTAAAAAAAGTAAACTAAAATAAATTAAAAATAAATTTTAAAAAATAAGCATTTTTGCTTGACAAAATCACACTAATGTAATATAATATATCATTATGGTAAAATGCCGAAAAATCGGAACTTTTTACCGTGCTTTTTGCACAAATATAATAAAAGAGGTGAATAATTTGAGTTATAAAAATATTCAATACGGGAGAACAAGAGTTAGAAGAAATTATGCTCGCGTACAAACAAATGTCGAATTACCTAACTTAATTGAAGTTCAAACAGAGTCTTTTAAATGGTTACTTGAAACAGGTTTAAAAGAATTATTTACAGAACTTTCTCCAATTAAAGAGCATGAAGATGGTGGAAAGGTAGAACTTTCATTCTTAGATTATGAATTTTCTGAGCCTAAATATTCTATCAAAGAAGCTAAGATGCATAATGTGAATTATTCACGAGCACTTCATGTAAATGTTGCTTTAGAAAATAAAGAAACTGGTGAAATTAAAGATGAAAAAATCTTTATGGGAGAATTCCCTGTTATGACACCTTGGGGTACTTTTATTATTAATGGTGCTGAAAGAGTTATCGTAACACAAATCATCCGTTCTGCAGGTGTTTTCTTCTCTAAAGAAGTGGATAAAAAATCTGGTCAATCTATATATTCAGGTCAAATCATTCCTACACGTGGTGCATGGATTGAATATGAAATGGGTACAAAAGATATTTGGTATGCAAAACTTGACCGTTCAAAGAAAATCCCACTTTCTACATTTATTAGAGCACTAGGTGTTAAGAGTAATTCAGATATTACTAAATTATTCGTTGGTGTTGACGATGCAAGTGGTAAACGTCCTCAAATCTTAATTGACTATTTTGATAATACATTTGATAAAGATAATTCATTTGGTGAAGATGATGCTGTTAAAGAATTATACGACAAATTAAAACCAGGTGAAAAAGTATCAGCTGATAAAGCACGTTCTTCAATTGCGGGAAGATTATTTGAAGTTCGTCGTTATGATCTTGCAAGTGTAGGTCGTTATAAAGTTAATAAAAAATTAGACGTTGTTACAAGAGCAATCGGTCATCGTTTAGCACATGATGTTATTAACAAAACAACTGGTGAAGTTATTTTACCTGCAGGTACATTAATTAGCTATAATGAATATGTAGATGGTAAAAATACAGTTGACATTTTAAGTGAAAATCGTGAAGCATTCCGTGAAACATGTAAGTTTGAACTTATGTTACAAGGTAATGAAGTTGTTCTAGAAATTTTAGAAATCCTTGTTAAGAATGCTGAAGGTGAACAAAAGGTTCGTATCTTAGGTAATGACCAAAGAGAAAATCGTAATCACGTAGTACTTTCTGATATTTTTGCATCAATTTCTTACTACTTAAACTTACACGTTGGTGTTGGTAAAATTGATGATATCGACCACTTAGGAAATAGACGTTTACGTCTAATTGGTGAATTATTACAAAACCAATTCCGTATGGGTCTTGCAAAACTTGAAAAGAACGTTCGTGATAGAATGTCTACAATTGCTGAGGCTAAAGCTATTAGCCCTCAAAACCTTATTAACCCAAGACCGCTTGTATCAACTTTAAGAGAGTTCTTTGCAAGCAGCCAATTATCACAATTCATGGACCAAATCAATCCACTTTCAGAACTTACAAATAAACGTCGTTTATCTGCATTAGGTCAAGGTGGTATCTCTCGTGATAGAGCAGGTTTCGAAGTTCGTGACGTACATCCATCTCACTATGGTCGTATTTGTCCAGTTGAAACACCAGAAGGTCAAAACATCGGGTTAATTAACTCACTTGCAACTTATGCACGTGCTAATAAGTTTGGTTTCATTGAAACTCCTTATTTAGTTGTTAAAAATAATAAACAAGATCAAGATTATCTTGAAGGAAAAGCTCCTTTAAAAGTTTGGATTACTGATGAAGTTAAGTATTTAACTGCTGATAAAGAAGAAAAATACGCAATCGCCCAAGCCAACGTAACAATGGAGAAAAACGAAGAAACTGATGAATTATTAATCACAGAAGATATCGTTATTGCTCGTCGTGCAGGTGAATTCATCGAAGTACCAAAAGATCAAATTGATCTAATTGACGTATCACCAAAACAAGTTGTTGCGGTGTCTACTGCTTGTATTCCATTCCTAGAACACGACGATACAACTCGTGCACTGATGGGTGCGAACATGCAACGTCAAGCAATCCCTCTACTTAAACCAGAAGCACCATTTGTTGGAACTGGTATTGAATACAAAGCTGCTAAAGACTCTGGTGTAGCTATTTGTTCATTAACTGATGGTGTTGTTCAATATGTAGACTCTAATACTATTAAAGTTTTAGATGATGAAAATAAATTACATGAATATTCTTTAAACAAATATGAACGTTCAAATAACTCTACATGTGTTAACCAAAGACCAATTGTTGAACCACTTGAAAGAGTTAAAAAAGGTGATGTATTAGCTGATGGTCCTTCTATGGATCAAGGTGAACTTGCCCTTGGTAGAAACGTTGTTATCGCATTCATGACTTGGAACGGTTATAACTTCGAAGATGCTGTTATCATGAGTGAAAGATTAGTTCAAGATGACGTTTATACATCAATTCATATTGAAGAATATGTTGTTGAATCTCGTGATACTAAACTTGGTAAAGAAGAAATCACAGCTGATCTTGAAGGTGAAAGCAAAGATTCAATCGCAAACTTAGATGAAAATGGTATTATCCGTTTAGGTGCTGAAGTTAAAGAAGGCGATACTTTAGTAGGTAAAGTTACTCCTAAAGGTTTAACAGAACCAACTCCAGAAGAACGCTTATCTCAAGCATTATTCTCAGATAATTCAAAAGAAGTACGTATCACATCACTTAAGGTTCCACATGCTGGTGGTGGTGTAGTTAATAAAATTGAAAGATTTAACAAGAAGAGTGGTGCCGATTTACCACCAGGGGTTAACGAAGTTGTTCGTGTATATATCGTTCAAAAACGTAAAATCTCTGAAGGTGACAAAATGGCTGGTCGACATGGTAACAAAGGGGTTATCTCTAAGATTTTACCAATTGAAGATATGCCATTTATGACTGATGGTACACCAGTTGATATTATGTTAAATCCACAAGGTGTTCCTTCTCGTATGAACATCGGACAAGTTCTTGAACTTCACTTAGGGATGGCTGCTAAAAAACTTGGCGTACACGTTGCAACACCGGTATTTGATGGTGTAACACACCAAGACTTAGTTGACATCATGAATGAAGCTCGTGAAAAAGAAGCAAAAGAGGCTTTAGAAAATCCTCAAGCTAAACGTGCAACAATTGACGAAAATGGTAAAACATATTTATTTGATGGTAGAACTGGTCGTCAATTCGATAACAAAATCTCTGTTGGTGTAATGTACATGATCAAACTTGCTCACATGGTTGATGATAAACTTCATGCTCGTAGTGAAGGTCCATATACATTAATTACACAACAACCTATGGGTGGTAAAGCTCAAAACGGTGGTCAACGTTTCGGGGAAATGGAAGTTTGGGCACTTGAAGCATATGGTGCAGCACATACATTACAAGAAATGATGACTATTAAATCAGATGACATTATCGGACGTAATAAAGTATACAAAGCTATCGTTGATGGTGAACCTATCCCTACTCCTGGTGTTCCAGAAGCGTTTAGAACACTTATTAAAGAATTACAAGGTTTAGGCTTAAGAGTTCGTTTAGTTAATAACGAAGGTAAAGATGTAGCTAACGAAAGTTTAGTAGATCAATTTGCAGAAGCTCAAGCTAGTAAAAAAGGTCTATAAAATTAACGTTAAATATAGTTGATCTCTATTTAAGATCAAATTCATTAAAATGAGGTGTATTAATGGAAAACATTAATAAAAAATATAAATATATACAAATTGGTATCGCTTCACCTGAAGATATCATAACATGGGCAAACCCTGTATTACAAGGTAAGAAATTCACATATAATCCAGCTCATCATGAAAAAGTAACGTATATTGATGAAGATGGTAATCAAGTTGAATACATGTTAAAAGGTGAAGTAAAAAAACCTGAAACTATTAATTACCGCACACAAAGACCAGAAAGAGATGGTTTATTCTGTGAAGTAATCTTTGGTCCAGAAAAAGATTTCCAATGTGCTTGTGGTAAATCTCGCAAGAACATGGATAATCATAAAATCTGTGAAAAATGTGGTGTTGAAATTACTGAGTCTAAAGTAAGACGTGAAAGAATGGGTTATATTGCTCTTGCAACTCCTGTTGTTCATACTTGGTATTTAAGAAACACTCCAAGTAAAATTGCTATTTTACTTGGTATGAAAACAAAAGATGTAGTAGATGTTGTTTACTTATCTTCTTACATTATCACAGAAGTTAACACAGATGATCCTGATGAACTTGCAGAAATCTATGTTGGACGTGTTATTACTGCACAAGAATTATACATGTTAAAACGCCAATACTTATTTAAGTTTAAAGCGTTAACTGGTGCAGAAGCAATTAAATATTTACTTTCAAATATTGATGTAAAAGAAATTGCTTTAGAAATGCGTGAAGAATTAAAGACAGCAACAAAACAAAAACGTGAACAATTAATTAAGAGATTAGAAATTGCAGAAGCATTCGCACAATCAGACAATAAACCAGAATGGATGGTTATGGATGTAATTCCAGTAATCCCACCTGATTTAAGACCAATGGTACCGCTTGATGGTGGACGTTTTGCAACTACTGACTTAAATGACTTATATCGTAAGATTATTAGCCGTAATGCTCGTTTACGTCGTTTACAAGCAAGTAGATCTCCTGAATTAATCGTTATTAATGAAAAACGTTTAATCCAAAGTTCTGTTGATGCATTAATTGACAACTCAAAACATAATAAGAAAGCTGCATCTGATAAAAACAGAGTTTTAAAATCACTTTCTGACTCATTAAGAGGTAAACAAGGTCGTTTCCGTCAAAACTTACTTGGTAAACGTGTTGACTATTCAGGACGTTCAGTTATCGTTATTGGTCCAGATCTAAAGATGTATCAATGTGGTATCCCAAGAGAAATGGCTCTTATCTTATTTAAACCTTTTATCATTAGTTATTTAAGAAATAAAGAACAAACTCAACAACTTGCAGATGGAACTATTACTGCTATTACTTCAAATCTTAAAGATAAAGCCGGTGTAAAACGTGCTAAAGAATTAATCGAAAAAGGTGCACCAGAAGCTATGGAAGCACTTGAAAAGATTATTGTAGAACATCCAGTTTTACTTAACCGTGCCCCTACACTACATAGACTTTCAATTCAAGCATTTGAACCAAAACTTGTAGAAGGTAAAGCAATTAGACTTCATCCGCTTGTTACAACTGCATTTAACGCCGACTTTGACGGTGACCAAATGCCAGTACACGTTCCATTATCAGAAGAAGCTCAAACAGAAGCACGTTTATTAATGCTTGCATCTAAGAATATCTTGGCTCCAAAAGATGGTAAACCAATCGTTACTCCATCTCAAGATATGATCATTGGTAACTACTACTTAACAGTAGAAAGAAGCCAAGTAGAACGTGAATATAATACTTTCGAAGAAGTATTTAATGCATATAAAAACCAAGTTAATGATTTTACAGCTCGTATTATTGTTAATGGTGAAGAATCTTATCGCGATATTAATGCTTTAAAACGCGCAGTTGAAGAAGGAAAAGCTCCAAGTGTTGGTAAATTCTTAATTCCTGCTCGTGAAGGTAAAGCGTTTATGAATACATCAGAAGTTGAACTTGCATACGAAAAAGGTGAAATTGATTATCATACAAGATTTGTTTTACCTGCTCGTTCTCTTGGTAAACCATTTGTTCACTTAGATCCAAATAGTCCAAACTATGAAAAGATGCTTGCGAAAAATGAAGAGTTATCAAATCGTTACATCGTAACTACATTTGGTAAGATTATCCAAAACCATGTATTCCCAGAAAACTTCCCATATGTTAATACTCCAGAACTTAAGAATTTAACTGATGGTACTCCTGAAGAATTCTTTGTTAAACGTGGTGAAAATTATCGTGAATATATTAAAAATCTTCCACTTAACTCTCCATTTAAGAAGAAATTCTTAAGTCAAATTATCAGTGAAGTATTTAAACGTGCAAAACTTGCAGAAACTTCAAATACTCTTGATAAGATGAAAGACTTAGGTTTCTATTATTCAACAATCTCTGGTTTAACTGTTTCTGCATTCGACGTAATGGAAATTACTAAGAAACAAGAAATTCTTGATGTTGCTCAAGAAAAAGTTAACAAGTATAAGAAGATGTATAGACGTGGTACATTAACAGACTCAGAACGTCGTGATAATGTAATTAAAGTATGGAACCAAGCTAAGGCTGATATCGAAGCAGAAATCAAAGACATCATGAAAAAATATGCAACAACAAATGATATCTTCCTAATGGCTGACTCTGGTGCCCGTGGTTCTTCATCTAACTTTACGCAACTTGCAGGTATGCGTGGTCTGATGGCTAAACCTAATGGGGAATCAATGGAAATCCCAGTTAAGGCATGTTTCCGTGAAGGTATGAAAATGTCAGAGTTCTTCATTTCTACTCACGGTGCTCGTAAAGGTTCTACCGATACTGCGTTAAAAACAGCTGAATCTGGTTACTTAACAAGACGTTTAGTTGACGTTTCACAAGACGTAACAGTAACATGTGAAGACTGTGGAACTGATAAAGGTATGTTATTTAGTACTTTATATAAAGAAGATGGTCAAGTATTAGTATCACTTAAAGATCGTATTATTGGTCGTTATACATCAAAACCTGTTTATGGTAGAGATGCACATAACAGAAAAGTATTACTTGCAGAAAAAGGTCAATTTATTACTCAAGAAATTGCAGAAAATATTGAAGCACATGGAATTGGCTCTGTATATATTAGAACATTATTAACATGTGATGCAAAAGTTGGTGTTTGTGTTAAATGTTATGGTTCTGACCTTTCAACTACTGACATCGTTGAAAAAGGTGAAGTAGTTGGTATCGTAGCAGCACAATCAATCGGTGAACCAGGTACTCAGTTAACAATGAGAACATTCCACAGTGGTGGGGTTGCTGGTGGCGACGATATCACTCAAGGTTTACCACGTATTCAAGAATTATTTGAAGCTCGTGAACCAAAAGGTAAAGGTATTATTTCAGAAATTAAAGGTAAAGTTACTAAAGTTGAACTTGTTAAAGACAATCGTTTTAGAATTGATATTGAAAGCCCAATTGATGGAAATAGTAAATCTTACTTAACAGATGCTGGTAAAAAACCAGTTGTTAAAGAAGGTGACTTAGTTGAAGCTGGTGACTTAATTTCTAAAGGTCTAATCCACCCTAAAGAATTATTAAGAGTTGCAAGTGCTGACAAAGTTCAAAACTATATCTTAAAAGAAGTACAAAATGTATACCGTGGCCAAGGGGTAGAAATTTGTGATAAACACGTTGAAATCATCATCAAACAAATGTTACAAAAAGTTGTTGTTGTTGAAGAAGGAGACACAAACTTACTTCCAGGTACATTTATTTCTAAATCTGAAATCTTAAAAGTATTTACTGACTGTGTTGAAAAAGGTATTCGTGTTCCTGTAGTTAAACCTATTATTTTAGGTATTACTAGAGCATCACTTAAATCTGATTCATTCTTATCAGCTGCATCATTCCAAGAAACTACACGTGTATTAACAGAAGCTGCAATTCGTGGTAAGATTGATACACTTGATGGCTTAAAAGAAAATATCATCGTTGGTGGCTTAATTCCAGCTGGTACTGGTTTAGTTACTAAAGTTGAATACGAAAAGGCTGATCCAGAACAATCTGAATATCAAGTAGAAATACTTCCATAATAAAATTCCACACCATTTGGTGTGGTTTTTTTATTTTTTTATTAAAAAATAAAAATAAAAAGTTGTTAATTGTGAAATAATTTATAAAAAATGGTATAATAAGATTGTAAAAATATATTTTAAAAAAGAAAGGCATTATTATATGGCATATATTTATTATTCAAGAAATTTATTAGACAAATTCTGTATGGAAGCATTCCAAAAATTCGGATTTACAAAAGAAGAAGCTCGTATTATTTCTGACGTTTTATTAATGTCAGATGACTTTGGTATTGAATCTCATGGTATGCAACGTTTAGTTCGTTACCACAAAGGTATCGAAAGTGGTTTAATCAAAATTGATGCAAAACCAGAAGTTGTATTTGAAACTCCAATTAGTGCTGTAATCGACGCTCATTCTGCAATGGGACAACTTGTTGGTAGACAAGCAATGGATTTAGCTATTGAAAAAGCTAAAGCATGTGGTGTTGGTATTGTTACTGTACGTAATTCTAACCACTATGGTATTGCAGGTTATTATGCACGTCTTGCAATGGACCAAGGTTTAATTGGTTTCTCTTGCACAAACTCAGAAGCTATCATGGTTCCTACATTTGGTAAAAAAGCTATGTTAGGTTCTAACCCAATCGCTGTTTCAGCTCCAGCTGAACCATATCCATTCTTCTTCGATGCATCAACTACTGTTGTAACAAGAGGAAAATTAGAAATGTATAATAAAATGAATAAACCTGTTCCTACTGGTTGGGCAGTTAATAAAGAAGGTGCATCTTCAAACAGTGCATCAGAAGTTTTAGGTAACATTAAAGCTCATGAAGGTGGAGGTATCGTTCCTCTTGGTGGTGATACTGAACTTCTTGGTAGCCATAAAGGTTATGGTTATGGTATGCTTTGTGAATTATTCTCTTCAATTTTATCACAAGGTATGACATCAGCTCACACTATGCAAAATGGATTCTCTGGTATTTGTCATGGTTTCATCGCTTTAAATCCTGCATACTTTGGTAATCCAGAAGATATTAAAAAACATTTTGAAACTTATCTTAACGAACTTCGTGAAAGCCCTAAAGCTGATGGTGCTGAACGTATTTACACTCATGGTGAAAAAGAAATGTTAGCAGTTAAGAAAGTTGAAGAACAAGGTATTCCTGTAAATGAAAATACAGTTAAAGAAATGATTGAAATGGCTGAATATTTACATATGGATGTTAAAGAATATTTCGGTGATTTCAAAGCATCAGATTCAAATTTCAAGAGTAGTTATTAAGATAATCTAGGAGGATATTAAAATGGCTGAAAAAACAGTTTATGAAAAAAGCTTAGAACTTCATGAACAACATCATGGTAAAGTTGAA
>JAEIGA010016592.1_pt1 | contig 11200 bp, 18 predicted proteins | sample 9270691 | NCBI WGS metagenome assembly JAEIGA01 (sample SAMN17057246, study PRJNA624740) | gut metagenome | biome: biome; isolation source: fecal sample | host: Bos grunniens | place: China: Xizang | collected 2019
ATTGATTCATGTTGATATTATTATCAATAATATAACTTTTATCTTTATAATAAAAAAAAATTATTATATTAAATTATAATTTCATTTTTGCGGATTTTATCTGCAACAAATTCAGCAACTTCCATAGACTCATATATTCCAAATGTTTTCCATCTGTTCATAAACATTCCAAATTTACCCAAATCAAAATCTTTGACATCAACTTTATATAAATTTTTATAAGTTTTCTCGTCGATTTGCATTTTCAATATATTAACTTCTGCTTCCATTTTATATTTAAATTAAATTATTAAATTTATTTTTTCAATAACTCTGGATTATGGTATATATTTCCTATAATCTCTTTATTAAATTCATCTATCCATTCTTGACTAATGTCAGAACAAAGTTGTAAAGATAAATTATTTGAAGATATATGTACAGCAACATATCTTGCAGTAGAATTTTTCCATTCTATATAATGAAGAATCTCATTATTCTTATCATCAAAACTATGAATTATATCACCTTCATAAATCTCCGAACCGTTTTTGTCATAAAGACCTGTAAAAAGACATATAGGTTCTTTATCACATAAAGTTGATGCCAATTCGATAAAATGTGTATTGCCTCTAAATGCGTATGGTCTTTGAATATAACATTCATCATTTTTATCTAAAAAACAACAATCATCACAAACGACGACACCACTACCATAAGACCATTCACCATTATAAAAATTTCTTGCTCTTAATTTTAATTTTCTCATGATTTTTAACTAAAATTTATAGATGTTGAAAAACGAAGACCATCGGAATAAAAATCATAATATTCAACTTTATATCCTATTTTTTTCCATTTTTTATGACGTTCATAATCTCCATAAAAAACAGGAGCATTATATTTTGGATTTGTCTGATACTCTTTACTGTCAAGACCATCTTTACACCAATTAAAAGCCATATTGATAAATTCTTCTGAACCCCACCCTTCACCGTATTCATCATAAATCACAACATCATTTCTTGATAAAAAATCAATAATACCCTTCTTTGTCAACGGATAAACATATTCATTTTGATATGATTGTGTATCGTTGTTCCATACATCAATCACATTTGCATTCCATAAAAATTTCCAACCAACTGAACGCTTACCAAGATGTATTATGTTACCTTTTCCAGTATATTCATCTCTATGCCCGTATAATTTTTGAGATAATTCCTCAATAGCATTTGGATTGTCATTGTTAATAGCATCTATTAGTTCTTGTTTTTCATCTGCTGTTGGTATAATTCTCGCATAATAGTTTGTTCCCATATATATGTTTATTTAATTATTTTTTTTTAAACATTATATAATTTATATATAATTAATAATTCAAGTAATCCTGCGGATATAAAACAAATTACAGACCACAACCAGTGAACACCACATCCTTGACAATATCCTCCACAAAATGCGAGCAATAATGGTGTTAAACAAATAGCAGTTTTTTTAATTTTTGGAAAAATATTATATTTCCATCTATTTCTGCATTGTTTTTTCTTTAGTAACTTTTTTGCATTAGGTAGATTATGATCAATGCCTTCAATTTTGCAATTTATTTCAAAACATTCTTTTTCAAGAATTTCTTTCGGTGTTTCCTCTAAATGTTTTTTTAATTGTTCAAATACTTTATCCATGTTTTAATTAATGATTATCTAATTACATATGTTAAAAATCCATTTTTCATATAAACAATCAATACTTCACCATTACACCAGTATGGAAATTCTCTTTGTATAATACTTTTATTATCATCTGGTGTGCCGTAAGATTTCAATGCTTCTTCAACATCTGCTCGTGTACCGATAGTTAATTTTGGAACTGATTTGGTAACAATATATTTGCCATTTTCATCTTTTCCCCATATATTTGCCATACCATTAAAGTCAAAATATTCATTTACATATCGATTAGTATCTTTCAAAGTTTCTTCATAAGATATTTTTTCTGGTTGATAAGTATCAATATTGTTCTTAAATGAATATGACGCTATGCCATTTTTAAGTGATTCTATGATAATTTCTTGTTTTTCAAGTGTTTCAATTTTTTTAATATAATAGTTATCTTCAGGATAAAAACAAATATTTCCGAGAATACGGTTATAACATCCACAATATTCTTCAGCAGCATGTTCAAAATAGTTACCGAAATCGTTGTCGCCAAATTTAAAAATGAAAGCAAAATCCTTATCTTTTTGATATTGACATAATTGTGTTTCATGAGATGGTTTGATCGAATCAATTTTATGCGACACTGCATATTGCATACCATACAGATATGCGCTTTCAAGTCTTTCCAGCATTTGTTTATAAATCAGACTTTTCAAATCAGATTGTGATTCATCTGGTAATTTTTTATTAAGTTCAAGAGAATTTACATCTGACTCGAAATGATTTTCTTTATAATAACTTTCAGCAAAATCTTTTGCTATATCAACCAATTCCTTTTGGAAAAAGTTATAATTTATATCATTATCATTCATTGTATTTATTTTTTTATAACCCTATTTTAATTAATGTTGATTCTATACCGTGTTTTACCCAATTTGGTAAATTTGGATCATCATATATATTTTGTGTGAATTCCTCTCTTGCGGTCAATGGAGATGCTAATTTTGTAAAACGACTACATTCCCAGTCTATAACCATTGCTTCAAAATCATATACTTTATCACCAGCATATTCCAAATGATGACGATTGTGTTTTCTATGCCATTTTTGTACACGATTGTAATCCTTCCACATTAACATCAACCAAGGTTTTTCAACATCGTGAAATAAATATTTAAATTTCCATACTCCAAGATTTAATGCTGTCATATTAAATGCACAAAGGTGTGCAAAATAATATTTAAAGGAAGCCCTCTGTGATTTATCGAACATAATATTATTTTTTAAAAAATAAATCTGATATTAGTGACCATGTTAGATCTAAAAGTTTTGTATGAGAACCATGTTCGGGTTTATATATTATGTTTATACCCATTGCAGATAATTCGATTACAATACTGTCCCAACAAGCCCATTTTATTTTGACAGTTTCTATTTCAAGTTTGGAATTATATTCAATATTAATTACTTTATTATCATATTCTTTTTTAAGCATTTCGCCATTTTGTATTTTTTCATAAAAATCCATACAAGAATTTTCCCAAATTTTATCAATGGTATCAACAATATCCTTTAAATTAAGTTCTGATAATTTTTGCATATAAGGTTTACCATATTCTAATCTTTTTGTAATATTTTCTATAATATTCATTTTATATATTTTTTATAACTTGTTAAAAAAAAATCGGAATTATCTACTTTGAACTTGTGATTAATGTGTATATATATTCCGTTTGTTTATTTTATACAACTCGCCGTTTTCAATTAAAAAACATCCGAAAAAATTATTATTATTATTTTATGAAATGATCCGTATGTTTTCAGGTTTAACTCCAAATTTTTTAGCAACTTCCGATACAGGAACTTCAACAATATCATTGTCTGTTGCAGTATAAATTAAATCAATTTTATTGAATATTCTGTTCTCTGTTGGACTTTGATAAACTTTAATAATATTACATCTATAATTGTAAATGGTTTCTAAAAAGTCCCAACTATATTTAGAATCAAAATTAATATAACATAATTTATTCTTTTTTGTTTTAAATAGAATAATCCTCATTATATTTTTATTTTTCAATTCTAATTCCACACACATACCTGATTGTAATGGAAATCTTGCATTTAATTGTTTTAATGTCATATTATTTAATTAATTATAAATATTATTTTTTTTTATTTTTCAATATAATCACTATATATTTTATTGCATATAATATGGTAATGGTTTTTCAAACACTTTAAATCCGTTTCTTCTGCGAATCTCACCAAATACATCTTTAATATTTTGTTCTTCTCTAATATTAATACCATCTTCAATATCTGTTTTATATGACGATGCATATGCTTTATTATTGACAGCATCAATATACATTGAAAATTCACCTTCATTTCTGGTTAAGAAAAAGTCTTCACAATCATTATAAAATGTTTTGAAAAAATATTCATATGTATTGGCAAATGATGTATCTATACAAAACTGATATCTCGATGCTTCTTCAAGACTATGTAATTCATTATCTGATAATAAATCATATTTAAGTTCTTTCGCTCTTCCAGACTGTTTCAATCCAAGTAATAAAACCTTACATTTATTTTCTATACCCAAATCGAATAAAGTATCATTGAGTTCTGTCATTTTATTCATAATATCCACACTTTCATCAGAACCAATCATTTCGGGAATGATATGTAGAGACACATGTTTTCCTAAATCAAGCATTTCCTTGATAAAATCGCTTGCAACATCAACATCTTTTGCTTTTTGAACTGATATACCTATACCACTCACATATTTTTTAATAACATTTTTAATATTTTTGTTGTTTTCGATTGTTTTATTATCATCATATCTGATAGTAATATTTACGATATGATCTTTATTGTAAATATGTTTTACGATTTTAGTGAAATCTGGGTGTAACAATACATTTCCTCCACCTAATGCAAATTCTGTTTTTATTTTGAACATTCGCAAAATGCGATATATATCCTCTAATTTTGCATGTTCACCTTCCGAAACGGAATTCATATAACAGAATGGACATTTGTGTTCACATGTATTAGTAATTTTCATATCTACAAGTTCTGGATATTCTGGAATCATATCAGGGATACTATCAATCTGTAGTCTTAATTTTTCTTTTTTGTGAAACATATTTCCATACAGAACATAGTAGTTACCGTTTTTAACCTTATCTGTAATTTTATTTAAATATGTATATTCATAAGATAAACGTTTGCAACCACTTATTTTATCAAAAACAAAATCATCTTCGTCACTTCCACCTACAATAACGATATCTGGACTGTCTATAATATTACAAAGATATTTGTAAGAAAGATATATTTCATCAGTATTATATAAACTGCCTCTACAATGATCACCAAAATTATAACTATCGAGATTTTTCCACATTTCCCAATATTCATCGCCTTCGAGATTATTAAGTTCATCCCAATTTTTTTCGTTTCTGTAAATATCAAAATAATCCTTTGCCATATGATAGTAATCCTTCATTTCTGGATATTTCTCCGACATCAAATCTACAAGTTCATTCCAATAGAATATATTTGAGAAAATATATCTAATCTTTGCTTCACGGCTAGCGGCGATGGTTTCTGTACATCTGTCATAATATCTATTATCAAAGATGCCTAAATCTTCAAATACTTGTTCCTTATTTTTATATACAACTGAATGTGTTGAACTTGAATTTGTTGCTAAACTATTTCTTCTGTTTTTAATTCTAAAAATTTTCATAATAATAATTATTTTTATTTTTTTTTACCATTCGTTATCATCGTGTCCAAATAAAGATTCCCAAGATATGTCAGAATCACTATCAATATAATCTATCTCAATACCCTTTGGGAGTTCACAATTGTCATAGAACAAATCCTCTGCGTTGATATCTGGATAACTGACATAACCGTTGCCATATTCGTCATAATCAACTGTAGGTTCATATTCAGAATAATCGACCTCAATATCAAATTCTTTTGATATATATACTTCAACATAATCTTCCTGTGTATCAACCTCAATTATTTCCCAATCTGTATCAATACCTTGTTTGGTTAATTCATTTTGGATTCCTTCATCAGTCAGTTGAATGTCACCATATAATCTGTAAGTGCCGTGTGCTGTAATCGTAACGTATGTCATAATGTTTTTGTAATTATTTTATTATCTATTCGCCAATTTTTTTAAACTCTTTTTTAGATAATCACTAAAAAATTTATCTGATTTTTTACCCAATATATTTAATGATATACACAACAGCAATCCACATAAAATCTGAAACCCGATAATACAAAAATCTATTTCTATTCTTGGACAGATTATAACTAACATTAAGCATAACAATTGAATTGCGAGGTTTATTATTTGCAAAACATAAATGTATTTATCGTATTTTAGGGATTTTTTATAAAGCATATCCGTCTCATCATTGATAGCAACTATGTCTATTTGTGTAACATTATCTTTATTATCTTTCATATTCATAATAGTTGTATTTTATTCAACAATATATCTTACATTACATCTACCGTCTTCCTTGCGGAGTTTTTCGGCGAGTTCGTTTGCTTCCTCAAGTGTGAGGTTGTCTGCCATTTCAGTTACGTCATCTGGATAGATCACAATCCATTGTAATACCTTATACTTTTTTTCCATATTTTAAATGTTTTTGAATTACGATGCAAAGATAATATATTTTTCTGACATGTCCAAATAATTTTACAAGAAAATTAAAATAATAATTATTTTTATATTAAATAAATACAATATTTTCTAAACTTTTTTTCATGTTTGATATTTTTGATTCTAATGATATTATTTGTTCATTAGTGTGTTTAATGGAATCATTGATTCCTTTTTTAATATATTCTATTACTGTATCCTTGTTAGTTCCAAATGCCATAAGATTTCCACATTTTACACAGATTGATGACTTTGGAATTAATTCGGTTGAATAACTATATCCTTGTCCAAACCATCTTGAACCATGTTTAGGACCAAATGTTGCTTTCTTAAAATTTTTATTATCTAATGATAGATATACATTATAATATTTTGATGTATGAAATTTATTATCTTTCAATTTTATTTCATAAACTTTAATAGAACCACATATATACATTCCGATGTATATAACATCATTTTTCTGAAGTTCTCCAAATTTCTTTTCACCATCAATATATACCAAATAATTTTCAGGTATATTACTCATATTATATTCAAATAAAGATGCGCTCATATTTTTTCATTTACGATACAAATATAATACATTTATTTTAAATCTCCAAATATTTTTTTTTTTGATAAATAATTAATATACTTTTATTATATAAATTCAAGTTTATATTTATTCAAAATTATTCTTTTATTTTTCCTTTCTTTAAGTTTATACCAACCTGATTCCACATAATCATAAGGTTTTATCAAATAAAATCCAAAAAGTTTTAAACCGTTATGATGTTTTATTTGATCATCTTGTGGTGTTTCGGTTAAGTTAGATAATTTTTCTTTATTAAAATTAAAACCGAATTGAACCTCTTCACCGCAAATATCCATTACACCATTATCATCAATGTTTATTTCAACATTTTCTAAAAATGTATTTGCAGGCATGCTAATAAGGTTATCAGATAGATAAATATTATCCTTATATATTGCACAATATGTATAATTAAATGTTTTCATTTTAACTTTTTTTTTTTTTGAGTATTTTTTATTATTAATTCTTATGACAAATATAATTAAAAAAAATGAAACTACCAAATGTTTTTGATAGTTTCATTTAAAAAATAATTATTATTTTATTAAACTTTGTCGGTTTTTACAATAAACTATTGCCCAACCAATATCATCTATAAGATATGCTACTCCCCCAAAGTGCCAAAGCAAACTTAATGGAAGGTTCAAAAAACATTGCAAATGAATAACCTAAAATAGTTATAATTTTTATAGAAAAATATTCTAATAAATTATTTTATAGTTAAAACTAATGGCGTGCTACACACCTCTATCCCATATCCATCAAAGGCATTTGAGATTTCTTTCTTTAAAATATTCAATGCGCCATTAAGGTCTGCATTTATTAATCTACCCGTTTGTGTTTTATATAATCCTCGTTTAATTCTATTTCCTTTATATTTCTCATGTTTACATATTTCTTCATTATCTATAAACGAACACTTACTTGTATAACTTTCTTCTCTTTGAATTACATTGATACCTTGTAGTTGTGCTTTATATGTTATCATATGTATAAAAGTATTAAAAGGAATTTGAACAAATTTTTGATTATTTTGCTTTCCAATATTAATGTCTTGTTTCCATTCTTTGTTATGACCGATGACAATGATAGATATGTCATTAGAAACTAAATGATTCACTAATACTCTACTCGCTTTATGTAAATAATCTTTTATTTTATTATTTCTTTTATTTGTTAATGTTTGTATTTTCTTTCTATTAACATTTTTATTTTTACACAAATCCTGTTTAGATTTAAGTTTTGATAATTTTTTATTATAAAATTGATTTATTGATTTTAAAGGCTTTCCGTTTACTATAATAGGTGGTATTGTATTTCCACCAATTGTTGCTAAATTATTTAGACCTAAATCTATACCTACATAATTTGTATTTGATTTTACTTCAGTATCTGGAACGGTATATATTATTTCAACCACATATCTGTTTGCTTGTGGAATAACTCTAACTTGTTGAATATTATTATGTAAAATTTTTATTTTAGTTTTACATCCAGATAATTTTAAATAACCATTTTTAAGTTCTTTATATGATATTGCTTGGTTTGTAAATGTTAAAATATTTCTACCATTTTTATCTAAATATTGTGGTATTCTTACTTTATGGTTGATATTCTTTGATTTTAAAGATGAAAAGAATGATTTAAAATTCAAGTCGACCTGCTTACAAACCCACTGTGAAACTTTTCTTGGTAAAGAAATATAATCAACATTATTTTCATTAGTTAAGTTATTCACATTATTTACATATGTCAGATACTTTTTATTATCAAAATAATATTGTCTTACTCTATATAATGCTTGATTATATAGATTTTTAGATAGAAAACACATTGTGTCCAACTCTTTATATAAAGGGTTAGACTTTTTTATTATATGTTGTTCTACCAATTGCATTATTCTAATTCTTTATTTGTATCTTTTATAACTTGTTTTATTTTAGTTTTAAGTCTTTGACTTCTTCTTAAACCATAAATTCTCGCTGAAAAACAATGTATAATAGATATTAAATCTTTTACTAAATCTTCGTCTTTCTCTTTGGATTCGTTCATTACTTCAATTCTATTTCCTGTCAATAATTGAATATAATTAAATCCAAACCTTGTTAATCTATCTTTATGTTCTACAATAATTTTATCATATTTATTTTCTTGAAGAATTTTAGTTAATTGTTTTCGCTCATCATTTAACCCAGATCCAAATTCTTTTACTACCTGTTTTACTTTATATCCTTTAGCGGCAGCATAATCTTCAAGTCTTTTTACTTGATTTTCTAACAATTCTTTGTTTTGTGAAGAACTTGTTCGAGCATATAAAATAACGCCATATTCTTCGTTTTGTTCATCTTTAATATCTGGAACAATAACCGTTCCAGTAGGTGTTTGGTATGCACCATCTATTTTACCCGCTTTAAACCAGTTCCATGCTGTTCTATAATCAATACCTAATTCTTTGGCATATTTTGATAATTTCATAACTTATGTATATTTTTTATACATTATTTATGAAAAATATTTTTTCATTTTTTTCTATATTTTTCTATATTTTTTTATGAACAATTACAATACCAATTGAGAAATAGCAAGAACCCAAATGTTATAATCTATAAATAAAAGATATGAACATAACAATATGCCACATAGTGATTCTACAATTACTAATAACATAAATCGTTTAATAGCACCAGAACGAATGTTATTTTTCCAAATAATACTAAGTAAAAAAACCAGAAATGCTTCCAACCAATGATTCAAATGCTATCCATGAACTCGGTAGTTTGGAATAAATGTCTTTAATGATTACTGGACTAATATATGTAATAAGAAGTCCACAAACAAACATTGATAGAAAGATATAAACTTGATTTCTATCAAGTTTTAAATTCAATAATTGTAATAGTTTATTTCCCATAAATTTTATTTTAATTAAATATCCTAAATATTTTTTGACAGCAAAATAAAATAATAATTATTTTTAAAATAAAAAGGAGAACGATTTCTCACTCTCCTTTTTAGATAGACATTATGTAATTAAACTAATTTGTTATGTTAGATTGTTTTAATTACTTTGCTGTTCCCAAAACCACTTCTTCAACGCCATTCACATTAAAGTTTCTATCAGTTTGTGCTGCGAGTGTTTTTGTTTTAAGAATATCTTTCATATCAACACCTGTTGCAGCTGTCATAGTATCAAACACCATGTGTGTTACTGCTGGGACATTTTCAGATACTTGACTCATCCCGCCACCATATAATGTAACATCTTTAAGTGCGGCGATAGGTGCTGCAACGTTTTTAGCAACTTCTGGAAGAACTTCAACAAGTGCTTCTTGCAATTTAATAGTATCGTTGTAGTTCTTGTAAGCTTTTGCTTTAGCGTCAAGTGCTTTTGCTTCTGCTTCACCAATGGCTTTAATTTTAGATGCTTCTGCTTCACCGACAGCTTTGATACCTTCTGCCTCCATTACCATTCTATACTTAAGAGCATCTGCTTCTGCCTTTACCGCTTTTGCTTTTTGTTCTGCTTCATATGCTTCTGCTTCTGCCTGACGTTTTCTTAAAGTGAGTTCTGCTTCTGCATCCAATTCTGTTTTCTTCTTTTGTGCTGCAGCATCAATTTCTTTCTTATATCTATCAGCATCTGCTTGTTTAGCAATTTCTGCTTGGAGTTTATTTTCACGAACTTTAATCATTTCTTCGGTCAATTCTTGCTCCTTGCGTGTCTTTGCAATATTTGCCTCAACTGTTCTTTCATTGATAAGTTTTTGTTGCTCTTGCTCTTGGATAGCATATGCAGCATCTGACATCGCTTTCTTTACATCTGATTCTTTTTTCAAATCTGCTCGTTTAATTTCAAGTTCGTTGTTTCGTTCTGCGATAGCAGTTTCTGAAATTACTCGTGCATCATTTGCTTCCTTATTCGCTTCTGCTTGAGCAATAGCGATTTCTTTCATTGATTGTGCTTTTGTAACCTCTGCACTTTTTTTAATTTTCCAAGTGTTATCTGCACCAAGGTCTTTGATAAGATTTTGCTCATCTGTAACATTTTGAATGTTACAAGAAAGGATTTCAATACCGAGTTTGCTCATATCCTTGCCCGCTTTCTGTGCAATTTGGTCGGAGAATGAATCTCTGTCAGTATTTAAAGATACGAGATCAAGTGTACCAATGATTTCACGCATATTACCTTCAAGAGAATCCTTTAATTGTTGTTGGATATCAGTCTGTGTCATATTGAGGAAGTTCTTTCCTGCGAGTCTAATACCTTCTTGACTTGGAACA
>JAEIGA010016593.1_pt1 | contig 11200 bp, 4 predicted proteins | sample 9270691 | NCBI WGS metagenome assembly JAEIGA01 (sample SAMN17057246, study PRJNA624740) | gut metagenome | biome: biome; isolation source: fecal sample | host: Bos grunniens | place: China: Xizang | collected 2019
CAAGATGCAAAAGGATATATCTGGTTGTCAACCAACCGAAATGGTGTATGGAAAAGTATTTCTAACCATATATCGCCAAATCTTATGTTCGAAAGTTGGGAGTCAAGCAAAAACAACAGATACTATTGTATGCATAAGGATGCCAATGGTAGCTTGTGGATTGGGGATGAAACTGGCATGGTGCAGAGACTGAACCCTTTGACCGACCAAATCGTGGAATTCCAACCCAAATATGATGGAATTACCTCTGTGGGAAGCATTCAGAAAATCTATCTGTGCATACACAACCGATTGTGGTTGATAACTTCCAAGGGGTTGTTTATTTACGATTATCTGGAAGACAAGTGCATAGCATGCATGTCCTACAATGATACTATAAAAAAAATCACCTCGCTTACAGAAGACGGTGATGGCATCATGTGGTTGGGTACCAATGATGGTGTGCGTAGTGCAGAACTGATAAACGGAGTTATCAAATTAAAGAACGGTCGTGAAGATAAAGCGGGAATCTCGAAAAGTGAGGTATTGGCGGTTTATGTAAACCGTCACAATCAATTGTATATATCATATGCTGACAAGATTGTTCAAACTGACGGCTTGAGAGAAGGAGTCTATGATATCAAGTTCCTCCAGAAGGACATGATTAGCGGACATGCAACTTGCTTTATCGATGATAAATCAGGGAATACTTGGATGGGCAACAACATCGGTATCATGACCATTCAAAACAAAACCAAAACATCTTATACATATACTTTTGCAGAACGCTTTTACGATGTATGCCAATTGAATGACGGAAGCTTGATGTGGAGCAACTCGTTGGGATTGATGTATTTCAACCCCAATTCATTAAAGGAGCGAAGCATGGCCAACCAACTATACATTTCTGATATAGATGTCAATTATAATAAGGTAGAAATTAACGAAGAAATTGGCGGACAGGTCATCTTGAAAAAACCTGTTTACCAAATGGATGAATTGGTCTTGAACCATTCAAACAATAATATTGTGTTCTATTTGACAGACTTGAATTACAATCAAATGCCTAACAAAATAGAATACCGCTTATTGCCTGATTATCCGGAATGGACAAGCAGTTACAGATCTGAAATAGAATACAGTAATCTACAAACCGGAGATTATACCCTGGAAGTGCGTCCAATTTCCATCAATGATGAAGAAGTGCCAACTACCACAATGAAAATCCAAATCAAGAAGCATTGGGCAGTTACACCATGGGCTTTATTGGTTTACTGTGTACTAGTGATTACTTTTTCAGGATTAACATGGTCTTATTTCAAAGCCAGAGCCGAACGTAAATTATTTTACAAGAAAAAGGAAACGATGCTGAAATCGTCTCTTTCCGAAGAGATTAAGAACCGCAAGGAAGAAAATACAATTTATAAATTACGTAATCAGGCCAGATATGGTGTGGTTTCTGAATTACGTACTCCTCTTTCATTGGTAATAGCACCCTTGAAGGATATTTTGGCCGATTCAAACTTAAATCAAACATTGAGTCCGAAAGCAAAATTGGCCTATCGGAATGCTGTCAGCATGCAGAATATATGCAATATGATGCTGGACATCTATGAACGGGAAAATGAACAAAGTAACCTGAATGTAGGGCCATATCTGCTTCAGGAAATCATAAATTGTGCGATCGCATCGTCAAATGAACTGTTGAATGTAGCACCTATCAAACTGCATTATAACAAACAGAACAAAGTAAAGCACGAAGTATGGATCGACAGAAAAAAAATTGAATATATTTTCCGTAATCTTCTGTCAAACGCTTATAGACACATCTCTTTCTCGGGTAATATACACATTGATATATATACCGAAAAGAATGAAGATAAAGAATATTGCTGCTGTCAAATAAAAGATGACGGCAAGAGTACCATCTCTGAATCGGCTACTTATTTGTTGAACAAAGAGCTGGATAATGATGAGTTGAGCAACCAACTGAAGAGTGAATTGGGACTTACCCTTATGAAGGACAACATTGTAGCCCACCATGGATATATAAAATTAGTACAAGATGTAGAAAATGGAACCAACGTCATTGTATATATTCCAATGGGCAAAGAGCATTTTGAAAATGATCCCAATGTCACATTTATAAATGCCGAGGAAGTAGAAAAGGCTGAAATCATTACCGCAGAAGAAAAAGAAAACCAAAACCCTGAAGAGGAAGACGTTACTTTTGCTGCAACAACGCCTGCCGGAAAGCATAAAATTCTAATAATCGAAGACCATAAGGATATCCGATTGTACATGAAGATTCTTTTCAGCACAAACTATACGTTGATTATGGCCGAAAATGGAGAAGAAGGCATCAGTTTGGCACGAAAGGAAATGCCGGATATTATCATATCGGATGTCATGATGCCGGGAATGGACGGATTTGAATGTACCAAGATCTTGAAGGAAGATATAAAGACATGCCATATTCCAATTATTCTCCTGACTGCTTTGATGGGTGAAACGAATATGGTTAAGGGAATTGAACTGGGGGCAGACGATTATATCTTAAAGCCGTTCAATCCGGATGTTCTCATCTCGAAAGTAAAGAGATTAATCAAGAATCGTATAGATCTGAAGCAGACCTACATGAAATTGATGATGGCAACTAATACGACCAATGTTACTGAAGAAGAAGAACAGAAAGAAGATCCATTTATCCGACAAATATTTGATTATGTAGAAAATAATCTGCAGAATCCGGATTTTAATGTGAAACGATTAGCCGAAATGCTGAACATGAGTCAGCCGACATTGTATAGACGTGTAAAAATGCTGACCAACTATACCATTATTGAACTGATTAGAGGGGTGAGAATGAAACGTGCTGCTGAATTACTGAAAACAAAGAAGTATAGCATTCAAGAAGTATCGGAAATGGTGGGCTATAATGACGCTCCAACATTCCGTAAGCACTTCGTGGACTTCTATGGAACGACACCTTCGACTTTTGCCAGTAAAACGGAAGCAAGATAACAGAAACCCGAGCATAACACTACATAGGTAGTACATATAAAGCATCTCATTAGAGAGCACACTAACATTTTTCTAACATTATTAATGTTTTTGCGATGAGAAATATTTTAAACAATCCCCAAAATGCATTAGAACTGCTGGATATAACAGCAGGAATACTTCTTTTGCTTGATAATGATGGGACATGCATGGAGGTAAAATCGCCCACAAACCGTGCATGGCTCCTACAAGAAGATATTTTAAAGGGTAAGAAAATATTTCAATTCATATCACAGGCTTCGCGATGTGAATTCTATTTAAATTTTCGGAATGTCTTGGTCAATAATGCAGTATCATCACAACATTATGGAATGGAGCTGCAAGGACAAACATGCTACTTTACCTGTACTATGCAATACTACAACGGCATGGTATTGTGCCAATGCAAAGATGCTACGCAAAAATGCCTTGAACAGAAAGATTTAGCCAAACGAAACAATGATTTGTTTGAGATTTTGCAGGATGCGATGATTGGTACCTGGACTTATTATTCTGAAATTGATATCATAAGATATGTGGGTCATGGCGGTGTCATGAAGCATGACGGTGTCATTGATTTAAATTTACCTGTCTATAGAAGTTATATTCTACCTGAAGACCTAGGAGCTTTTGATGAATGGCTCAACAAGAATAAACATGGAGAGATTGGGGAATCCATGAATTTCCGCATTCGGTTTGATGATAAGATTTATTATATGAAAGCCCGTACCTTAAACTATGAAAAGGTGGGAAACGGGAATTTCATAGCTGAAGGATATTCGCATAACGTGACAGACATTCAAAAGAGTCGAAAAGACATCAGTCTTTTAAGTCATGCAGTCAACAATGCAGGAGAATATATTTTTGCAGTTGATGCTACCGGTAGTTTGATTCTGGGAAATCGTATGTTCCGTAAGTCTTTCAACATTGCGGCAGAAAACGACATTACTAAAATCAAAATATGGGACTTGCTTCCTGTTATTAAAACATCTGAAAAATGGGAGTGGGTTGCCCAAATGCTGAAAAACGGGAATATGGAACAGGGAATTGTCATGCAGAACCCATTGCAACTATGCCCGGAAGTGCTGGCTGTTGAATTGAAGGCATTTTGGATAACAGGAGATAACGGAGAAGAATCTTTCTGGTTCTTTGGACGGGACATCACAGAAACTATTGTGGCTGCCCAGAAACTGAAAAAAGCAAAAGAAGACGCCGAACGGTCTGAATACTTAAAAACGGCTTTTTTGGCTAACATCAGCCATGAAATCCGCACACCTCTGAATGCAATTGTTGGTTTTTCGCAAATCATTACGGAGGCCGAGACGCCTGAAGATAAAAATGAAATCCAAAGAATCATTCAAGAAAACAATGACCGTTTACTGCATCTAGTGAATGAGCTGTTGGATTTTACAAAGATAGAAGCGAATATGGTAAAGCTTGACCTTAAACCCATTAAGGTGAGTGAAATATGCAAGACTATCTATGATTCGTTTATTTTACGCTTTTCACCTGAAGTTCAGTTTATCAACGAATCGTATGATACAGAGCATTATGTCATTGCAGACAAGAATAGAACAATTCAAGTTATTTCTAACTTGATAGATAATGCATTGAAGCATACCAAGTTCGGAAATATCCGCTTGGGATATAAGGTTAAGGATGAATTCATCGAGTTCTATATAGCTGATACGGGTAGTGGTATATTACCAGGACAACTGGATGCCATTTTCAACCGTTTCGTTAAAGCCAACGAGAATGTTCAAGGAACAGGATTGGGATTATCAATTTGCAAGATGCTGGTAGAAAAAATGGGTGGTAAAATCAGTGCAGAATCGGAATTGGGAAAAGGAAGTATCTTCAAATTCACACTTCCGTTGGCTGAAGATCCTAGCCATCTGTAAAAAGTTGGCCATCAAATATAAAAAAGTATATTCACATTATTAAAAGCTAATGAAAGATAGGAAATTATAATATTTATTTTTAATTTTGCTAACATATTGATAAAGTAATCTTTTTCTGAAATTATAACCATAAATTAAGATGAAAAATCAAGCAGCGAAGTGCCTTACAAATTAAAAAGTTTGGTTTTTCTAATTTTACGATTGTAATAAAAGACAAGTATGTTGAACAAACAAATAGGCAAAGTATGAAAAGTAAGTTTATCCTTTTATTTTTTGCGATAAACTGGTTTGTATGCTTAAATTTATGTGGAGCAAACAAACCGCCTATTGAAATGAGATTTGATTCTTTGAGAACCAAGGCTCAGGAACTGATTAATACATCGGAAGAAATTTCTTATTTGGATTCGATGTTGCAATTGGCCCAAACAACCGATTCCGTATATTGGGAATGTTTGGCCATGTCTTTTATGGCTCGTAATTATTATAATAGAATGGTGCCGGATAGTTTGATGTATTGGGCTGGGAAAGTGGACACATTAGCTTTGAAACATAAACATTACAAACTATTTTTTGATACGTATTCATTAGTTTGTTGTTGGGAATTGTATGAAAAGAACTATGAAAGCGCTTTAGACAAAACAAACAGATTGTACCTGTTGGCCAAGGATTTGAATAATGCCAATGGTTTGATTGCTTCGTATGAAACCATCGGCCTCATATACATGGAAACATTCCGTTATGTAGAAGCCATCAAGTCCTATAAGGAAGGCCTTCAGTTACAACGCCAGCAAAAAACTCCACGATATGCGTATCAGTTCCAGTTTATGTCTTACATTATTGAATCTTATCTGAAACTGAAAGATTACATGAGTGCTAAAGAAATGCTGGCAGAAGCCTATAAATTAGTAGAACAATGTGAAGAGCAGGAAAAGCATTTCCCGGTTGACCGTTGTTTGTGGCTTTTGAGTTGCTATAACATAGAAATGTATGTATCACAACAATTGCCACAAAAGGCCGAAGCTTATATTATAGAAGCAGACAAATATACCAATATAGACGATTTTTATGTCTTTTGTTATTACAATCTTGTTTCTGCGTCCTATTACCAACTATTGGGCAACTATACCTATGCGCTGGAAAAGGTAGATTTAATCTTGGCACAAACGGGTGATGAATACTTGCCTGCATTGAAAATGAAGGCTGAACTTCTAATGAAGGCAGGTATGGAACAAGAAGCTGCACAATTGTACCACAAGTCGGTGAATTTGATTGATTCTACTTATAACGAAAGTATGTCCAAACAAATAAACCAGCTTCGGACCATTCATGAAGTCGATAAGTTGGAACTGCGTAACAAGCAAATAGAATTGGAGACAGGACGATACAAGCTTACCATAACCTTGGCATTGATTGTCTTCTTAATTGTAGTTTTGATAGTAGTAAGTATCCATTATTTCCGAATCAAGCATATCAAGAACTTGTTGGAAAAATCGGATAAAGAATTGAAGAAAGATAAAGAGCAATTGCTTCTGTCGGAGAAGGAACTTTCTGTAGCCAAGGAAAAGGCAGAGGCTTCCAATCAATTCAAGGATGCGTTCTTGGCTAATTTGAGCCACGAGATTAGAACTCCTTTGAACTCCATTGTTGGATTCTCTTCGTTACTAGGCAATATGCAGCAGAAGAGTGAAGCCAAAGAATATGCTTCCATCATCAAGCATAATTCAGACTTGTTGCTGAAACTGATTAATGATGCTGTCAGTGTTTCTTTATTGCAGACAGGCCAGATATCTTTCGTGAAAGAAAAGGTGGACGTGTCTTCACTATGCCGGTTGCTGGTGCATGATTATGCCCTAAATGCGAAGCCGGACGTAGTTGTCAAGGCCGATTTACCGAATAAAACGGTTTTCCTAAAAACCGATGTTACCCGCGTAAAACAAGTGTTGGAGAACTTACTGTCCAATGCTGTAAAGTTTACCGAAAAGGGACAAGTAACCTTATCTCTCACAATAACGGAGGCAGGTGATAATATATGTTTCATTGTAACGGATACCGGTTGTGGAATATCTGAGACTATGCAGGAAAAGATGTTCGATTCATTCCATAAACAAGACTCCTTTATACAAGGAATTGGTTTAGGTTTGACCATCTGTAAACTGATTGCACAATATCTGAATGGTTCTATCCGTTTGGACACTGAATATAAAAATGGTACACGCATAATATTTACTCATCCTAATATATAAAATGATTATGAAAAAGAATAATTTCTTACATGCATTATTAGGAATTACCCTCAGTGGTACATTTATGTTTTCTTGTATATCTGAAGAAATCAATGATGTAGAAGGCAATTCCGAACCAATGAATCTGGTAGCTTCTAGTGAACAGACGGTGGATTTTAAGATTGAATACGATGTTCCTCAAGGATATCGGGTAGCGTTTGATGTCTATGCTGAAAATCCTTATGAAATCACAGCTGAGGGATTCGGGAAAAAACCAGGAGTAACTCCTATCGTAGTAGCTATGACTGATGAATATGGACAATATAACATATCCAGAGTCATTTCAGGCGGTGTTAAGGAAGTATATGTTGCATCAAATAGTATCGGCGCTCCAGCATTGTTGCATGGTACTATTCAGAATGGAACAGTTGAACCTGTCGAAATGGATATGAGTACATTGCTACAGGAACAGCCTGTTGCTGATTCTCGTGCAGCTTTCAAGGTCAATTATCTAGGCAGTTGGAACTTCTGGGGAAGACCCAATTATATCGATAAGTCCAAGTCTTTCAAGATTACGAATTCGGAGATGCGATCCATATCCAAGGCTTTGCCAGAATGGCGTAAGGTAAAAGAAGATTATGCTACGGCGGACTTTATTTATGTAGAGAAAGAGGCCGAAGTTTGGGTTAGCTTGTTGAGTGAAAAATCGTTGTTCAGCAATGCTTTGGGCTATTTCTGCTATACTGAAGGGATGTCGAAAAACGACATTTCGGAAATCATAGCTTTACCGCATGCAAAAATTGCCCTTCTTAAAGAAATGGGCTTGCAAAAAGGAGAGTATGTCAAGTTGAAATATATGAATCCTGTTACCAAGAAATTACAGGACAAGTTTCCTGCAGGAACGCGCATCGGTTTAGTATTGCATCGTTCTGGCTTCCAAAGCCTCACTAGTAAGGTGAATAAGGGTACTTATCAGTTCTATTCCAACAATGAATGGAATCCTGAAAAAAACAAAAAGAACCATACAGCCATATTTACTACTGATAAGGGTAACCTCATCATCGGATTTGAAGATGTCTATAACGAAGCGCTCTTAGCAGACGGTGACTGTAACGATGTAGTGTTCCATGTAGCTTCTTATCCTCAAGATGCCGTCAAGGCGAAAACAGAGATTCCTGGTGTATCAGAAGAAGAAATTGAAGAAGAAGTGGATGTAATCCAACCTTTAAATGAAATTATCGATGTTCCAAAATTTGACGCACTGGCTAATGACATTCAAGTAGCATCCAAATCTACTATGACTATAAAAGATGGTCAGGTAGTAGGAGTTAAGGATATTTTATTCTTGGCAAACACCAAAACAATGAACAGTCTGGTTACTAGAACCTATACCCATTCGGAAATGGAACGCAAAGTGGTTGTTCGTACTACAGTGAAGTTCGCACGCGCTGCCGAGCAGGGAAATTCGAAGGGACGTACCGTAGTTCGTACTACTGTGAAAAATACAACCTGGGAAGTAGAAGAAAGAGATTCCAGATGTTTGTTCTATTATGATGGTAACGACGTTACTGAATTGCTTCAGGAAGTCCTTTATTACTATCGTTCTAAGTTGGCTGACGGTGTATGCATTAAATTGGAAATCGAGATGTCATTTGAACCGGTAGAATATGAAGAGTTCGTTGAAAACATCACTCTACCTCCATATTCACCGTTTATTATGCATGAAGAATAAATAGGCAAACAAGATTCTTTGAATACTTAATTCCATATCCGCAATGAGTGTATTGTCATTGCGGATATTTTTTTGTGAAAAATAAGCTTATAGCCAAAAGCAAATTCGCTGAAAAATCGTACCTTTGTACCCATAATATATAGGTATAGTATGCAAGACATCAGAAACATTGCCATCATTGCCCACGTTGACCATGGTAAAACTACCCTTGTGGACAAGATGATGTTGGCGGGACACCTGTTCCGCAATGACCAGACCAACGGTGAATTGGTATTGGATAACAATGACTTGGAACGCGAAAGAGGGATAACCATTCTTTCTAAGAACGTATCCATCAACTACAACGGAACTAAAATCAACATTATCGATACTCCGGGGCACGCCGACTTCGGAGGCGAAGTAGAACGTGTACTCAACATGGCCGACGGATGTATCCTTTTGGTGGATGCGTTCGAAGGACCGATGCCACAGACGCGATTCGTACTTCAAAAGGCTTTGCAAATCGGGCTTAAACCAATTGTTGTAGTAAACAAGGTGGATAAGCCGAACTGCCGTCCGGAAGAAGTCTATGAAATGGTGTTCGACCTCATGTTCAGCCTCAACGCTACCGAGGACCAGCTAGACTTTCCGGTTATCTATGGCTCGGCAAAGAACAACTGGATGGGTGAAGATTGGCAAACACCGACAGACAGCCTCACCCCATTGCTCGACTGCATTGTTAAGCATATCCCGGCTCCTCAACAATTGGAAGGAACACCGCAGATGCTTATCACATCACTTGACTACTCCGCTTATACCGGACGTATCGCTGTAGGACGTGTTCATCGTGGTACCTTGAAGGAAGGTATGAACATCACCCTTGCCAAGCGTGATGGTACCTTAGTGAAATCAAAGATCAAGGAACTGAATACATTCGAAGGTCTCGGTCGCAAGAAAGTCGAATCAGTATCTTCAGGTGACATTTGTGCCATCATTGGTGTAGAAGGTTTTGAAATCGGTGATACTATCTGTGACTTTGAAAATCCGGAAGCTCTCCCACCGATTGCTATCGATGAGCCGACCATGAGCATGCTCTTCACCATTAATGATTCTCCATTCTTCGGCAAAGAAGGTAAGTTTGTGACCTCACGTCGCATCCATGACCGCTTGCAGAAGGAATTGGACAAGAACTTGGCCCTACGTGTCCGCAGGACTGAAAATGAGGACGGTAAGTGGATTGTATCGGGTCGTGGTGTACTCCACCTTTCGGTGTTAATTGAAACCATGCGTCGTGAAGGTTATGAATTGCAGGTAGGTCAGCCACAGGTAATCTTCAAGGAAATAGACGGTGTGAAGTGCGAACCGATTGAAGAACTCACTATCAGCGTACCGGAAGAATTTGCCAGCAAAATGATTGACATGGTGACTCGCCGCCGTGGTGAAATGACTTCCATGGAAACTCAAGGCGATCGTGTAAACATCGAATTCGATATGCCTTCGCGTGGTATCATCGGCTTGCGTACCAATGTGTTGACAGCCTCACAAGGTGAAGCCATCATGGCACACCGCTTCAAGGAATACCAACCATACAAGGGTGATATCGAACGCCGTAGCAATGGTTCTATGATTGCTATGGAAAGCGGTACAGCCTTTGCATATGCTATCGATAAATTGCAGGACCGTGGTAAATTCTTCATTTACCCACAAGACGAAGTTTATGCCGGACAGGTAGTAGGTGAGCATGTTCACGAAAAGGATTTGGTAATCAACGTAACCAAGTCGAAGAAATTAACCAATATGCGTGCATCAGGCTCAGACGACAAGGCTCGTATCATTCCGCCAATCGTATTCTCACTCGAAGAAGCATTGGAATACATCAAGGCTGATGAATATGTAGAAGTAACACCAAAGAGCATGCGTATGCGCAAGGTCATCTTAGATGAATTGGAACGCAAGCGTGCCAATAAGGAATAAGATACAAGGCTGCCATTTGGCAGCCTTTTTTTATCCCAATACCATTCATCGCTTTCAAGTAACAAGCAAGTAACAAAAAAAATGTTATTTGAACCAGTTGTTTTCCGTCCAAGTAATTTTAGTTCCTATTTCATTGCCTTTAATGTATCCCTAAAACGACCAGACTGCTGTTCTGCTTTATCGTAAGCATAATAACAAGAGAAAAACAAGTAACAAAAGAGTAACAAAACGCATGCTTTTTCAAGTAAAATCTTTCATTGAACCCAATTTTGTACCGTTCAAAAACAGATTCCAATTAAGAGCTTATTAATTGGAATGTTGGCATCCATCGCATTGGTAGGATGTACCAATAACGAAGAATTGCCTTTGGC